>Ga0114129_10001812_pt1 | contig 29132 bp, 23 predicted proteins | sample RhiMetdeltSRZDD1_FD_80071 | JGI IMG/M metagenome (GOLD analysis project Ga0114129, IMG submission 80071) | Populus rhizosphere microbial communities from Tennessee, USA - Rhizosphere MetaG P. deltoides SRZDD1 (version 2) (version 2) | ecosystem: Host-associated > Plants > Roots > Rhizosphere >... | reverse complement strand
GCAGCGCGAGCACGGCAAGACGCCGCGCGAGGCGATTCACGAAGCGTGCCTCGTGCGCTTCCGCCCGATCATGATGACGACGATGGCGGCGCTCGTCGGCACGCTGCCGATCGCGATGGGCCTGGGCGCGGGCGCCGAAGCGCGGCGGCCGCTCGGCCTCGCGGTCGTCGGCGGCCTCGTCGTATCGCAGCTCCTGACGCTGTACATCACGCCGGTGTACTACGTCTACATCGAGGGTGCGCGCCTGTGGCTGACGCGTCGGCGGCACGCGGCGGCCGCGGATCGCCGGACGGTGCACGACGTTCGCGACGTTGCCGCAGCGCACGGCCCGGCGGCCGATGCGCCGATCGCGCTGCAGAAGATCAAGGCGTCATGACCGAAGGGACCGCTGTGCGACGAGCAGGCGTCGGACTTCTGATGATCGCCGCAGTGCTGGCGACCGGATGCCAGGGGGCATCGGGTCAGGCCGGCAACGGCGGCGCGCCTGGCCGCGGGCGCGGCGGCCGCGGGGGCGGCGCGGCGGTCGCGATCCAGACGACGACCCTGCAGCGAATCTCGATTCAGCGCGAAGTCGACCTGCAGGGCACGCTGCTCTCGCCCGATCAGGCCAAAGTCAGCAGCGAAGTCGCCGGCATCCTCCGCGATGTTCCCGTGCAGCTCGGCACCGAAGTGCGCGCCGGCGACGTGCTCGTCCGCATCGAGCCCCGCGAGCTGCAGCTGGCGCTGGAGCGCGCGGAGAGCGCGCTGCGCCAGATTGAAGCGCAGCTCGGCATCGACCGATCGCAGGACAAACAGCCGCCGCCCGACGATCACATCGCGTCGGTTCGTCAGGCGACGGCGAACCGCGACGACGCGCGCAATACGTTCAAGCGCGCGGAGCAGCTGAGCGGGCGCGGGTTGATGTCGAAGGTCGACTACGACACGGCGGAGACGCGTTTGAAAGTCGCCGACGCGAACTATCAGGCCGCGGTCGACAACGTGCGCAGCCTGAAGGCGCAGCTGCAGGATCGGCGCGCCGCGTACGAGCTCGCGCAAAAGAAGGTGGCCGATGCCGTCGTCCGCGCGCCGGTCGCCGGATCGGTCGCCGAACGCCTGGTGCAGCCGGGCGAATACATCCGTGAGAACACGCCCGTCGTCACCATCGTTCAGATGAACCCGCTGAAGCTGAAGACCGCCATCCAGGAGCGGTATGCCGGGTTGATTCGCCCCGGCCAGGTCGTGCAGTTCGTCGTCGAAGCCTTCCCGGATCGGAAGTTCAGCGGCAAGGTCGCGTACGTGAGCCCGGCCGTCGATCAGGCGACCCGTACGTTTCCGGTCGAAGCGATCGTCGAGAACAACGACCGCGTGCTGAAGCCGGGCTTCTTTGCCAAGGGCGTCGCGCACGTAAAAGTCGATCACGACGTGATCGCCGCGCCGGAGCACGCGATCTCCACGCTGGCCGGCGTCTCGACGGTTTACGTGATCCAGGACAGCAAGGCGCGGCAGCAGCAGGTGACGCTCGGCGCGCGGCAGGGCCCGCTCGTGGAGATCACGACCGGGTTGACAGGCGATGAGACGCTCGCGGCCACGAACCTGAATCAGCTTGCCACCGGAGTCACGGTTCGGATCGCCAAGGCGGACGAAGGTTCGGGGGGTTCGGAAGGTGCGCAGGGTTCTGGTTCGCAGAGTTCACAGGGTTCGCAGGGTTCACAGGGTTCTCGGGGTTCGCGCGGCGGGCGGAGAGCGTCAGGAGCGCGGCAATGAAACTCGCGGAAGTCAGCGTCAAGCGCCCGGTCTTCGCCATCATGATGACGGCGGCGCTCATCGTGCTCGGCGCCGTCTCGTACCAAGAGATGGGACTCGACCTGATGCCGAAGACCGATGCCGCGGTCGTGTCGGTGCAAGCCAACCTGCCGGGCGCCAGCGCCGAAGAGATCGAAACGACGATCACCAAGCGCATCGAGGAAGCGGTCAACACGATCAGCGGCATCGACGAGCTCCGCGCCTCGTCGGACCAGGGCAACTCGCGCGTCACGATCACGTTCACGCTCGAGCGCGAGATCGAATCGGCGACCCAGGACGTCCGCGACAAGCTGGCGCAGATCGTCAACCAGTTTCCGCGCGACACGCGGCCGCTCCAGATCACCAAGATGGATCCGGACGCGCAGCCGATCTTCAGCTTCGCCGTGTTCGGTCCGCGCGCGCCAAAGGAAATCACCGAGATTACCGAAAAGCGCGTCAAGGAGGAGCTCGAGACGCTCAAGGACGTGGGGTCCGTCGGCTTCATGGGCGAGCGCAAGCGCGAGATCCAGCTGATGCTGAACGCCGACCGCCTGAACGCCTACGGCCTGTCGGTGGAGCAGGTCCGTCAGGCGGTGCAGCGTCAGAACGTCGAGATTCCCGGCGGCCAGTTCACGACCGGACCGTCCGACGTCGCGCTCCGCACGATGGGACGCATCCGGAACGTCGAGGACTTCAACCGGATCATCATCGCGTATCGCGCCGACGGCTCGGTGATCACCTTCGGCGACGTCGGCCGCGTCGTGGACGCGGTCCAGGAAATCCGAAACGCGACCCGGCTGTCGGGCACGCCCGCGGTCAGCGTCTTCGTCCGCAAGCAGTCGGGCACGAACACCGTCGAGGTGGTCGATCGCGTGCAGGACAAGCTGCAGCGGATTCAGCAGGCGCTGCCGCAGGACCTGCAGATCAGCGTCGGCAACGACCAGTCGCGGTTCATCCGCCGCTCGTTCGAGGACATCAAGCTGCACCTGATCCTCGGCGGCTTCCTGGCCAGCGTCGTGGTCTTCCTGTTCATCCGGAACCTGCGCGTCACGTTCATCGCCGCGCTCGCGATTCCCGCGTCGATCATCGGCACCTTCACCTTCATGAAGATGGCCGGCTTCACGCTGAACAACATGACGATGCTCGCGCTGTCGCTGGCGACCGGCATCGTGATCGACGACGCGATCGTGGTGCTCGAGAACATCTTCCGCTACGTCGAGGAAAAGGGCGTGACGCCGAAGGAAGCGGCCGCGGACGCGACCGCCGAGATCGGCCTCGCCGTCATGGCGACGACGCTCTCGCTCGTCGTCATCTTCGTGCCGGTCGCGTTCATGACCGGCACGATCGGCCGCTACTTCTACTCGTTCGGCCTGACGTCGGCGGCCGCGATCCTGCTGTCGATGTTCATCTCCTTCACGCTGACGCCGGCGCTGTGCGCGATATGGCTCCGGAAGGAGGACGCGAAGTCCGATCACTCGACGACGAAGACGTCGGGCTGGTACGCGAAGATGGACGCGGTCTACGGGAGCATGCTCCACTGGGCGCTCCACCACCGCGCGGTCATGATGCTGATCGCGGCGGTGGTCGTCGCGTCGGCCGCGTTCCTCTACCCCTACGTCGGCAAAGAGCTCGTCCCCGACGACGACCAGGGCGAGTTCAGCATCAACGTCCGGCTGCCGCGCGGCACGAGCTACGCGCGCACCGAGGAGTTCATCAAGCCGATCGAAAAGGAAGTTCTCGCCCTCCCCGCGCTCCATCGCGTGATGCAGAACATCAACTCGGGGTTCGCCAACTTCAACATCATGATGGTGCCGCTCGAGGAGCGGAAGATCACGCAGCAGGAGCTGATGATCCGCGCGCGGCAGATGCTGCGGAAGTACCAGGGCGCGCGTATCAGCGTCTCGGGTGGAACCGACCTCTCGGGCGCATCGACGCGCGGCGGCGGCCCCGGTGGTGGCGGCGGCCGGGGCGGCGGCGGCGGCGGCGATTTCAACCGCCTCAACATCCTCATTCAGGGGCCGGACATCGAGCAGCTGCAGCTGTACACCCGGCAGCTGATGGAGAAGATTCGGACGATCCCGGGCGTCGTCGACGTCGACACGAACTTCGAGGCGACCCAGCCCGAGCTGCGCATCAACGTCGACCGGGCCCGCGCCGCCGACCTCGGGGTGAACATCGACTCGCTCGCCAACAGCCTGCGGACGCTCGTCGGCGGCGAGGAAGTGTCGGAGTTCAAGGACGGCGACGATCAGTTCAAGGTGCTGCTGCGCCTCGACGAGCCGTACCGCAACATCGAGACGTTGAGCAGCCTCCTCGTGCCGGCCGGCCCGAACAAGACGGTCAAGGTCAGCGACGTCGCGGCGCTGAACCGCGACTACGGCCCGGCCTCGATCGATCGCTACAACCGGCAGCGGCAGATCTCCGTCTTTGGAAGCCTCCAGGGCGTGCCGCTGGGCGAGGTGCTCGCGCAGGCGCGCGTCAAGGTCGAGGAGCTGAACCTGAAGCCGGGCTACCAGGCCGTGTTCGGCGGCAGCGCGCGAACGCTCGCCGAAGCGTCGAGCAACTTCACGATCGCGATGGTCCTGGCCGTGATCTTCATCTACATGGTGCTGGCGTCGCAGTTCAACAGCTTCATCCACCCGCTGACGATCATGACCTCGCTGCCGCTGTCGCTGCCCGCCGGCCTGCTGGCGCTGATGGCGTTCGGGATGACGATCAACGTCTACAGCGCGATCGGGCTGATGATGCTGTTCGGCATCGTCAAGAAGAACTCGATCCTGCAGGTCGACTACACGAACACGCTGCGCGAGCAGGGGATCGAGCGCCACGAGGCGCTGATCCAGGCGAACCACGTCCGGCTGCGGCCGATTCTGATGACGACCATCGCCATCGTCGCCGGCATGATCCCCATCGCGCTCGGCAAGGGCGCCGGCGCCGGCTCGCGCGCGTCCATGGCCGTCACGATTCTCGGCGGCCAGGTCCTCTGCCTGCTGCTGACGCTCCTCGTCACCCCGGTCGTCTATTCGTATTTCGACGACCTCCGCGAATGGAGCCCGCGGGCCGCGCTCTCTCGCCTGCTGGGCCGTCCGGGGAAGGCGGCGACAGCCGAGCACGTCTAAGAAGGCCTTGTGGCTGAGGGCTGAGGGCGGGGGCCATGAACCCTATGCCATCGGCCGTCAGCCTTAAGCCATGAGGCATTTTCAACCTTCCGTAACCCCTCCCCATCCAACCATTTGTAACCCGGCAGCCGCACCGCCGGGCGGGCAGTGGTAAAAGTGGCAACCATCGTGGTGGCGTTGGCCGGCGAAGCACCTGTTCAGACGGGTATTGAGACCGACGTGGCCCTGGCGGCGCGTGGGGATTCGACCGCCTTCGAGCGGCTGTATCGGACCCACGTCGCGAAGATTCACAGCCTGACGCGCCGGATGCTCGGCAGCCACGAGGCGGACGAGGTGACGCAGGATATCTTCGTCCGCACGTGGCAGAAGATCGGCCAGTTCCGGGGCGACTCGGCGTTCTCCACGTGGCTGCACCGGCTGGCGGTCAACGTGGTGATCGAGCGGCGGCGGTCGTTCGCCGTGCAGCGGGAGCGGATGTCGGACGACCCGGCGGCGCTGGATTTCGTGACGGTCGCGCCGGCCCGCGCCGACCTGACCGTCGATTTCGAGGCGGCGATCGAGCAGCTGCCGGCGGGCGCGCGCGAAATCTTCGCGCTCCACGATGTCGAAGGATACAAGCATCGTGAGATCGCCGAGATGCTCGGAATCACGACCGGGACGTCGAAGCGGCAGCTCCACCGGGCGCGGATGTTGATGCGGAAACACCTCACGGGGGCATGACGTGCACGAGGAATGGACGGACAAGCTGTCGGACTACGTGGACGGCGAGCTGTCGGACGCGGAGAGCGCGGACGTCGAGCGGCACCTGCGCCAGTGCGCCGCATGCAGCGCCGTCCTGAACGATCTCAAACGGGTCGTGGCCAGCGCGCGATCGCTGGAGGCGCGCCCTCCCCACGGCGATCTCTGGCCTGGCGTCGCCGTCCGCATTGAGCGCATCGCGCAGCCCCGCCGCTCGACATTGCTCGGGGCAGCCCTGAGCCTGTCGAACGGGCGGCGATTCTCGTTCACGGTCTCGCAGCTCGCCGCCGCGGCCGTCGTGCTGATGGCCGTCTCGGGAACCGTCGTCTGGCAGCTCGCGCAGCGCGGCGCGACCGTGTCGAGCGCCGTCGCGCAGATGCCGGAGACATCGCCACAGGGCGATCTCGCCGCAGCGCCGGAGACTGGATCGAACGACGCGACGACGGATCGCCGCCGCGACATCGTCGTGCCCGTCAGCCTGGCCGACGCGCAGTACGACGCGGCGGTCGCGGATCTCGAGAAGGCGCTGCAGCACGGGCGCGGCCGCCTGGACAAGTCGACGGTCGCGATCGTGGCGCACAACCTGCAGATCATCGATCAGGCGATCGCGCAGGCGCGCGACGCGCTCGCGGCGGATCCGGCCAACGCGTATCTGAGCGGACATCTGGTCGAGGCGCGGCGGCGGAAACTGGACTTGCTGCGCCGCGCGGCGGCGCTGGCGGAATCGGATTGATATCGGCCGGGTCCAAAAGGACCCGGCCTACATACGAGAGAGAACATGATTGCAGCGCTGGTGTTTTCGATGATGGCCGTCGCAGCGACCGACCAGACGGTCAACGTCACCAAAGGGACGAAGTTGAGCGTCAACAACTTCGCCGGCGACGTGAACATCAAGGCGTGGGACCGCGACGCGGTTCGCGTCCAGGTCACCCACTCCGACCGCGAAACGGTCGACATCAAGCAGGCGGAATCGACGCTGACCATCCGGTCGAAGTCGACGCGCGGCGGACCGTCGCGATCGCTGGACTATCAAATCTCGGTGCCGAACTGGATGGCCGTCAGCGTCAACGGCACGTATGCCGACGTCCTGGCGGAAGGCCTCGGCGGCGACGTGACGGTCGAGACGACGCACGGCGACATCACCGTCCGCGGCGGGTCCGGGTTCGTCTCGCTCAAGACGGTGCAGGGCGAGGTGACTGTCGAGAAGGCCAAGGGGCGCGTCGAAGTGCGCGCGATCAACGAGGGGATCCGGCTCGCCGACATCAGCGGCGACCTCTCGGCGGAGTCGACGAACGGCAGCATCATCCTCGACCGGATCGACTCGTCGAACGTCGATCTCTATACCGTCAACGGCAACATCTCGTACGACGGTCCGATCAAGGATCGCGGCCTCTACCGCCTGACGACGCACAACGGGATGATTGCGGTGCCGATCGCGGAGCGCGCGAACGTCACGCTGTCGGCGCGGACCTACAACGGCTCGGTGCGGTCGACGTTCCAGCTGCCCGGCGACACCAGCGAGCGGCGCAGCAAGCGCGTCAACCTGACGCTCGGAAACGGCAGCGCGCGGCTGGAGCTGGAATCCTTCAGCGGCACGATCGCGCTGCGGCGCCCGACCGATCCGCGCCCCGAGACGGAGCGCAAGCGGCGCGAGCGCGGCGACCACGGGGATCACGGCGACAAGGCCTTCGGATACGTCGGCGCTGATCTCGATGCGACGATTGCGGAGGCGGTGGCGGCCGCCCACGCGGCGATCCCCGAAGCCATCGCGGCCGCCGAAGCGGCGATCCCCGAGGCGCTCGCGGCCGCCGAAGCGGCGATGCCGGAGGCGATCGCCGAGGCGCAGGCAGCCATCCCGCAGGCGATCGAGGAGGCCATGGCCTCGCTTCCCGACGCGCTCGCTGCGGCCGAGGCCGCGATGCCGCTGGCAATGGACGAAGCGCTGGCCGCCGTGCGCGACGCGATCAGGTCGCTGCCGCGCCCGACGTCGCGTCCGCGGCCAACTCCGAAGCAACGCCCCTAGCGTCAAAAGCGAGTCCCGAAATCACGAAAACACGAAACAAGAAACGGAAACACGAAACCTGAGTGCATCAGTTTTCGTGTTTTCGTGAGTTCGTATTTCGTGGTTTCGTGTTTTCGTGTAACGCTTTTTCGTCAGCCGGCCAGCGATAGCAGCAGCTCGGCGACGCTCTTCCCCGTCACCGGATCGATCAGATCCGGTCCGATCTCCGCGAGCGGCTCGAGCACGAACCGCCGGTCGCGGAACCGCGGATGGGGAACGATCAGTCCCGGCTCGTCGATAACGACATCGCCATACAGGATCAAATCGAGATCCAGCGTGCGCGCCGCGTTCGGACGCGGCCGCTCGCGCCCCCGCTCGCGCTCGATCGTCAGGAGCGCATCCAGGAGATCTCGGGGCGGCAGATTCGTCTCGCCGACGACCGCTGCGTTCAGGTAGAACGGCTGCGGCGGTTCACCCGCAGGGACGCCGACCGGCGTCGTTTCGTGGTAGCTGGAGACCGTCGCGGCGCGCAGAAGCGTGCGCAGGCGCGCGACGGCGTAGTCCAGGTGGGCCGTCCGCTCGCCAAGGTTGGAACCGAGCGCGATGGCCGCTCGGCTAAAGCCTTCCGCTCGGCTCGAGCCGCGCGCTCCAGCGAGGGGGCTATTCAATCCAACGTGTCGGCAGGACCTCGCCGTAGGCCGGCCCCAGCACGTCGGCGCGCCGGCCGAGCAAGTCGGTCCGGCCGGCGAGCGCCTGGTCGAAGAAGCGGACCTGTTCGAGCACTTCGCCGAGAATCACGAGGAGCATCTTCGAGTGCCGCGCGTTGGTCATCGCCTCGACCCGCGGCTTCCACCGCGTCACGAACTCGCGCGCCTCACGAGCGTCCTCCTCGAGGACGGCGTGTCCCGCTGCATCGCGTGTGCCGCTGACCGTGCGGTTCGCCGCACCGGTCGTGGACCCGTCGGGCACGGCTCCGCCGAGATCCGCGATCGCCTTGCCGACCCACGACAGGTGCGTGTCGTCGCGGTTGATGATGTACTGGTAGGTGTTGTTGACGTCGTACTGCCCGATGAACCGCGCGCCGTCCTCGTGGCGCAGGAGCGCCGTCAGCTTGTCCCGATAGAACTCCTGGAGCAGCTGGAGCAGATCGCTCACGTATTCTGCTTTTCCTTGCACGTGATGCAGACGCGCGTCCACGGAATCGCGTTGAGCCGCGCCGGCGCGATCGGCTCGCCGCAGTCGCGGCAGACGCCGTACGTGCCCTTCTCGATCCGCCACAACGCTTCTTCGATCGCCTGCAGGATCTTCGCGTCGGTCTGTTTGAGCTTGAGCTGAATGTGGACTTCGTTGTTGCCGCTCGCCTGATCGGCCATGTCGCCCTGGCGGGTATTCGTCTCCATCGAGGCCTGCAGCGGCTTGATTCCGCCGGCGCCGAGTATTTCGCCACGCTTCTTCAGCAGCGCGTCCTTATAGGTCTGCGTTTCCATAGCATCGCCCCTTGGGCACGTGGGTAACATCGGATCATAACATCTACCGCAGGAAGACGTACCGCGCCAGGAGCAGCACGGCGAACACGTAGACCAGCGCGTGCGCGTCGCGGCCGCGTCCCGACGCGAGCTTGAGCGCCGCGTAGGCGATGAGACCGAACGCGACGCCTTCAGTAATGCTGACGGCGAGCGGCATCATCACCACCGTCAGGAACGCCGGGATCGCTTCCGTCGGATCGTTCCAGTCCACCTCCCGCAGTCCGCCGATCATCATCGTGCCGACGAGAATCAGCGGCGCCGCAATGACCGGATACAGCGTCGTCGTGCCGACCGCGTATCCGCCGCCGATCCCGCGCACGAGTGGATAAAAGAACAGCGACAGCAGAAACAGCGCGGCAACGACGAGGCTCGTCAGGCCGGTCCGCCCGCCTGCCGCGACACCGGCGCCGCTTTCGATGTACGCCGTCACCGTCGACGTGCCGAGCGCGGCACCGGCGACCGTGCCGATCGCGTCAGCGAGCAGCGCCTGCCGGGCTCGCGGCAACGTGCCACCTCGCATCAGCCCGGCCTGAGATCCGACCGCGACGAGCGTGCCGACCGAATCGAAGAGCGCCAGAAAGAAGAAGACGAAGACGACGGCGATCATCCCCGGCGCGAACGCGCCACGAATATCGAGCTGCAGGAAGGTCGGCGCGAGCGACGGCGGCTGGCCGATGACGCCGTTGACGCGCACGATCCCGAGCGGCAGCGCCACAACCGTCGTCGCGAGGATTCCCCACAGGAACGCACCGGGGATCCGCCTCGCCATCAGCACGGCGGTCAGCGCCAGGGATCCGAGCGCGAGGAGCGGCGCGCGCGTGTGCAGATCGCCGAGCGTCACGAGCGTTCCCGGCGAGGCCACGATGAGGCCGGCCCATTGCAATCCGATGGCCGCGATCAGCAGACCGATGCCGGCCGCGATCGCGTGCTTCAGGGACGCGGGAATTGCCGTGATCAGACGTTCGCGCAGACCGACACCGGCGGTCGCCACGAAGATCAGTCCCGCCACGGCGACGCCGCCGAGCGCGATACGCCACGGTACTTTCATCGCGAGCACGACGGAGAATGCGAAGAAAAAATTGTGCCCCATCGCCGGCGCGACGGCGATCGGATAGTTCGCCAGGAGCGCCATCAGCGTCGTCGCGAACGCGGTCGACAGGCACGTCGCGGTCAGCACCGCGCCGAAGTCCATCCCCGCGGCGCTCAGCACCGCCGGCTGGACGAAGATGATGTAGGCCATCGTGAGGAACGTCGTCACGCCGGCAACGACTTCCGTTCTGACCGTAGTGCGTTGTGCAGTCAGCGCGAACCAGCGTTCGAGCATACGCGCCAGCACTGTGCCACGAAAACAGGTTAAACAGAAACCGGCGTCGGCCAGCGCGCGCCGGTCACAAAGGACACCTGCCAGTGCTGCCCCTTTGTGTCCGTCGTTGCCTGTGTCCTTTGTTGCGGCGCGAAGCGCCGCCGGACTTTGAGCAAACTTTGGTGCGGCGCTACTCTGCTCTCAGGGTCGAGAGCGGCTTGTTTCGCAGCACGTCGAGGCTGGAAACGACACCGATCACGGCGACGAGCACCGCCGTCAGGACGACGCCGCCGATGTTTTCACTCGGAAAGATCCGCCACGGCACTTCGAGCGCATATTTGCTGACGCCCCAGGTCAGCGCAATCGCGCCGAGCGATCCGACAGCGCCCGCCAGCGATCCGAGCACGCCGTACTCGAGCAGCAGCATGCGCGCGATCGTGCGCGTGTTGGCGCCGAGCGTCTTGAAGACCGCCGCTTCGTAGACGCGCTGAAACTTCGTCATCGCGACGGCGCCAATCAGAATCAGCGCGCCGCTGAACAACACCAGCCCGCCGACGACGGTGATCGCCAGCGTCACCTTCGACATCACGTCCCGCAACCGGTCGAGCACCTCGCGGAAATCGATGACGGTGACGTTCGGGAACTGCTGGACGAGATCGTGCTGGAAGCGGCCGCGCGCCGCCGGATCGGACGGCCCCTTGACCGGCGAGACGAACGTCTGCGGCGCCTGCTCGAACGGTCCGGGCCGGAAGACGAACATGAAGCCGCCGTTGCGCGACTCGCGCCACTCGACGTTGCGGACGCTGGTCACGCGCGCCGAGATCGTACGGCCGAGGATGTCGAACCGCATCGTGTCGCCGACGTGGATGCGGCTGCGCTGCTCGATGCCCTGCTCGATGGAGACCTCGGGCGTCTCGGCCGGGCCGTTCCAGAACGCGCCGCTCACAACCCGTTCGTTTGCTTCGAGGTGATCGCGGTACGTGATCGTGAACTCGCGGCCGATCGAGACGCCGCGACGCCGCACGTCCTCGGGGCCGTCGAGATTCGTCTCGCGGCCGCTGACGCCGACGACGCGCGCGCGCAACACCGGAATGAGCGGCGCGGGGGCACCGAGGGTCTGCTTGAGAAACGCCTGCATGCCATCGGCCTGCCCGCGCTGGATGTCGAGCAGGAACATGTCGGGCGAGTCCTGGGACGTCTGCACCGAGAACTCGTCGAGCAGCGTCGCCTGCAGCGACCGCACGCCGACGATGAAGAACGCGCCGAGGCCGACGGCGAGCAGGATGACGCGCGTCTGATTGCCGGGCCGCGACAGATGCAGGACCGCGTGGCGAAGCGGAAACGATTTCGCGCTCGCGAGCGGCGAGACGGCAGCGACCAGGGCGCGGCCGGCCATCTGGAGGACGAACGCCAGGCCGATGAAGCCGAGACACACGATCACGCCGACTCGCAGCGACGCCGCCTGCCACGCCGTGATCGCGACGAGCCCGGCCGCGACCGCCACCATCACGGCGATGCCGAGCCAGTCGCGCTTCCCGCGTACGGCTTCCTCGCGCAGCAGGAGCGACGGTTTGATGAACCGGACGTGCAGCAGCGGCGCGATCGAAAACAGAAGCGACACGAGGATGCCAATTGCGATGCCCTGCGCGGCGGCGCTCGACGTCACGCCGTAATGCGCCTGGGCGAGTATCGACGACGAGGAGCCCAGCGCGATCGGAATCACCGCGACCGCCGCGCGAGCGATGATCAGGCCGAGCAGGCTGCCAACCAGGCCGAGCGCGATGACCTGCAGCACGTAGACCGCGACAATCTGCGCCGTCCGCGCCCCGACGCATTTCAGGACGGCGATGCTGCGGATCTTCTGCTGGATGAATACGCGCGTGACGCTCGACACGGCGATCCCGCCGAGGATCACGATGACGAGCCCGACGAGGCTCAAATAGTTTTCAGCGCGCTCGAAATCGCGGCCGATCTGGTCTTCGGTCGATCGATACGAGCGCGCGTTGGCGAATTGATTCCGCAGGTCCTGCCGGAGCACGCGTACGAGGTCGTCGACGCGATCCTCGGGCACCTTCGCCAGGATGTACCGGCCGGCGCGGCTGCCGAACGTCAGCAGGCCGGTCGACGGGAGATCCGCGTAATCGATGAGGACGCGCGGACCGAGACTGAACCCGGTGTTGGCGCCCGCTTCCCGCACGATGACGCCGCGAATCGTGAATGTGGACTGTCCGATCACGATCTCGTCGCCTGCCTTGATGCCGAGGCCGGTGAGCAGCTCGGGCCGGACGAGGGCGCCGTGGCCCTTCAGCAGGTCATGCGAGTACGGAACATCGTTCTGCAGCTTGAACGCCCCGTACAGCGGAAACGCGTTCTGGATGGCCCGCAGCTCCGCCATTTTCGCGACCGTCTTCGACCGATCCGCCGGCCGCACCATCGTCGGCGTCTCGAGAACCTCGGTCCGCGCCGTCGTTCCGGCGTCGGCGAGCCGTCGGTCGATGGCGGCCCGCACCGGCTCCGACCACTCACGGTTGCTGCTGATGATGACGTCCGAGGCCATGAACGTCCTGGCCTCGGTCGTGAAGACGTCACGCGCGCTCTGAATCACCGACCGGAGCGCGACGATGGCCGCCACGCCAACCGCGATGCAGACGAAGAAGAACAGGAGCCGGCGCCAGGACGCCCGAGTTTCCCGCGCCGCCATCCGAAAGACGAATCTCATCGGGCGGCGCGTTTGTGCGCGTGGAACGAATCGGCCTCGGCGTCGTCCTCGAGCGTGTTCTCGACGACGCGGCCGTCGCGAAGAACGAGGCGAGCGTCGGCCATGGCGGCAAGGTCCGCGTCGTGCGTGACCAGCACGACCGTGCTGCCGCGCGTCGCGTGAATGCTGCGCAGCAGCTCCATGATGTGGCGGCCGTTGCTGCTGTCCAGATTGCCGGTCGGCTCGTCGGCCAGGACGATTGACGGATCGTTCGCGAGCGCGCGCGCAATCGCGACGCGCTGCTGCTCTCCTCCAGAGAGCTGCGACGGGTAATGATGCGAGCGGCCGCGCAGGCCGACTTCGTCGACGAGCCGGTTCGCCCGGGTGCGCACGTCGGCGGCGCCGGCGATCTCCATCGGCACGGCGACGTTCTCGAACGCCGTCAGCGACGGGATCAGGTGGAAGAACTGAAAGACGAACCCGATCTTTTCACCGCGCAGCTTCGCCAGCGAATCTTCGTCCAGCGCCGTGATGTCGACGCCATCGATCAGGACCTGCCCCGACGTTGGCGAATCGAGGCCGGCGATCAGGCCGAGCATCGTCGACTTGCCGCTGCCCGACGGCCCTACGATGGCCACGAACCGGCCGCGCGGGATCCGGAGCGTCAGCGGATGGAGGATGGTCAACGGCTCGGTGCCACTGGTGACGGTCTTCGAGACCTCGCGCAGCTCGATCATGATCGGGAACGCTTCTCGTCGCCGACGAGCGGCTTCAGGACGGCCCAGACGTTGTCGGCGATGATGCGGGCGCCCGCGGCGGTGGGGTGGATGCCGTCCGGCTGGTTCAGCTGTTCGATGCCGGCCACGTTCTCCAACAGGAACGGGAGGAACGGCACCCGATACTGCTGCGCGAGGGCGGGATACACCTTATGGAAGCTGACGATATAGTCGCGCCCGAAGTTCGGCGGCGCCTCCATGCCGGCCAGCACCACGCGAATCCCGCGCGCCTGGGAGCGCTCGATGATGGTGGCGAGGTTCCGTTTCAGGGCGTCGGGCGGCAGCCCTCGCAGCGCGTCGTTGCCGCCGAGTGCAACGACGAGAATCCGGACGTCGCCCTGCAGGGCCCAGTCGAGCCGCGATAATCCACCCGCCGACGTATCGCCCGAGACTCCGGCGTTCACGACTTCGTAATCCAGCCCTTCCTCGTTCAGACGCTGCTGAATCAGCGACGGGTACGTGCGCTCGATCGGCAATCCGAGACCGGCGGTGAGGCTGTCGCCGAGGAACACAATCCTCGGTTTCTCTGCCGGAGTTGCGGCCTGTGCGGGCGCGGCCGCGGCTGCCGGAGCCGCTGTCGGCGCGGCGCGCGAAGCGGCGTCGTCCTGGCGCGATGCCGCACCCGTGCACGCTGCGGCCGAGATCGCCGCCAGCAGCATCACGGGACGCACGAATCGCCTCATCATCCTTATGTTACGGGAAGACGTGCGCTGGACTGATCACGGTCCGCCTAAAGGCGGACACCACGCACGAGCCGCTGAATCTGGTCTTCGAGCGCCTGGACGGCGGCGTCGAGCATGCGCCGGTGCGCGGCCGAGCGCGCCGCGTCGCGATCGGCGCGCGCTCGAGTCAACGCGAGTTCGAGCGTCCGGCGCTGCGTCAGCGCCTCGCGCTCTTCAGGTGTGAGCGCGCGGCGGGGCCGTTTCTCGCGTTCGGCTTCCGCCTGCTGAAACTCGACGTCTTTGCTTTCGAACCCACGCGCCATGAAGGGAATTGCTAATTGCAAATTGCTGATTGCTAATTGCCGATCGCTGATCGCGGTATTCTACAGGGATGGCGCTCGACGTAATGACGAGACGGGGTCGCATTCAGGAGTCGCTGCGGCTCTCGCTCGGTCCGCTGACGGACGCGGTCGGCGCGCACGGGCAGGCGGCGGAGCGTGCGGCCGGCGGACTGTTCAGGCACGACCCGCAGGTGTGGTCGACGGATCCCGACGTTCAACAGAAAATCGTCAACAGACTTGGCTGGCTCGACTCGCCGCGGCTGATGGCCGACTCGATCGACCGGCTGCGCCGCTTCGCCGACGGCGTTCGAGGCGACGGCTTCAACGACGTCGTCCTGCTCGGGATGGGTGGCTCGAGCCTCGCGCCCGAGGTGCTGCGCGCGGTGCTCGGCGTGACACCCGGATGGCCGGCCTTTCACATGCTGGATTCGACCGATCCGGCGGCCGTGCGCGCCGCGTGGACGCCGCCGCAGCGCACGCTCTACGTCCTGGCGAGCAAATCGGGCACGACGATCGAGCCGAACGCGCTCGCCGCACACTTCGCGCGCACGCTGCAGGACGCCGGCGTCAGGGACTGGGCGACGCACTTCGTCGCGATTACCGACGCCGACACGCCGCTGGATCGCCGCGCGCGCGCCGAGGGATTCAGAGACCTCTTCATCAACCCGTCGGACATCGGCGGCCGCTACTCGGCGCTCTCGTTCTTCGGTCTGGTCCCGTCAGTCCTGATGGGTCAGGACATCGAGGCGTTGATCGAGTGGGGCCTCGCGATGTTCACGGCCGCCGAGCCCGGCTTCGGCGATGCGTACGCGAATCCGGCTGTCGCGCTCGGCCTCGCGATTGGCGGCGCGGCGCGTGCGGGCCGCGACAAGATGACGCTCGTCACCCCGCCGGCGTTCGATGCGTTCGGCCTCTGGGTCGAACAGCTGATCGCGGAAAGCACGGGCAAGCACGGTGTCGGCATCGTGCCGATTGCCGGCGAACCGGTCGGCGACGCGGCGGTCTACGGCAGCGATCGCCTGTTTGTCAGGCTCCACGCGAAAGGCTCGCCGGATGTGGCGGTTCCGGCGGAGGCGCCGGTCGTCGAGATCGAGGTCGCCGAGCCAGCCGCGCTCGGCGCCGAGTTCGCGCGATGGGAGATCGCGACCGCAATCGCTGGCGCGTTGCTGCAGATCAACCCGTTCGACGAGCCCAACGTCCAGCAGGCGAAAGATGCCACACGCGTGCTGCTCGACGGCTACAAGACGACGGGGCGACTGCCGCTTCCAGAAGCCGATCGCGTCCTGGACGGCGGCGTCGCGCTGACGCTGAGCGGAACGGCGCGGCGCTACGTCACGGGCGGCGCGGAATCGCTGCTGACCATCCTGCGGCAGGGTGACTACTTTTGCCTGCTCGCGTACCTCGGACCGGATGAGGCGCTCGCGCGCGAGCTGCAACGGTTGCGACAGGCCGTCCGCGACCGTGCGCGAGTGGCGACGATGCTCGGCTACGGGCCGCGCTATCTCCATTCGACCGGCCAGCTGCACAAGGGGGGACCGAACACCGGTGTCTTCGTACTGATCACCGCCGATCCCGTGGAGGACATCGACATCCCGGGCGAGCCGTTCTCGTTCGGCACGCTCGAGCGGGCGCAGGGGATCGGCGATTTTCAGTCGCTGGATGCGACCGGCCGGCGCGCGCTCCACGCGCACCTGCCGTCGCCGGATCCCGCGCTCGTCCGTGCGTTGCGCGAGACGCTGCTGGCGCACCTGCGATGAGCATTTGACGTGTGTAGGCCGGGTCCTCCGGACCCGGCGACAGGCGGGTCTGAAGACCCGCGCTACATCTGACAGGCGGGTCTGAACACCCGCCCTACAACTGGTTCGGGAGCTTCGATGCAACTCGGTTTCGTCGGCCTCGGCAGAATGGGTCTGAACATGGTGACTCGCCTCACCCGGGGCGGTCACGAGATCGTCGCGTTCGACCGCAGCGCCGAGGCGGTGAGCCGCGCGACGCAATCCGGCGGCCGCGGCGTCCCCTCGCTCGAATCGCTCGTCGGAGCGTTGTCGGCGCCGCGCGCCGTGTGGGTCATGGTGCCCGCGGGCGCGCCGACGGAATCCACGATTGACGCGCTCGGCGGCCTGTTGTCGCGCGGCGACGTCGTGATCGACGGCGGAAATACGAACTATCACGACGACATCCGCCGCGCCGACGCGCTGCGGCCGAAAGGCATTCACTACATCGACGCGGGCACGAGCGGCGGGATTTGGGGACTCCAGGAGGGCTACTGCCTGATGGTCGGCGGTGATGCGGACGTCTGCAAACGCCTCGAGCCGGTCTTTGTGACGCTCGCGCCGAAGGACGGCTATCTGCGCGTCGGCGAGACCGGTGCCGGACACTATGTGAAGATGGTCCACAATGGGATCGAGTACGGGCTGATGCAGGCGTACGCGGAAGGGTTCGAGCTGATGCACGAGTCGACGTTCAAGCTCGATCTCGCCGGCATCGCGGCGCTGTGGAACCACGGCAGCGTCGTCCGATCGTGGCTGCTCGAGCTCACGGCGCGGGCGCTGTCGGAGGATCCCGACCTGTCGAGCCTTCGGGGCTACGTGGAGGATTCGGGTGAGGGTCGCTGGACGGTGGAAGAGGGCATCAGTCGAAGCGTGCCGATGCCCGCGCTGACGGCGGCGCTCTTCACCAGATTCCGATCGCGCCAGGACAACCCGTTCGCCGACCGGCTGCTGGCGGCGCTGCGAAATCAGTTCGGCGGCCACGCCGTGAAGAAGGCATGACGGATCAGACGGGCGCTGCCCTCGCCGATCGCGTCGCACAGCTCGCGGCGTCCGAGAGCCGTCAACAGGCCGTCGAGCCGGTCACGATCGTGATCTTCGGCGGCGCCGGTGATCTCGCGCACCGCAAGCTGCTGCCCGCGCTTTACAACCTCCACCTCGACGGCTTGCTGCCGCCGCGAATCGCGATCGTCGGCGTGGGCCGCAACCCGATGACCGACGAGGCGTATCGCGAGTTCGCGAAGGATGGTGTCGCGCACTTCTCCCGCCGCCCCATCGAGGAACAGGCGTGGAGCACGTTTGCCTCGTCGTTGTTCTTCGCGGCCGCGTCGATCGATGACGACGCGACGCTGGCGTCGCTGGGCTCGCGGCTGGACATCATCGAGCGGGAGCGCGGCCTGATCAGCAATCGCATTTACTATCTCGCCATTCCGCCGACGCTGTTCGCGACCACCGTGCACCAGCTCGATCGCGCGCGCTTCGTCGCGCGCGAGCGCCGCGCCTCCGATCGCCGCGGGCCGTTCGCGCGGCTCATCGTCGAGAAGCCAATCGGCCGCGACCTCGAGAGCGCGCGAGCCATCAACGATGCTCTCGCCGCGGTGTTCGACGAGAGCCAGATCTTCCGCATCGATCACTATCTCGGGAAGGAAACGGTCCAGAACATCCTGGTGCTGCGGTTCGCGAACAGCATTCTCGAGCCGCTGTTCAACGTCCGGCACGTCGATCACGTTCAGATCACCGTCGCGGAGGAAGAGGGCGTCGGCACTCGGGCCGGCTACTACGAACAGGCCGGCGCGCTCCGCGACATGGTCCAGAACCACATCCTGCAGCTGCTCTGCATGATTGCGACCGAACCGCCGCGATCGCTGGATCCGGACGTCGTTCGCGACGAACGGCTCGAAGTGCTGCTCTCGCTGCGGCCCATCGAAGGCGAGGCGGTCGATCGCTGCGTCGTCCGCGGGCAGTACACCGCCGGCTTCAGCCTTGGACGCCCGGTCCCCGGCTATCGCGAAGAGCCGCGCGTCGATCCGAACTCGAACACCGAAACGTTCGTCGCGCTGCAGGTCTTCATCGACAACTGGCGCTGGTCGGGCGTTCCGTTCTTCCTTCGGACCGGCAAGCGGCTGCCGAAGCGCGCGACCGAGATCTCCATTCACCTGAAGTCCGTGCCGCCGATTCTGTTCAACGCCAATCCGTCAGGACGGCTCGATCCCAACGTCCTGTCTATTCGCGTGCAGCCGGACGAAGGGTTTGCGCTCGGCATCAACTCGAAGGTCCCCGGTCCCGAAGTGCACGTCTATCCCGTCAAGATGGATTTCCATTACGGCAGCACGTTCGGCGGATCGTCGCCGGAAGCCTACGAGAGGCTCCTGCTCGACGTCATGGTGGGCGACGCGACGCTGTTCATGCGGCGCGACCAGGTCGAAGCGGCCTGGCGCTGGGTCATGCCGATTCTGAACCGCTGGGCCGAGAAGGGCGGCGCGCCCTCCCCGTATCCGGCCGGCGAATGGGGACCGCGCGAAGCCGATCGCCTCATCGAGGCGACAGGACGACGATGGCGGCAGCTGTAGTCGAGCAGGTGTGGCGCGAGTCCGCGCCCGAAGCGGTCGAGGACGATCTCGCGGCCGTCTGGCGCGGCATCGCCGCCCGCGGCCCGGTCGCCCGCGCCGTCATGTCGAACCTCATCGTGTTTCGTCTGCACGACGGATCGGATCGCGCGCGCGATCGAGCCGCGCAGTTCGAGGCGCAGCTCGGGGCCGTCATGGCCAGGCACCCGTCGCGCGTCATCGTGATCGAGCAGGTTCGCGGCGCATGCGAGCTGCGGACGCCGGTCGCGGCAGGCGTCGGCGTGTGCGTGTTCGGCCCGCCGGCGGCGCGGTACGCGATGGAGAAGATCGTCATCCGGTCGGCGTGCGCTGAGGCCTCGCTGCCATCCATCGTCCGGCGGTTCGCGCGCGGCGACGTGCCGACGTCGATCTGGTGGACCGAGGACGCCTCGGAGATGGAGCCGCTGCCGGCGCTCGTGTCGATGGGCCGGCAGCTCGTGTACGACAGCCGATTGTGGAGCGACGTCGGCAAAGGCGTTCGGGCCATCTGCGCCGTCGCCGACGAAGAGACCGATTTGTCGGATTTGAACTGGCGCCGGCTCGCGCCGGTCCGCCGGGCGGTCGTCCACGCCTGCTCGGCGGCGCCGAGCCTGACGATGTCGTCGATTCGGATCGATCATGTTCCCGGCGACCGCGCGCTCGCGTGGCTGCTCGCGGGGTGGCTGGGCGCGCACGCCGGAGCGGAGGCGGCCGGGGATCGGTGGCCATCGATCAACCAGTCGCCGGAGAACGAGGGCGAACGCCTCGTCGTGTCGATCGGATCGGCGCGTGTCACGCTCGCGATGAACGACCACCGCGTGCACGTCACGGCGTCGGACGCGCCGCCGTTTGTGGTGGCGGTCCCGCGCGACGAACAGCCCGACGCGATCGCCGCCGAGCTGCGCACGCTGGCGCGCGACGCCGCCCTGCGCGCGACGATGGACTTCCTCGCGACGCGATCTGGCCTCTAAATTCTTAGTGTTCTTCGCGGGCTTCGTGGTTCATGATCGAGTCATGCGCTATCTGGTCACCGCGCGCGTCAAGCCGGGCCGGCGCGACGCGCTCGATCGCGCCATCGACGATGAGACGCTCGGCAGAGGTTCGATCGCCGGCGATGAATACGTCCGCAACATGGAGGCTGCGCGCGAGCTCGACGACGGGCGCGTCCAATGGGTCGAGGTCTGCTACTGTCCGACGCCGCTGGCCGAAGAGCGTCCGTACTGGGAAGAATATTTCGATCTGATCAAAGTCCAGGACGCGCACGCGCGCAGCCGGTGCCGCGACTCGAATGGCAGCGAGCCGTGGGCGTGCTCGGACTGCGACTGCTCCGCCCGTCTCGAAGCGCGGCTCGCCTCGAAAGGCCGGCCCTTCAGAGCTTGACGGCGGGCCTGACTCCTCCGCTCGATAGCGGTGCACGTCTATAATCGGCCGGTGCCCTCGTCGTCCCTGCACGCGCTGCTCGGGCGCGCCGGCGCCGCGCTCGAGCGCGGCCGCGGCCCCGAAGCCGCGCAGATGCTGGCGCCGATGCTCCGCGCCTCCCTGACCCGCGACGACGAGCTCGCGGTCCGCTCGATGCTCGCCGAGGCCGCGTTGCTGCAGGACGATCTCGATCAGGCGGCCGCCGCGCTCGGCCGCACGCCGGATACGCTGCGCGAGACCGTCCCGCACGGCCGGCTCTCGACGCTCTGGCGCCTGCACGGCCGCATCGCGTACGCCCGCGGCGATCAGTCGCGCGCGATCGCGCTCCACGGCCGCGCGCTGAAGCAGGCCGAGATCGCGCACGACTCGCGCGCCATCGGCCTCGCGCACTACGAGCTCGGCCAGTGCTACACGTACGTCGGCGACATCGCGATCATCCGCGAGCACATCACCAAGGCCGCATCCGCGCTCCACGCGGTGGGGGATCGCCGCCATCTCGCGCTGGTTCACTCGCTCTCGAGCATCTCGCTCGCACAGCTCGGCCGCTACGACGAGGCCATGGGCGCGCTGCGCCATGCGGAACGGCTCGCGTCGCTCGTCCAGGCCGACGACGTGCTCGCCACCGTCTGCGGCAACCAGGCGAACGTCATGATGCTCGAGCACCGCTACGAGCAGGCGCTCGCGCTGGCGGAGCGGAGCGTGTCGCTGCACGAAGCGCACGGATCCAGCCACCTGCTCGCCGTGGCGCTCGCCACGCTCGGCCAGATCTGCGTCCGGATCGGCGATCTGAGCCGCGCCGAGGACGCGCTCCATCGCGCGCTTCAGGTCCGGAGCCCCTTTCAGTTCCACGAAACGACCGGCGCCGTCTTCGACACGCTCGCGCAGATCCATATGATTCGCGGGCGCTACGAGACCGCGAGTGAATTTCTCGGACGCGCGAGCGAAGCTTACGGCGCGTACGGCCGGCAGACGAGCAAATGGTACGAATGGTCCGTCCGCGTGCTCGGCGCGCGCCTGGCGCTTCGCCGCGGCGATCTCGACCAGGCCGTCGACCGGGCCAACGAAATCCGCCAGGCGGGCGCGCCGCCGAGCGACGCGCTGCAGGCGACGCTGATTGCGGCCGAAGCGCTGACGCTCGCGAACCGGCTGCCGGAAGCGCAGCAGCGGTTGACGGCGGCGGCCGACACACTCGACCCGAAAAGCGCGCCGGCCGCGTGGGGTGAATACCTCCGCCTCCGCGGCGGGCTCCATGCGCGCGACGGAAACGCCCCCGAGGCGTACCACGACTTCGCGCAAAGCGCGACGCTGCTCGACCTGCTCGGCGAACGATACCAGTCGGCGCTCAGTCACCTCGCGCTCGGCCGCCTCGTCGCGGACACGGGCGCGCGATCGGTCGCCGAGCGTCACCTGGTGCGCGCGTTCGGCGTCTTTCAGCAGCTTGGCGCGGAGCGCGACCTCGCCGACACACGCGCCGCGCAGGCGCTCCTGACCAACGTCGGCACCGGCGAGTACGTCCTCTCCCCCGCCGACGCCGACGATGCGATCGTGCGGCGGATGGTCGACGCGGCGGCGCTCGTCGAGCTGCTCGGCCGCGAGACCGCGGCGGCGCTGCACGAAGCCGCCGCCGCCGACTGCGCGGCCGTCGTCGTCGAGCTCGCCGGCGGCGACGTGCGGATGGTCGCGGCCGCCGGCTGCGACGAGGACACCGCGCGGGTGACCGCACGCTCGGCGGTGCACGGCAACACCTACGGACGCGGCGAGTTCGTCGTCCAGCCGCTCGGCCGCGATGCCGAAGGACCGCGCTACTGCATCGTCGCGTCGCCGCGGCCGATCGGGCATCCGATCATGCGGCGCCTGCGCATGATCGCCGCCGTGGCGCGCCAGGGGTTCGCGTTGTGCGCCGCGCGCGATCGCTCGCCCGGGCCGGTCGGCGTGGCGGTCGATCGCTCGCTCGAGCCGCTCCTGCCGGGTTTTCTGACCGTCAGCGCCGCGATGAGCCGCGTGGCCGAGCAGATTCAGCGCCTGCAGGGCAACGACCTGACCGTGCTCATCACAGGCGAGAGCGGAACCGGCAAGGAGCTCATCGCCCGCGCCATTCACGTCGGGTCGCATCGCAGCGCGGCGATGTTCCTCCCGTACAACTGCACGACGACCGGTCGCGATCTCGCGGACAGCCAGCTGTTCGGCCACCGGCGCGGCGCATTCACCGGCGCCGTCTCTGATCAGCCGGGGCTCGTGCGATCGGCGGCCGGCGGCACGTTGTTTCTCGACGAGATCGGCGACCTGGCACTCGACGTCCAGCCAAAGCTGCTGCGGTTTCTCGAGCAGCAGGAGATCATGCCGATCGGTGACGCGAAGCCGCAGAAGGTCGACGTCCGCGTGCTCGCGGCCACCAACGCGGACCTCGAACAGCGCGTCGCCGAAGGAAAGTTTCGCGAGGACCTCTACTACCGTCTCAGCGTCATCCGCATCCACGTGCCACCGCTCCGCGAGCGGCGGGAAGAGATCCCGCATCTGAGCACGTACTTCCTCCGCGAGGCGTCGGAGCGGCTCGGCAAGCCTGACATCGAGCTGAGCTCGGAAACGCTCGACGTTTTCTCGCAGTACTGGTGGCCCGGGAACGTGAGGCAGCTGAAGAACGAGATTCAACGCGCGGTGGCTCTGAGCGCGCCGGGCGGGACCATCGAACCGTCGCACCTGTCACCCGAGATTGGCACGACGCGGCTGGCCGGCGCGACAACCGCAGTCCTTCCCCGCGCGACAAAGGACGGGGCCAAACTGGCGTCCGCGGTCGAAGAAGTCGAGCGGGAGATGATTCAGTCCGCCCTGGATCAGAGCGGCGGGAACATCGCCAAAACCGCCCGGACTCTGGGGCTGACGCGACGGGGGTTATACCTGAAGATGAGGCGGCTGGGCCTCGACTCCAGGACCGAAGTGGATACTCGGTAGTGGATACTGAATACTCGGTTTACAGCGCGATTGTATACCTTGTAGGCTACCTGCACGCAGAATTGATTCGCTGCACAGAATTCTAACCTCCACAGTAAGAATCGGTTAGGCTGGGCTGTCGGCGGCGGCTGACACCGCAAAGCTGGCGGCGTAGACCTTGATACTCAGTCCGGCGTGATCAACCAAAACAAGCGGACGACGACCCGGCGCCCCGTCTCTCTTCCGGCCCGGCTGACGTGGAAGGACCAGCGCGGAACCATGCGGTTCGCGGCGGTCGTGACCCGAAACGTCAGCGAGTTCGGCGTCTACGTGGAGTGTTGTTCGCCGGTCTCGATTCCGCTGTATCGCCTCGTCCAGTTCCAGCTCGAGCGGGACGCCCGCGACAGCGATGCGCTGCCCCGCTGCCTCAACGGACGGGTGCTCTCGGCCGTCTATCGCGTCACACCTCCGTCGACCTCGACACGTCAGGGACTGGCGCTTCGTCTGATGGTCGAGCCGAGGCGCGCGGTCACGAGCGTTTCCGCCAATACCGCGCAAGTCCTCGCCAGTTGAGGTCGAACCGGCCAGCGACCTCGTAAGACCGCGCGTCGGCTTCGCTCAATCGCTGGCGCAGCACTGTGCGCACCTGATCGGTAAACCAGGCTTCGCGCTCTTCGTCGGTCCCTTCACGCGCAAGCGACGCCTTCGCGAGCCCGCTCGTCAGCTCGAGATTGTCGAGGAGCTCGGCGATGTGCGCACGCACGGACCCGTGGGGTCCGAAGTGCGTGACGAACAACGTGTCGACGCGCCGGTCGCCGATGCGCCGCAGGCTGTCGCGCCACGCCTCGAGGTCGATGTCGGGCGGCGGCGTCGGCGGCAGCACGAAGCTGCCGGTGCCGCGCCGGATGCCCGCCGTGTCGCCGACGAACGCGATGCCGCTCTCGTCGTTGATGTAGCTCACGTGGTGCGACGCGTGCCCCGGCGTGTAGATGACGTCGAGCTCGCGGCCGCCAACCGCGATGCGCTCATCGCCCCGCAGGGCCGTCATCGACGCGGGCGGCACCGGACGGAACTCTCCCCACAGGCGATCCATGTCGTCGCCGTACAAGCGCGTCGCGCTGGCGATCAGCTTTTCCGGCTCCGCCATGTGCACGGCGCCCTTCTCGTGGACGTACACGCGCAGCCGCGGATTCGCGTGGACCAGCGTGCCGGTCGCGCCCGCGTGATCGAGGTGAATGTGCGTCAACAGCAGTGTGGTCACGTCCTCGAGCGCGATGCCGGCTGCCTGCAGATTCGCTCTGAGCTGCGGCAGCGTGCTGGACGGCCCCGGATCGATCAGCGCGACGCCGCCGGGACCGTGAAGGACCGCGGTGGCGATGATCTTCGGGACGCCGAGAAAATTCAGATCGACGTACGACAGGCCGGAAGAAATGGTCGGCATCATGAGGGAGCGTCTTGTCTGCGGCGGCGGGTCATCCACACGAGAATCGCAACGACGATCGCGAGGCCGATGAGGCTCGTCCGGCCGATCCACCTCTCGAGGGCATCCCAGCTGTGGCCCAGCGCGTAGCCGGCCGCCGCGACCGCGATGCACCAGACCACCGCGCCGGTGGCGTTGTAGAAGACGAACGCCGGCCAGCGCATGCCGCTGGCGCCGGCGAGCACCGCACCGATGACGCGGAGGCCGGCGATGAACCGCGCGATGAACACCGTTCGACCGCCGTGGCGCGCGAAGAATGCGTCGAATTCACAGAGCCGCACCGGCGTCAGCCCGAAGCGCGCGCCGAACCGCTCGACGAGCCGGCGACCACCGCGGCGGCCGATCAGGAAGCCGAGATTGTCGCCGAGCGTCGCGCCGGCAATCGCCGTGACAATCACCAACGGCAGCGATAACGTGCCGCCGTGCGCGAGCGCCGCGCCGGCAAGCAGCATCGTCTCGCCAGGCACGGGGAGGCCGGTGTTCTCGAGGAAGACCCCGGCGAAGACCACGGCGTAGCCGTAGCGCGCGAACAGGTCGAGGAGCCACTGCGGCACGGACGACGACGATTCAACGCGCGGAGCCGGGGCCGCGCAACGGACGCCCGGGGCGCTCCGCCGTCATCCCGCCGTCGGCAAGCACGCGCCTGCCGTTGACGAGCACGTGCTTCACGCCGGTCGCATAGTGGCGCGGATCCTCGAACGTCGCGCGGTCGCGAACGGTGTTCGCGTCGAAAACGGTGATGTCGGCGATCATGCCTGGACGCAGCACGCCTCGATCGGTCAGATGCACTCGCGTCGCAGCTTTCGACGTCATCTTGCGAATCGCTTCCTCGAGCGTCAGCAGGTGCTCGTCGCGCACGTAGCGGCCGAGGATTCTCGGGAACGTGCCCCACGCGCGCGGGTGCGACTTCGACTCCGACAGTTTGCCGTCTTCGGCCTGCGACCCCGAGTCGGTTCCGACGCCGACGAGCGGATGCTTCAACGCCGTCCGCACGTCGTCTTCGCTCATGATCGAGGTGATGACGGACGTTTCATCGCGATCGGCGATCACGAGGTCCATCACCGCATCGCGCGGATCCTTGCCCATCGACTTGCCGATCGCCGTCAGCGTCATCCCCTCGTACTTCCGAAGCGCCGGGTCGAGCACGCTCGAAATCATTACGCCGTCGCCGCCCCCGGCGCCATGCCACTGATTTTCCCACGCCGTCACCGTGCCGTCGTCCATCTCCTTCTTGATCCGTTCGCGCTGAGCCGGATCCTTCAGACGCGGCAGCATCTTGTCGAGGCCCCCTTCGCGCGCCCACAGCGGCAGACACGACGACAGGCCGTTCGAGGCCCGCGTGTAAGGATACTGATTGGCCGTCACGTCGATCCCTCGCGCGCGCGCGGCTTCGATGCGCCGCAGCACTTCCGGCATCCGCCCGAAATTGCGGCTGTACGCGACCTTCAGGTGCCAAATCTCCGCCGGGATGCGCGCGCGTTCCGCAATTTGAAAGACTTCATCCAGCGATTCGAAGATCAGCGATCCCTCCGAGCGCTGATGTGTGAAGTACACGCCACCATGCGCGGCCGCGACCTTCGCGAGCTCGACGATCTCCTCGGTCGATGCGAACCGATCCGGAACGTACTGGAGTGACGTACTCAGACCGAGCGCGCCCTGCGTCATCGCCTCCGCGACAAGCGCTTTCATCCGCTCCAGCTCAGCCGGCGTCGCGGCTCTGTCGTTCTTTCCAATGACGTAGGACCGCACACCGCCGGCGCCCACGAACGTCGCCATGTTGATCGCGGGACGCGACGCCGTCTCGAGCCGGCGGAAGTACTCGGCGAGCGTTCGCCAGTCGAGGGCAACCCCGAAATGCTCGGCGCTGGGACGTGCCTCGTCGATCATCGCGTCGTTGCGCGGCGCGATCGACGTTCCTTCGCCCGTCACTTCGGTCGTGATCCCCTGGAACACTTTGCTGGCCGCGCGTCCGTCGACCAAAACGTTGAATTCGGACTGTCCAAGAAGATCGATGAATCCCGGTGCGACGACGAGGTTCGACGCATCGATCGTGATCGCGGCCGTCGCGCCGGTCAGCGCACCGATTTTCGTAACGCGATCGCCCACTATTGCCACGTCGCCCTTGAACCACGGCGCGCCCGTACCGTCGACGATGCGCCCATTTGTAATCAGAACGTCAAATCTGTCAGTGGACACTTGTGCCGCCGGTTGCACCTTCAGGAGGACAGCGCTTGTGACGATGACAGTAAAGATTCTGTAACTGATTGAGCGCATGGGAAGAAATGCTAGCAGAACGCCGCCTGGGGCTCTTAAACCTTTCTGCGGCCTCTTGGTCTAACCCGTGCAGAAAGCCGACCGCCGTCGAATGCGTCCACGATCGCCGCTCGCTGTTGCCCGCCTCGTTGCGGTTGCATTGTTCACGCTTGTCTTCGCCGAATCAGCGAAAGCCGCGACAGTCGTTGCCAGTGCCGGTGACGCGACCATCTCGCGCGATCAGGCGGCCGGTACCTGGGCGCTCACGGCCGGCGGCACGACGCTGACGTTGACGCTCGATTCGGCGCGTGACTTCGGCATCTCCAGTCTGACAACCGCAAACGGCACCGTCTGGACGCCGGCGCCGGGCGCCGATTCGACGGTTCGCGTCGGCGGTCAAACCGTCGCGCTCGGCAACCGGTCCGCCGGCTTTCAGCTGGTGAACGTCTACGTCGACGCGGAAGAAAAGCGTCTGCAGCTGAATGCGACCTTCGAGCTGGCGTCCGCCGGCCTCCGCGTCACGCGGCGCTACGCGATCGCGACGGGTTCGCCGACATTCGAAACGTGGACTACGTACGCGCCGATGTCCGGGACGCCGACGCTGTCGAATCTGAATGCGCTGCAGGTCACGGTCACGGCGGGAACGATTCGCTCGTTGACGGGACTGCAGGGCGACTCGGCGAACGTGCAGGCCGATTCCGTGTTCAACCTGCGGCAGCGCACGCTCGGCAGCGGCGGCCACTTCGAGATCGGCGCGAAGGGGCGCGCGTCGGAGTCGTCGATTCCGTGGATTGCCGTCGACGGCGGGCGCGACGAGTTCTACGCGGCGCTCATGTGGTCCGGCGCGTGGTTGCTGACGGCCGATCGTACGAGCAGCGGACTCGTGCTGAAAGTCGACCTCCCGCAGATGACGACGACGCTCCGCGACAGCGTCGACGGTCCGCACGTCCTGTATGGCGCGGTTCCGGGCGGTCTCGTCGAAGCAACAGCCGCGCTGCGATCGTACGTCCTCGACGGCATTCGCGCCGGCCGTCCGCTGACGGCGCCGGTGATTTACAACACGTGGTTCGCGTATGGCACGCACATCGACGAGGCGTCGCTCAAGCGGGAAATGGCGCGCGTCGCCGAGCTCGGCGTCGAGATGTTCGTGCTCGACGCCGGCTGGTACGAAGGCGGCGACGCCAGCGACACGTACGACTTCGACTCGGGCCTCGGTTCGTGGAGGATCGACGCAGCCAAGTTCCCGAACGGCCTTCGACCGCTGCGCGACGAGGCGCACCGGCTCGGCATGAAGTTCGGACTCTGGGTCGAACCGGAGCGCGTCAACCTCTCGGTCGTCGGCGAGTCCGGCGTCGAGGAAGCATGGCTCGCGAAGGCCGGCGGGGACTACGGCTCGGATCACGCCGCGCAGGTTTGCCTGTCGAACGAGGGCGCGCGCCGCTGGATTCTCGGATGGCTGACCGCGCTGATCGACGAGGTGCGGCCTGACTACCTGAAGTGGGACAACAACATGTGGCTGAACTGCGACCGGGACGGCCACGGCCACGGTGCCACCGACGGCAACTTCGCGCACACGAACGCGCTGTACCAGGTGCTGTCGACGCTGCGTCACCAGTACCCGGACATGCTGTTCGAGAACGTCTCCGGCGGCGGCAATCGCCTCGATCTCGGCATGCTCCGGTACAGCGACGTCGGGTGGATGGACGATCGCACCGCCCCGTCGGCGCACGTGCGCCACAACCTCGAGGGCCTGAGCACGGTGTTCCCGCCGG
>Ga0114129_10001811_pt1 | contig 29137 bp, 13 predicted proteins | sample RhiMetdeltSRZDD1_FD_80071 | JGI IMG/M metagenome (GOLD analysis project Ga0114129, IMG submission 80071) | Populus rhizosphere microbial communities from Tennessee, USA - Rhizosphere MetaG P. deltoides SRZDD1 (version 2) (version 2) | ecosystem: Host-associated > Plants > Roots > Rhizosphere >... | reverse complement strand
TTGCCACCAGCTTCTCCGAAATGCTGGCGCTGCCGAACGGTCAACTCGACACGACCTACTGGCTGCCCTGGTACAACAATGTGGATCTCGATACGCAATTAAGGTTTGGCGTTCCATAGGGCATAACCTGAATCATATGTATGGCTCGGACCACCGGTATGTTGGTCCGAGCCATATTCTTTGGAATGAGACTTCAGACCCGAGGTGTAACCTCAAAGTGACAATTATCGTCTTGTCGAATGCAATCATGCTTGTTATCTTCAAGATCTTCTGGGTCATGAAAGAATAAAAATCCGTATTCGGGGAGGAAAGGCACCTCCCGGGGAGACATCCAATGTCCATGCATCGCAGACTTTTTCACACCCTTTCCATCGTTGTCATTCTCACTCTGCTGTTTTCAGGCATTGCGCCTTCCCCGGCTTCCGCGCAGGGACCAGATGGCATTGAACGCCAGGTCAACGCTCAGACCGGCAAGGTGAGCTTCATCGGCCCGGACCCTTCGGTTGGACAGGTCCTGCCCGCTTCCGATGCCCTGGGCAAGTCCACCCGCCCGCAGGATCCCGCTATGGCTCTGGCAACACGCTTCGGTCCGGAGTTTGGTTTGCAGGATCCTGAAAGCGAGCTCTCCCAGGTAAAAAGCAGCCGCTCCGATAGTGGGCGGATCACGGCCCGCTACCAGCAAAACTACCAGGGCATCCCCGTCATGGGCGCAGAGTTGATGGTCAACACGAACGTCAACGGGGACCTGTATTCGATGAACGGGGAAGTGTCCACAAAGCTTTCTCTTTCCACCCGGCCAACGATTACGGCGGAGCAAGCCAGGCAATCGGCTTTGCAGGCGGCAGCGAAGTGGCATCAGAAAACGCCGAACGATTTCAGCGCCTCTGAACCGGAACTGTGGGTCTACGATGAAAGCCTGCTTCACCCAAGCACCCGTCCGGCGGAGCTGGTCTGGCGCATGGAGGTGAAAGCAGATGATATCGGGCTGCCGGTCCGGGAGCTGGTGCTGGTGGATGCGCAGCGAGGTAGCATCAGCCTGCACTTCAACCAGATCGATACGGCGTGGTCTGCTCAGAGCAGCTCGGGTACCGCGCAGGATCCCGACGTCACGCCCACTCCCTTACCAACCGAAACGCCCCTCCCAACCGAAACTCCCGTTCCTACGGAAACACTAGAACCGTCTGTCACACTCGTTGCAACAGAACCCGCTATCCTCACAGAGGCAACCTCTGCCTCAGGAGTCTCGGGTGATGTGCCAATCCCGCTGGGCGCCCTCTGGTATGTGGCGACGAGCGGGAATGACGCAAATTCGTGTTCCACCACAGGCAACCCATGTGCCACTATTAATGGCGCATTGGGGAAGGCGGGTGATGGGGATACGATCTATGTTGCATCCGGGCTGTATCAGGGTAGTGCGGCTGTTGTGAATATTACAAAAAGCATCACGATCCTGGGAGGCTGGAATTCCGGCTTTAACGCCCAGACCGGATTTTCCATCCTGGATGCCGGGTTACCCAGCACAACGCTGGTTCGTACCTCGATGAATACAATCCTCGAACGTCTGGTTCTCCGAAATGGTGGCGGCGGGATAAATGTCTACAATGGGTTAACTTGCCCGATAGCCGTTTCTGTCACGCTGCGCCAGAGTTCCATCAGCGGCATGACTAGCCAGCCGGCAATCCACGGTTGCGGAACTGTGACTTTAGTAAACACGACCCTTAGTAATAATCAAAATATTGCCGTTAGTAACTTTACCGGGAGTGTAACAATCCAAAACTCTACCATTGCAAACAATGGGAGTAAATCAGGCCAATTTGTTGCAGGCGGTATCCACAGCGTAAGCGGATCCGTTACCGTTCAAAACAGCATTATTAGTGGCAATACCGGATATAGCGGCACGCCACAGGATTGCGATGGGTCTATTGGATCAAACGGTCATAATATCATCGGCACGGTAGCGGGTTGCACAATTACACCTCAGGCAAGTGATCAGGTGGGAATCAATCCGCAACTTGGTCCATTTCTCCCCAACGGCTATTTTCCCTTGGTGTCGAATAGTCCCGCCATTAATGCCGGCCTTTCCTGTCCAGCCGTTGACCAGCGCGGGGTTTCCCGCCCCCAGGGCGCCGCATGCGATATCGGCGCGTATGAATATGCAACTCCCGGGAGTGCTGCCAGCCTTGTCCTTATTAGCGGCAACGGTCAGCGTACAGCCCCGACCTATGACTTCCCTCAGCCGCTCAAAGTAGTCGTGCTTGATAGCCAGGGTAACCTGGTGCCGAATGTGAACGTCACATTTACCGCGCCTGCCAGCGGCAGCAGTGGGATCTTTGCCGGTACGGGTACAAACACGGCGACGATCCCCTCCAACAGCAGCGGGATTGCAACCTCTCCTATCTTGACTGCCAATAGTCAATCGGGAGCCTATACGGTCACGGCGGCTGCCAGTGGAGCCGGCTCGGTTGTGTTTAGTCTTGAAAATAGCAATTGGTGGTATGTCTCGCCGACAGGAAGTGATGCAAATTCATGCTTCCAGCCCGGGTCTCCCTGCGCCACGATCAGCGGAGCGATGACAAAAGCCCCTGCCGGGGACGCGATTGCCGTCGCCTCCGGGACATACACCAGCATACATTGGGATGCGGTGGTGGTGATTGAAAAAAGCCTTACCCTCTCCGGCGGCTGGAACAGCGACTTTACGACCCGGAGCGGCACATCCATCATTGATGCGCAGTATGGGCGCCGCGGCGTCGCCGTAAACGGGACAGATATCGTGGCGGTGCTGGACCGCTTTACCATTCAGAATGCCAGCGCTAACGAGGAGGTCTACGGTGGCGGCGTCTTCAATGCTGGAACACTGACCATTATTAGTTCGACGATCCGGAATAATCGTATTGTGAGCGACTCCCATGGTGGAGGGGGAGGCATTACCAATACCGGCACGCTCACGGTGAACAGCAGTACGGTCAACCAGAACTACCAGCCAGGCTCGGGGGAGAGCGGCGGCATTGTCAACTATGGTACAGCCCGGCTGAACAACAGCACAGTCAGCGGCAATCAGGGTGGTGCGGGTGTGTATAACGCAGGCGCCCTTCTCCTCAGCAACAGCACGATCACCAAGAACCAGTTCTACGGCATCAAGAATATTGTCAACATCTGGCAGAACGGCACAACCTATCTACGAAATACGATCGTTGCCGGGAATGGCCTCAGCGGAGATTGCTATGGAACGCTGATCACGCAGGGATACAACCTGCTTGGCATCAAGACAGCAGAATGCACATTCACAGCGACCACCGGGGATCTCGTCGGCACAAGCGCCAGCCCGGTCAGCCCGCGGATGACCCCTCTGCAGGATAACGGCGGCGTGACCCTGACCCATGCCCTGCTCCCCAATAGCCCGGCGCTCAACGCGGGCAACCCGGCGGTGCCCGGGAGCGGCGGCACGGCTTGCCTGGCAGTGGATCAGCGTGGGAGCGCCCGACCGGCCGGCACACGCTGTGACATGGGCGCCTATGAAGGCGCCCTGGCGTGGGCGCCTCCCTACCGGGTCAGCACCTACACGGCGAACCACAGGCCCTCTCTCCCCGGCGTTCTGCTCTGCAATCAAAATGATCCCTCGTGCGCTGTGGGCAATTTCCGTGCCAGTGCGGCGCATGAAGCTGCCATCGGCACCTACAACCTGTACGCCCAGAAGTTTCTGCGCAACAGCCTGGATAACCATGGGATGACCATCGTTTCCACTGTGGATTATCGACATGAACTGAATAGCTCGTATGACAATGCTTTCTGGAACGGAACACAGGTCATATATGGTGACGATACCGACAGCTTCCTGATGGCAGACGATACGGCGGCACACGAGCTGACCCACGGTGTGACGCAGTCCGAATCGAACCTGTTCTATTATTACCAGTCCGGGGCGATCAACGAATCCATTTCGGATATCTGGGGTGAGTATTATGACCAGACGAACGTTCTGGGCAACGATATGGCCCCTGTGAAATGGTTGTTGGGAGAAGATACCCGGCTTTATACCCTGGACGCTTTTCGCAGTATGAGTGACCCGACAGCGTACTCGCATCCGGATAAGATTTCCAGTCCCTATTACTTTGAGCAGGAAGATGACAATGGCGGCGTGCATATCAACAGCGGCGTGAACAACAAGGCAGCCTATCTGATGGTGGAAGGCGGGACGTTCAACGGCAAAACCATCACAGCCCTGGGCTGGGACAAGACCCTTGCCATCTACTATGAAGTCAATACCAACCTGTTGTTATCCGGCTCGGATTACTCGGATCTGTACTACGCCCTGCAGCAGGCCTGCACGAACCTGATCGGACAAAAAGGCATCACCGCCGGAGATTGTACAGAGGTCAGGGACGCGGCGGATGCGGTGGAGATGAACTGGCAGCCTGCACCGAACTTCAACACCGATGCGCCGGTGTGCGCAGCCGGGAGTGTGCCTGCGATCACGTTCGCCGACGACCTGGAAACTGGGACGGCGAACTGGGTCTTCGGCAACGGCGCCTATCGTCGCTGGCAGTGGGATTCGCCCTACGCGCCCTATGTCTCTTCCGGCCGTCACACGTTGTATGCCGATGATTTCCCAGCAGCCATAACGGATGCCAGGGCTACATTGCGATCCGTGGTGATCCCCGCCAATGCCTATCTGCACTTTGCGCATGCCTATGAGTTTGAGCATTACTCGATAGATTATTTTGACGGCGGCATCGTGGAATATAGCGTGAATGGCGGCGCCGCGTGGCAGGATGCGATGAATCTCTTCGAGTTCAATGGCTACGATGGCTTGATCTATCAATTTTGGAACAATCCCCTCAAAGGACATCCTGCCTTTGGCGGCAGCAGCCACGGGTATATCAGCAGCCGTCTGAATCTGGCTTCGCTGGCGGGAAAATCTGTTATGTTCCGCTGGCGCATGGTGTTGGATGATTCCGGTTACTCCCTGGGCTGGTGGGTGGACAACGTCAAGATCTACACCTGTAATCCCGTTCCGGGTGCATTCAACAAAACTGCACCTGCCAATGGCGCTACCGGGATCGGTTTGAGCACGACTCTCGCCTGGAGTCCCAGCTCGTATGCCACCTCTTATCAGTATTGTTACGATACCATCAATGACAACCAGTGCAACCGTGTCTGGGGCTCGTCTCCAACCACCTCCGTAGGGATCGCCAACCTGGGCACCAACACCACCTACTACTGGCAGGTACGCGCGCTGAACACGGGAGCGACAACCTATGCGGACAACCAGAGCTGGGGCAGCTTTACGACGACATCCACTCTGCCTGCGGGGCTAACCGGGATCGAAGCCTTCGTGGGAACCAGCAAATATGGGAAGTATTCATTAAGTGATGGCCAAAGCCTGCGGGAGAGTTATACCGGCGTGAACAATGGACCGGTAAAGATTGCTAGCACGGACAGCACACCGCTGATCGCTGCAGAAAGGTTGATCTACAAGGTCAATAACGTCAACACCAGCTTCACCGAGATGATGGGCTTGCCGGCTAGCCAGCTGGATACCACGTATTGGTTACCCTGGTACAACAATGTGGATCTCGATACGCAATTGCGCTTTGCCAACGTCAGCGGCTCGCCTGCCACGGTGCATGTCTTCGTCGGTGGGAACGAGATGACGGGCAGCCCCTTCACGCTGCAGGCAGGCGCAAGCGCGCGCAAGAGCTTCCCCGGGATTAACGCCGGACCGGTGAAAATTGTGAGCGACCAGAATATCGTGGCCGCGGAGCGATTGATTTACAGAGTCAACAATGTCGCTGCCAGTTTCTCGGAAACGATGGCAGTGCCCAACAGCCAGTTGGACACGACCTACTGGTTACCCTGGTACAACAACGCGGATCTGGATACGCAATTGCGCTTCGCCAACGTGAGCAACTCGACCGCAACTGTGCATGTGTTCATCGGCGGCGCCGAGATGGCGGGCAGTCCGTTTACTTTACTGGCAGGAGGAAGCACGAGGAAGAGCTTCCCGGGCATCAACGCCGGACCGGTGAAAATTGTGAGCGACCAGGACATCGTGGCGGCGGAGAGACTGATCTATAAAGTGAACAACGTCGCCACCAGTTTCACCGAGATGATGGCGCAGCCGAACAGCCAGCTGGATACCACCTACTGGCTGCCCTGGTACAACAACAATGACCTGGACACACAGCTAAGATTCGCCAATGTGCATGACTCGCAGACGGCGACCGTCCACGTGTACATCGGCGGCGCCGAGATGGCGGGCAGTCCGTTCAGCTTGCTTCCGGGCGCGAGCACGCGCAAGAGTTTTGCAAACATCAATGCAGGACCAGTGCAGATCGTCAGCGATGTGCCGATCGTGGCGGCGGAGCGCTTGATCTACAGGGTCAACAACGTCGCCACCAGCTTCTCCGAGATGCTGGCGCTGCCGAACGGTCAACTCGACACGACCTACTGGCTGCCCTGGTACAACAACGTTGACCTGGATACGCAATTGCGGTTTGGTGTTCCGTAAGAGCAAGATACATCCTGAGTTTATGGTACGGCTCGGACACGCCTGTCCGAGCCGTATCTTTTCCCTGAAGCATCACCTCAAAGCTGTAACCTCAAGGTGACAATTATCGTCTTGCCAGATACACGGATGGTGGCTACTATAGGTATAGGTAGCGGCAAACATAGAAGAATTCGCATGCAGGGAGGAAAGCCACCTCCCGGGGAGAGTATGATGTTTTTCAGCAAACAGAAAGTATCGATCATCGGTTCCCTGTTGATCCTGGTCTTGCTCAGCGGGATGTCTGGCATGCCGCCGGTAAAATCAGGTTTCGATGCACTGCCTCAGGTCAAAATATCCACGCCCTCGTATCCTGTTGGGGTCAGCGGCGGCGAGAGGAAGCTCATTCCCTACCGGCTTACCGAGTCGGGGGATCGTTCCGGAACGATCACCAGCCGCACGTACCAGTTTTATACGCAATTTGGTGTTCCGCTTAGCGACTCGTTTGGTCCCGATCCAGCGAACATACCTGTCAATCCGCTCCAGACCAGTAAATGGAAGGAACCTGTTTACCTGCCTGCGAGTGTGGCGAATCAAGCGCGGGCGCTGGAAGAATACGCGATCGTTCTGAAGACGACCTATTTTGGCGTATCCTCGACCGGGGAGGATTTCCATGCCCAGGCCTCGCTCCTGCTATTACTTCCTCCGGCCCCATTCAGCAAAACGGCTCCTGCCAATCAAGCTGCGAACCAGCCAACCAGCCTGTCCATCGAGTGGAGTTCCACTGTGGGAGCCATCGATTACGAGTACTGTTTCGACACGGTCAACAACAACTCATGTAACACAGGCTGGATCGGTTCCTATGGCGCACAGGCCCGGTTGCGAGATCTGCCGCCCGGCACTACGTTTTACTGGCAGGTGCGTGCGAACAATACGGCGGGGACCACGTATGCCAATAACGGTGTCTGGTGGTCTTTCACAACCTGCAGCCTTTACTCGGTTACCGTCACAAACATCAATGACTCAGGTCCCGGGTCATTGCGCCAGGCAATCCTGGATAGTTGCCCCGCCGGAACGATTAATTTCAGTCCCTCCCTTTTTGGGAAGACGATTACGCTTGCGTCAACTCTGCCCGCCGTTGACAAGCCCCTGACGCTCGATGGCGGCCTGCAGTCCATTGCAGTAAACGGCGCGGGGCAGCACCGCATCCTGGCAGTAACCGGGACAGGCGATCTGACCCTTAAAAATATGACGTTCCTGAACGGAAAGCACAGCGCCCCTTGCTTTAGTGATCAACCGGTGACCCCATCCTGTGGGGGTGGCATCTACAGCGATGGCATATTGACGATCACGAATAGCACCTTCTCCGGCAATTCCGCGCAGAACGGTGGCGCTATTTTCATCGCGCGCGGGACGGCGCAGATTACCAGGAGTACCTTCGTAAACAATTCGGCAACAAATGTCGGCGGCGGGATCCTCAGCTGGACGGGAACGACAAAGGTTTCCAATAGCACGTTCGTCGGCAATTCAGCCACGCAGGGTGGCGGACTCTATAACGACGTAAGTTATCTTGCACTGACCAACAGCACATTCTCCGGCAATTCAGCCACGCATGGCGCCGGGCTATACAATGCCGGCATTGTTCTTGATTTTACGAACAACATCCTGGCAAATTCCATCTCCGGCAGTGACTGCTATAACGAAGACGGCGCCGGCAGCATTTCTTTGAATGTCAGCAATTTGGTGGAAGCCAATGCATCTGCGCCGAACCATTGTGTGACACCGGCACTCACCGGCGATCCCCAGCTTGGTCCTCTTTCAAGCAATGGCGGCCTGACCCAAACCATGCCACTTTTGCCGGGCTCCCCGGGGATCGATGCAGGGGATGACCCAACCTGTCTCTCCATGGATCAGCGCGGCCTAATACGCCCACAGGGCAGTCACTGTGACATTGGGGCCTATGAGGCAAATGGCTCGGTTGATATCAGTATCGGTGGCGCTTTTATGGGTTCCTATCATATGTTGAATGGGGCAAGCAGAAGGGCAAGTTACACGGGCGTGAACGATGGCCCCATTCAGATGGTCAACCCGGGCGGCAGCGCCATCTTTGGCGCAGAGCGCGTGATCTACAAAGTCAATGGGGTCAACACCAGCTTCTCCGAGATGATGGGCTTGCCGGAGGGCCAGCTGGACAATACCTACTGGCTGCCCTGGTACAACAGCAAAGACCTCGATACGCAATTACGCTTTGCCAACGTCACAAACCAACCGGCGCAGGTGCATGTCTACATCGGCGGCGCCGAGATGACCGGCAGCCCCTTCCCCCTGGCAGCTGGCGAGAGCACGCGCAAGAGCTTCCCGGGCATCAACGCCGGACCGGTGAAGATCCAGAGCAACGTGAATATTGTGGCAGCCGAGCGCGTGATCTATAAGGTCAACGGTGTCAACACGAGCTTCACGGAAATGACGGCACTGCCGAACAGTCAGCTCGACAATACCTACTGGCTGCCCTGGTATAACAACGCGGACCTGGATACCCAGCTGCGCTTTGCGAATGTGACGGGCTCACCGGCGCAGGTGCACGTGTTTATCGGCGGCACGGAAATGACCGGCAGTCCCTTCACGCTGGCGGCGGGGGAGAGCACGCGCAAGAGCTTTGCAGGTGTCAACGCCGGTCCGGTGCAGATCGTCAGTGATCAGAACCTCGTGGCGGCGGAACGCCTGATCTACAAGGTGAATGGGAAAAATACCAGCTTCTCCGAGATGATGGCGCTGCCAGATAGCCAGATCGACACTGCCTTCTGGCTGCCCTGGTACAACAATCAGGACCTGGATACACAGCTGCGCTTTGCCAACGCCAGCAACGCGACGGCCACCGTGCATGTGTATGTCGGCGGCGTGGAGATGGCAGGGAGTCCGTTCAGCCTGGCAGCGGGCGCCAGCACACGCAAGAGCTTCGCCGGGGTCAACGCCGGACCGGTACAGATCGTCAGCGATGTGCCGATCGTGGTTGCGGCGCGCGTGGTCTACAAAGTCAACGGAGTCAACACGAGCTTCTCGGAAATGATGGGCATGCCTAATGGTCAGCTCGACAACATCTACTGGCTGCCCTGGTACAACAATGTGGAGCTGGATACCCAATTGCGGTTTGGTGTTCCCTAAAGCGAGGATTTTCAGATCTATGTTAAGAGGACTGCTCAGGCTATCTATAGCCTGGGCAGTTTTTTGATGAATGATGTCTGCCTTTAGGAATCGGATCCTACTAATCCTAAGCACGACTGCTATTCCTGTTAGTTATTTATAAATATTCGGCTGAGTAGAGGTCACACCTGCACTCCTCGGCACCTGCGTCCGAGGCAAGTGCAAGTGTGTTATCGTTGGCGTCGTGTTTCAAAACTATACATAAAAACTCGGTGGGGTGCTACGCAAAGGCACACGCGGAGAGGCAGAATATTATCAGTATTCCAGATGCTTGCAGTGAAAGCATTACTTATAGCGTTGTCTACTCCAGCAAATAGCTGCACCGCATACATCACTGCAATTGCGAAAATAGCACCTAGCTTTAGTCCTGAACGCACGCCATAAAATGAAAACCCTAAAAAGAAGCCGCTAAGTAAACCGTATATCCCATACAACCAACTGGACCATTTTCTCAAGTCCAGACCAAGAAATATTCCAATAAAACTGACCAATAAGAAAATATAGAAATTTGTAATCACTATAGTCTTCATGTTTATCACCTGTCTCTCCGCTGGGCGAAGGTCTCTGACCGAGCCGAAAAGGTTGACCGAAGGTCTCAACTCAAAAGTTGCATGGTCTGCTCCTTTTATCTACGGTTACGCAGGGCATCCGGAAAAAAAGGATTACCTGCACCACAACCTGTGTCGCAAGCGGCTGGCCCTTGCTCCGGAAGACTGGCGGTTTTCGTCCGCGCGTTATTGGCTGACAGGGGAGACAAAGGATGTGCAACTGTCGGATGTAGGCTGAGAGTAGTGAGACCTGCGGTCGGGGGTCGGCGGGGTCAAAGACCCACGCCGAGCGGAGCCGCTCCCCAACGAGAACCATCACAACGGGCTTCCTAACCTAATAGGATCGGATAATCAATTGCATCTGGACTCAGAGATGACTTTTCATTACTTCTTTCCCTTTGCGTAATAATATTTGATACCAATAGCTATACCAAGTGTCACTGCAAATATCGATATGCCAGTGGAGATGAATTCACCCATCGGCGACAACTGTACCGAACGATCCATAATAGGCGGTATCAGCACCACCAAAGATATCACTAATGCATATACAATAATGGCAATAGCATACGCGATCCATAGCCGAATCTTCATTCTATTCTCCTTGCATGATACAAACAGCCTCTCCGCTTGGCGAAGGTCTTCGACCGAGCCGAAAAGGTTGACCGAAGGTCTCAACTTTCCGAACTGTCGAGCGGATGTCTTTCGAGTGGGAATATAATCCGCTGCATGGAACGTTATCGCATTGTCGCTGGAGTGGGCGTCTATTACGTCACCTTTACCATCGTGGAATGGCTTCCGGTGTTCATCGATGAACACGCCTGTAAAATCATCACAGAGAGTTTCAATTTTTGTATCAAAAACAAATATCTGAGGGTCAACGCTTATGTGATCATGCCAACTCATTTGCATTCGATCCTGTTTGATGCGGACTTCGATGCCGAGCGGCTCAAACATACACTGGATGACATGCGCAAGTTTACAGGACGCCAACTGCTGGATCATACTGCAAACCACCTGCCCAAGTGTTTGACGGAGGAATTCAAAAAGAATGCGGGGAAGGATCGGGAACGCCGATTCTGGCAGCCCACCCGGCATCCCATGGGCATCACTTCGCCGGACTTTTGGAAGCAGAAAAAGGATTACCTGCATGACAACCCGTGTCGCAAGGGGCTGGTCCTTGCTCCGGAAGACTGGCGGTTTTCGTCCGCGCGTTATTGGCTGACAGGGGAGACAAATGATGTGCAATTGTCGGATATAGGCTGAGAGTAGTGAGACCTGCGGTCGGTGGTCGGCGGGGTCGAAGACCCACGCCGAGTAGAGCTAAGGTTTCCATTGCTCACGAATATTTTCCCAGCATCTCTCTATATATCCAGCGAGCTAATGGATATACAAAGATCCAACAAAACAATGATAAACCAACGCCAATGAGGGTAACGATGAACGTTGTTGAGATCATAAGAAATATAGATAAGAAGAACAGACTAAAAAAAGCAGTTTGCAATATAGCAAATCGATTTTCAGTCAATTCTCCACGTCTGTACCAAATTCCCTGTAACAGAAGTATGCCAAAATAACTTGCTATTTCAATAACAATTAAGTATCCCATTTTTTCTCCTAATCCCATAGGTCGGGATTGAATGGGTTAAGTAAAGGAAGCGGATCTATATCTATTTCTTCAAGAGTATTCTCTTGTCCTTGAGCTATAAATTCTATGCCAACCAATGTTAGCTGAACACAACCTAGAAGCGCGTCTCGCCGAAGGGATACCCCTCTTCGCTACGCTTTGGGAGTGCTTTGCAAGAATCGGTCTTCGCCACAAATGCGCCACCCAGCCTCGAAGTGAAAGATTGCTGACGTTACTATGTAGCTCCAATCATCTTTTGATGCGAATCAATGAATCACTCCTTAAAACGATGCCTGTGCCAATGGATCATTGCTCCACCGTACATTACAGCAAGTGCGAAAATCGCTCCGACTTGTAAACCTAATTGAATATCAGCAATTAGGAAACCTATCAAAAAGCCGCTTAGAAATCCGTATATCCCATATAACCAATTAGTCCATCTCCTCAGATCGAGCCCAATAAACACTCGAATCCCACCTGCTACTATATATGTGAAAAGAATAGCAAGTATGATTGTTTCCATTGTATACCTTCGTTTTGGTATAACAAGAGCATGCACTTTGTTTGGAATCTAGCAAGGATTCGCGTTGAGCAAGTATTACTGAAGAATGGCAACCAACACTGGACCAAAAACATTAACAAGAGTATGGAGCATTACTGATAAATATAACAATTTATATTCTTTGATAATTAATGTTGTAGATAATGTAAGGATGGGAAGCGCAATAAAGAATGATGCTGGATCGGCGCCAATTTTCATATAGTGGACTCCCCAGAATAATATGGCTTGAATAATAAGGGCCCTATCTTCCTGATAGCCATTCATCACTAAAAGAGTAAATAGCAACCCACGAAAGCAAGCTTCTTCAATTACAGTCACAAAGGATACTTGGTCCACGAATGCGCTTAGAAGGTAAACTGATAGATCGGGCGGGAGGGACCTGCGGATCGGATCCAAGAAGTAAAGAAATAAAACAATGATTGCGATGGTAACAACTGACCATAACAAACCAATAAAAGCTGATTTAATATCCGGTAGATTTATATCTTTTCTATTAACTAGAATATGAATTGAAAGCCTCAGAGCAAGTAATACCAAGAAGACTTTATAAACCGTATCCTGTTTCCCTCCTTGACTTGCTGCCAACAAACATCCAAGCACTATTATCCAAAGCGAAAAGTGATCTTGGATGACTTCCAGACCTTTTCCTTGGAAAATAATAACGCCCAACACAATTAGCGTGTAGGATGAAATTGTATATAGGTATAAATAATCCGTGAATCTAGAGGTGTCCATTCCTGCTGCTGATGCTAATTTTGGCACAAAATAAAAGAACAGCACTATAAGAAAAATAAATATAGCTCCGATTCTTGGAGCTGTTTGCTTCTTAGCACTTGCAGAAGTTTGTGATAAATATGATTTTTTCTTATTCACAACATGTTCCAACAACTAGTCTTTGTGTTATAGAGGTAACACATGTCATCGCATTATAGTGTTTTCGCTAAGCGGTTTCCAAAAATTTTAGAAATCGTTTTGCATTCCTGCGGCAGGCAATGACATGTGTTCTTGTTTAACCGCTTCAAACCTAAAGGCCAAAAGCAAAAATAAGCAAGTGGTTGTGCCGTCACCCACTTGACCCTCAGCGTTCAAGCCCCAGCACTTCATCGCACTGGTGGGCAGCCTCGCACAGCACCTACTGGCTGCCCTGGTACAACAACGTGGACCCCGACACGCAATTGAGGTTTGGCATGCCGTAAAACGAAAAAAGCTTGCAGAGCTTCGATAACGCTGCCCGGGTCACCTGACCTGAGCAGCGTTATTATTTAAGCGGATATTCCCATAGTGCCGGGATCGTCTCAACCCTGTAACATTAATGTGACAATTCCTGTGCTGGCGCAGAACAGAGCAGACGTATAATGATTGTGATGCGAGCTCGCCCGGATGAGGCACTTGTAGAAATGCACAAATGGGTCTGGGAGACGGCGCGCAGGTTTAACAACATCTGCTGCTGTATGCGGTCGTGCCGTCCAGTCCTGGAACGTCACATGGAGGAAAGAATGAAACACGGCTGGGTCTTTTCGTGCCTTTTGTTGGCTGTTCTTTTGACTTTCCTTACGGTACAGCCTGCCTCTGCCGACCCGGTACCCATGGCCTGGCTCTGGCGCCAGCCGCCTTATGACCCGGCATACCAAGCTTTCCCCAGACCGTGGGCGGATGTTGTTGCCTGGGGAGGGCCGGACAGAACGGTGCTCTATACCGGAACGACTGAGTCTACCCGCCCAGACATACCGCACGGTTTGTATCGCAGCGGCGATCAGGGGATCACCTGGGAATACTTGGGAAAGGTGGACGAAAACGAGCATATGACAGAGTTGGTCGTGCATCCCACCACGCCAGAGATCATGCTGGCGGGGTTTACTCATAGACATCTTCAGGGAGGGATCTATCGCTCGACGGACGGTGGAGAAAGCTGGACGAGTGTCTTACCCTATCTCGATACATATGATATTGAAATCGACCCCAGCCATCCAAACATCATATATGCCTCAGGGTATGGCAGCGGCACGCCGCCCACAGTCAACGGTGGGATATATAAGAGCACCGATGAAGGACAAACCTGGCAGTACGTCTCGACTTTCTCGTTGGTACCAGACGTTGCAGTCCACCCAACCTCCTCCGATATCCTGTTCGCAGCGAGTGAGTGGGGTGGGGTGCATCGCAGTAACGATGCAGGAGTCACATGGCAGCAAATCTCGGACATCCGGGCCAGTAGGCGCATCTTGATAACTCAAGATAATCCGAGTCAAATCTTTCTGGTTGGCGATGGCGGGGTATGGCGGACGGATGATGGAGGGCAGAGCTGGAGAGATCTTACCTCCAATCTGCCCGATGTGCTCAGCTATACCATGATCCAAACAGCTGAACTGGACCCGGACAATCCCGGTACGATATGGGTAGGGCTAAAGTATGACGGCATGTATGTGTCGCACGACAGCGGTGATACCTGGGAGCACGCTTCCCTGGGAATTTATTTTGTGGGAGGAGGGATATACGGACCGCAATGTGAATCCAGCGATATCGCCAATGGCAGGCTGACCGTTGCCTGCTCGGGGCGGACCTACATTCAGGTGCCAAGGGATTCGGTTGCCGCCTTTGGTGTGGGTGTCGAGGGGACGATCGCCGCCGTCTATACCATGCCACTGGGGTCAAGGATGTATCTTAGCTATGAATCTCTAAACAGGGGACCGATGCATATCGTCGGCGACCGGAACCTTCTGGCAGCAGAGCAGATGATCTACAAACCCAACGGAGTCAATACCAGTTTCATCGAGATGATGGGCTTACCGAATAGCCAGCTGGATACCACCTACTGGCTGCCCTGGTACAACAACGTGGACCTCAAAACCCAGCTGCGGTTTGCCAACCTCAGCAATACCAGTGCGACGGTCCAGATTTACATTCGGAGTGTCCCGATGAATCCGATCCTCCTGGCTCCCTGGCAAAGCGCGCGCTTGAGCTATGCCGGGGTGAACTCTGGACCGGTGAAGATCGTCAGCGATCAGAACCTCGTGGTATCTGAGCGCGTGATCTATCAAGCCAATAGCGTCAACACCGGCTTGAGCGAAATGATGGCTTTACCGAACAAGGCGCTGGACACCACCTACTGGCTGCCCTGGTACAACAACAAAGATCTGGATACGCAGTTGCGATTTGCGAACGCAGGCAGCTTTCGGGCGCAAGTTCGTGTGTACATCGGCGGTGTGCAGATGCAGGGCAGTCCCTTCACCCTGCTGCCGGGAGAGAGCATACGGAAAAGCTTCCCGGGTGTAAGCGCTGGTCCGGTGAAGATCGTCAGCGATCACGGCGTGCCGATCGTCGCCGCCGAGCGCGTGATCTATAAAGCAAACGGCGTCAACACCAGCTTCACCGAGATGTTGGCACTGCCCGCGAGCCAGCTGAGCACGACCTACTGGCTGCCCGGGTACAACAACAGCGACCTCGATACCCAGTTGCGATTTGCGAACGTCCATGATACGCAGACCGCGACGGTGCACGTCTACCTCGGCGGCGTGGAGATGCAAAACAGTCCGTTCACCCTGCTGCCGGGGCAAAGCACGCGCCGGAACTTCGCCGGGATTGACGATGGACTGGTCAAGATCGTGAGCGACGTGCCAATCGCGGCAGCCGAGCGGCTGATCTACAAAGTCAATAACGTCCCAACCAGTTTCTCTGAAATGATGGCATTACCTGACCACCTGCTTGATACGGTCTACTGGTTCCCCCTGTACAGCAACATCCTCGACCTGGATACGCAGTTCAGGGTTTCCGTGCCATAAACCAGGACACAGCTATCCAAGCCGGGAAAATGCATATTGTGTCGGGCAGCTCCTGCCAGCCATTCGGGTTCTCAGCTACCCCTGGTTGAAAAGTGAAAAGTTCAAAGTCTACCTGAGGAATAAAGACACGAATCAAAATAGCTCAATAGCAGATACTCTTTCCTAAAGTGGAGGTTTCGATGTCAGCCAGATGGATGACTGTATTTATTGTGCTTATCCTGTCGAGTAGTGTGGTTGGGTCTGCAAATGCCCAGGCCGAGATATTCTCCGCCCCGGAGATGCTCTCCTCAGTTCGCTTCCTCAACGAGGATGGAACACTCAATATCAATGGAATGGACGCTGGCTCGATCGACGTACGGGCCTGGGATGTTCATATGGATCGGCAGCGTGGTCCGGTTTTCTCTCCGAAACGAAATAGAGCCATTGTTCCACTGGCACAACCAGCACCGGGGGAATGGGCTGCCCTGGGCAGTAACTCTGCCGGCAATGATGGGGCACTGAATAATGGAGTGAGTGCAATCGTCGTCAGTGGGACCAATGTGTATGTGTGTGGCGGCTTTACCGATGCAGGAGGCATCCCGGCAGCGGACTACATTGCGAAATGGGATGGGACGAATTGGTCCGCGCTGGGATCGAACGGAGCTGGCAATGGATCCCTGAATGGTTATGTCCAAACCATAGCCGTCAGCGCGGGGATTGTGTATGTGGGTGGGGGCTTTACCAACGTCAACAGCAACGGCGCCGCACTGGCAGCAGCAGATTACATAGCGAAATGGAACGGATCGAGCTGGTCGGCATTGGGCTACGGCGCAGGTGTGAACGGTTCCCTGAACGCTGAGGTCACCAGTCTGGCAGTAAGTGGGAACAATGTATATACGGGAGGGTTGTTCGAGGACGTCAATAATAAAGGCGCCATCCTCACCTCTGCAGATTATATTGCCAGGTTCGACGGAACGAACTGGTCTGCATTGGGCCATAATGGGGCGGGCAATGGCTCGTTTAATGACGCGGTGATCGATCTGGCAATTGACGGCTCAAACCTGTATGCCGGCGGATGGTTTACGAACATCAACAACCGGGGCACAGTTCTGGGCGCGGCAGATTACATCGCCAGATGGGACGGAACGAACTGGTCCGCATTGGGACACAACGGCGCAGGAAATGGCTCGTTGAACGGGAGTGTCAATGCTGTGGCTGCCAGCAACGGCCAGGTGTATGCTGGCGGCTGGTTCTATGATGTAAACAACCGAGGCATCCTCCTGACCGATGCAGACCGTATCGCGAAATTCGACGGCACAAACTGGGCCGCCTTAGGACATGTAGACACATTGATCGCGGGTCATGTCGAAGAGATTACCTTGTGTGGCAATAACGTTTATGTTGGAGGACACTTTGGCAACGTCGGAGGCTTTCCATCTGCAGATGCGATCGCCAAATGGGATGGAACGCATTGGTGGCCACTGGGCCATAACGGCACTGGTGATGGTTCCCTGACCAATGATGTAGAAGCGATCGCCATAAGTGGCAGCACTGTTTACGTTGGAGGCCTATTTAGCAACGTAAACAATTATGGAAATGTTCTGTGGCAGGCGGATGTGATCGCTGCCTTCCACGATATGCCTCCCGTGACCATCTCGGGCAATGCGGGGAGACCGGGAGTATCCCTGGGCTTTTCAGAACTCTCGCTGGCAGATGGGAGTTATTCCCTCACCGTCCCCTATAAATGGCTGGGAACGATATATCCGTCTCTTCCTTGTTTCACGTTCAGCCCCTCCAGTAGGACGTACAACAACATCACAACCAACCAGCTGGCACAGAACTATACGCCAGCATTCAATTCTGCCTGTGCCAACGTCGATGTCTTCGTGGGAGGCACGAATCGAGGAAATTATCCACTGCCGCCCGGGACTGGCACTCGTGCAAGCTTTCCCGGCGTAAACAGCGGACCGGTCAGGATCGTTAGCACAAACAGTCTCTCGATCATAAGCGCGGAGCGGCTGATTTACAAATTTGGCGGTATCAACACCAGCTTCAGCGAGATGATGGGTCTGCCAGCCAGCCAACTGGACACCACCTACTGGTTGCCCTGGTACAACAATGTGGATCTGGATACACAATTGCGTTTCGCAAATGTGAGCGCCTCCCCCGCCACGGTGACGATCACGATCGGCGGACAGCAAATGGGAGATCCGATTCCGCTGGCGGCGGGAGTGAGCACGCGGGTCAGCTTCGCAGGAGTCAATAATGGTCCCGTAAAGATCGTCAGCACACAAAACATTGTGGCTGCCGAGAGGTTGATCTACAGGGTCAACAACGTCAATACCAGCTTCAGCGAGATGATGGCGCTGCCGAACAGCCAGTTGGATACCACCTACTGGCTGCCGTGGTACAACAATGTGGATCTCGATACCCAGCTGCGTTTTGCCAATGTGACGGACCAGCCTGCCTCCGTGCGCATCTACATCCGCGGCGTGGAAATGCAGGGCAGCCCCTTTGCATTGCTCCCGGGCGAGAGCACGCGCAAGAGCTTCCCGGGGATCAACAGCGGACCCGTGCAGATCGTCAGCGATCAGGACATTGTCGCGGCGGAAAGATTGATTTACAAAGTCAATGGCGTCAACACCAGCTTCAGCGAGATGATGGCGCTTCCCAATAGCCAGCTGGATACCGCCTACTGGCTGCCCTGGTACAACAACAAGGATCTGGACACACAGCTGCGCTTTGCCAATGTCCATGACTCACAGGCGGCGCAAGTGCACCTCTACATTGGCGGCGTGGAGATGCCGGGCAGTCCGTTTACACTGTTGGCGGGCGAAAGCACGCGCAAGAGCTTCGCGGACATCAACAGCGGACCGGTGCAGATCGTCAGCGATGTGCCGATCGTGGCGGCCGAGCGGTTGATCTATAAGGTCAATGGGGTGAATACGAGTTTCTCCGAAATGCTGGCGCTGCCAAACGCTCAACTGGACACAACCTACTGGTTCCCCTGGTACAACAACGTGGACCTCGACACGCAGCTCCGATTTGGTGTTCCGTAGGCCTGGCACTCAACAGTGAATAAGGAAGGCTGCCTGGATCATATTCCGGGCAGCCTTTTTGATTTTTGTATCTGGGCTGATCTGTGACAGGGGATGCCAGACTTGCAACGAAGGGTTACGAACGTTGCACGCTCGTTACAGAAAACTGCTCCTGGGTGTGATTTGTAACTTTTTGGGATATTTTCTGTCCTGTCTACAGGTTTGCAGTTCTGTAAGTGCACGTTTTTGTAAGGATACGCTTTAGCCTGGGATGGGTATTCGACAAGTCTGCACACCCCCTTATTTTATTGGTCTGGAAAAAAGCAAATTTAGCCTTATTCTCGCGCATCCATTGAAACTCTTCATCTACCTGGAGGTGAAATAAAACGTTGCATTAATCACTTGAAACATTCCGAATTCTCTCCGGTGGGGAACCCATCGAACTCTCATTATCGCACGAATGCATGGAGTAATAATATGAAATCTCAATCTATATTTTTGCAAAAATTTTCTTTCAACCGGATCCTGACCGTCATTTTGATCGCCGTCATGCTTCTGGCTGCTGCGCCCATTTTGTCGGTCTCTGCGGACTCGGTCGGCTATTATTCACCTACAAAAGCCACAAGCAATGGACCTGGATGGACAAATCCAATTTATGCCATCGCCTCAGACAACCTGTATGCAACGGCCAGGAAAAATAACCGGCAGCTGAAACTGAGCAGCTTCTATATTCCGGCCATCCCGGGTGGCGCTGTCATCAACGGCATTGAGGTCACTGTGGAAGGCCTCACGACGGGCACGCAGGCGGCAGTTGCGCTGTCTGCAGGCTCCAGCTTCACTTCCTCCAAGCCCACAACCTTTACGAGCACAGAAAGCACGATCATCCTGGGGAATTCTACAGACACATGGGGGAAGACCTGGAGTGCAGCCGACTTTGAGAACAAGTTCACCGTCAAGCTGACGGTTGCAGCCACCAGCGGACTCCTGTCGATCGACCACGTACAGGTCAAAGTCCATTACACGCCGCCGAATACAACTCTCGTCCTGGATCCGGTATCCGGACAATACGGTGAAACGACCACCATGACAGCCAGGCTGACAGAGACGGCTACACAGGCGGCACTCTCCGGGAAAACAGTGAACTTCACGCTGAACGGCTCGAGCGTCGGCAGCGCCGTGACAAATGCGAGCGGTTTCGCCACCCTTCCCAACGTCCCCCTTGCGGGGATTGCGGCCGGCGACTACCCCTATGGCGCCGGCGCCAGCTTCGCAAGAGATGGTTTCTATGAGGCCACCAGCATCACCGCCGACCTGCGTGTCCACGGACTGGGGACGACACTCACCGTAAGTCCCATCAGCGGAGACTATCTCGGGACGACCGGCCCGGTCACTGCTACTCTAAAGGAGACAGTGTCCGGCTTGCCGATCAGCGGAAAGACGATCAGCTTTACCCTGAATGAAATCTCCCTCGGCAGCGCCAACACAAATGCCTCGGGCGTCGCTTCCGTTTCCGGAGTCGCCCTGACGGGATATGATGCAGGCACCTACGCCGGAGCAGTAGAGGCCACGTTTACCGGTGAACTGAGCATTGAGCCTGCCACCGCCACGGGTACCCTGACCGTGAATCCGCTCCTCGTGACGGTCACCGGCGGCCTGGTCCCCGCGGACAAGACCTACGACGGCACCACGAGCGCTACGCTGACGATTGGCTCTCCCACACTGAATGGGGTTGTCGCTCCCGACGTGGTCAACCTGGCGACAGCCGGCGCCATCGCTACTTTCAGCGACAAGAATGCCGGCACCGCCAAGACCGTTCAAATCTCCGGCCTATCGCTGAGCGGCGCCGATGCAGCCAACTATACGCTGACCCAGCCGACCCGTCAGGCCAGTATCGCCAAAGCCCTGCTGACCGTGACCGCGGACAACAAGACAAAGATCATCGGCACTCCCGATCCGGCGTTCACGTTCCAATACAGCGGACTGATGGGCGGCGATACGAGCGCCGATCTTAACACGGCGCCAGCCTGTAATGTGTTGGTTCCGCATACCACCCTCGGTACGTTCCCGATTGTTTGTTCCGGCGGCGCCGATGACAACTATGATTTCACCTATGTGAATGGCGCTCTCCTGATCGGACAGACCAATGTCGATGTATACATCGGCGGTGCACTCAAAGCGAGTTACACACTGGGTGCAACGGAAAGCCGGCGCCAGAGCTATCTGGGCACAAACAGCGGCCCGGTCCAGATCGTCAGCTCGAACAACAATTCGTTGATCGCTGCGGAACGGGTCATCTACAAGGTCAATGGGGTCGCGACCAGCTTCACGGAGATGATGGGTTTGCCCGCTTCGCAATTGGATACGATGTACTGGTTCCCCTGGTATAACAATGTGGAGCTCGATACCCAGCTGCGGTTTGGGAATGTGAGCAACACCACCGCCACCGTGCACGTCTACATCGGCGGCGTGGAGATGCCCGGCAGCCCCTTCGCCCTGGTCCCCGGAGAAAGCACCCGCAAGAGCTTTGTGGGCGTGAATAACGGACCTGTCAAGATCGTGAGTGATGTGAATATCGTGGCGGCGGAACGCCTGATCTACCGGGTCAATGGCGTGAACACCAGCTTCTCCGAGATGATGGGCTTGCCGAACAGCCAGCTGAACAGCACCTACTGGCTGCCCTGGTACAACAACGTCGACCTGGATACCCAGCTGCGGTTTGCAAATGTAACCAGCTCCCCCGCCAATGTGCACGTTTATATCGGTGGGGTGGAGATGCCCGGCAGTCCCTTCGCACTGGCCGCAGGCGCAAGCACCCGCAAGAGCTTTGCCGGAATTAACAACGGACCGGTGCAGATCGTGAGTGATGTGAATATCGTGGCGGCAGAGCGCGTGATCTACAAGGTCAATGGGGTCAACACTAGCTACTCAGAAATGATGGGCTTACCTGCCAATCAGTTGAGCACCACCTATTGGATGCCCTGGTACAACAACAAGGATCTGGATACGCAGCTTCGGTTTGGGAATGTGAGCAACACCACCGCGACCGTGCACGTCTATATCGGCGGCGTCGAGATGCCCGGCAGCCCCTTCGCCCTCGTTCCGGGCGCAAGCGCCCGCAGGAGCTTCGTCAACGTCAACAGCGGACCGGTGAAGATCGTCAGCGATGTGCCGATCGTGGCAGCCGAGCGGCTGATCTACAAGGTCAATGGCGTCAACACCAGCTACTCAGAAATGATGGGCTTGCCCAACCAGCTGCTCAATGCCATTTACTGGTTGCCCTGGTACAACAACATGGACCTCGATACGCAGCTGCGCTTCGGTGTGCCGTAAATCAAAGATCACTTTAATAACTCAAATAAGGCAGCCCGGGTCAACCGACCCGGGCTGCCTTCCATTTCCGATCACCCCTCTGGTTCTTCCTTACAAAATTGGCATGCGCATAGGACTCCCTGCGTTTTGACGTGTGAGATGGATATGATAGCATTTGTTCAGAGGTGACTATGAGACAAAAACCATTTTATTTTCCCGTCAAATCCGTTCTGATCCGTTTGTTCGTCATCCTATCTTTATTCTTCGGACCGGCCGCCTCTGCCTCCGCGCAGGGCAATCCCGCTCCGTTGGCGGGCAGCGTCGGTGGCTGCCCCATGTTCCCCGATAACAATGTCTGGAACACGCCTGTCAATACCTTACCGGTCCACACCCGCTCCGACCAGTGGGTGGACTCGATCGGGCGGAATACCGGCTTCCACATGGACTTCGGCTCCGGCAACTGGGATGGCGGTCCGATCGGGATCCCGTATAACGTTGTCGGGGCGGGCGTGACGAAGGTGCCCGTTTCCTTTTATTATCCTACGGAGTCAGACCCCGGACCGTACCCGATCCCCGCCAACCCGATGATCGAGTACGGCAGCGACCATCACATCCTGATGGTGGATAGCAGTACCTGCACCCTCTATGAGCTCTACGACGCCAGCTACTCGGGCGGGGGCTGGCATGCCGGCTCGGGCGCGATCTGGAACCTGAACTCGAACGCGCTGCGTCCCGATACCTGGACCTCGGCGGACGCGGCCGGCCTGCCCATCCTGCCGGGGCTCGTGCGCTACGACGAGATCCTGAGCGGGGAGATCGACCATGCCATCCGTTTCACGGCCTCGAACACCAACGGCTACATCTGGCCTGCCCGCCACCTGACCTCGGACGATCCCGGCGCGCCGTACATCCCGCCCATGGGGGCGCGCTTCCGGCTGAAGGCTTCCTTCAATATCTCGAGCTACCCGGCGCACATGCAGGTCCTCCTGACCGCCATGAAGACCTACGGGGTCATCCTGGCGGATAACGGCTCGGACTGGTACGTGTCCGGCGCGCCCGACAACCGCTGGGACAACGACATGCTGCACCTGCTCGACGATCTCACCGGGGATGACTTCGAAGCGGTGAACACCGCCGGGCTGATGAGGGACTATAACTCGGGCGCGACGGGCTCCTCGATCTCCGGCAGCACGGGAATCGCCGGCGTGACGCTCAGCTATACCGACGGCTCGCCGAAAACCGCCATCTCCGCCGCGGATGGAAGTTACTCGTTCTCGATCTCTCACAACTGGAGCGGGACGGTGACTCCCTCCCACGCCTGTTTCACGTTCACGCCCTCCAGCCGCAGCTACACCGGCGTGACCACGAACCAGACCGCGCAAAATTACACCGCCGCTTTCAACGCCGGCTCCGGGTGCGCCGATATCGACGTGCTGGTGGGAGGCGTGAACCGCGGGGATTACGGGCTGCTCCCCGGCGCCAGCGCCCGGGTAAGCTTCCCCGGGCTGAACAGTGGACCCGTCTGGATCCGGGGTGTCAATGGCGTTCCGCTTATCGGCGCCGAGCGCGTGATCTACAGGGTCAACGGTGTCAACACCAGCTTCTCCGAGATGATGGGCTTGCCTCACGACCTGCCGGATAGGACGTACTGGCTGCCCTGGTACAACAACGTGGACCTGGATACGCAACTGCGCCTTGCGAACGTCAGCATTTTGCCTGCGACGGTGCATGTGCTGATCGGCGGGCAGGAGATGCAGGGCAGCCCGATTGCGCTGGCGGCAGGGGAGAGCGCCCGCAGGAGCTTCACAGGGATCAATGCCGGACCGGTGCAGATCGTGAGCGACCAGGCGATCGTGGCCGCGGAGCGTGTGATCTACAAAGTGAACGGCGTCAACACCAGCTTCTCGGAAATGATGGCGCTGCCAAACAGCCAGCTCGACACGACCTACTGGCTGCCCTGGTATAACAACGCGGACCTGGATACCCAGCTGCGGATCGCCAATGTGAGCGGCTCGCCGGCGACGGTGCATGTATCGATTGGCGGGACGGAGATGCAGGGCAGTCCATTCACACTCGCGGCCGGGGAGAGCACGCGCAAGAGCTTCGCCGGGGTCAACAGCGGACCGGTGCAGATCGAGAGCGATCACGGCGTGCCGATCGTCGCCGCCGAGAGGCTGATCTACAAGGTCAATACCACCCCGACCAGCTTCTCGGAGATGATGGCGCTGCCGAACGGCCAGCTGAACACCACCTACTACCTGCCCTGGTATAACAACGTGGACCTGGACACCCAGCTGCGCTTTGCCAACACGACGGGTATACCCGCCTCCGTGCACATCTACATCGGCGGCCTGGAAGTGCAGGGCAGTCCCTTCGCGCTGCTCGCCGGGGAGAGCACGCGCAAGAGCTTCGCGAACCTCAACAGCGGACCGGTAAAGATCGTCAGCGATCAGCCGGTCCTGGCAGCCGAGCGGGTGATCTACAGGGTCAATACCGTTCCGGCCAGCTTCAGCGAGATGATGGCGCTGCCCGGCCAATGGTTGAGCACCAGTTACTACCTGCCCTGGTACAACAACGTGGACCTGGATACCCAGCTGCGGTTTGGGGTTCCGTAATAGATCGAAAATCAGCAGTTGCTCCGTCTGTTATTAAGCAGACGAAGCAACTGCTGATCCGGGAATGGGAGCGACTCGCGAACCTCCTTACAATATCCTTAATTGCACCGCATTCAATAACAATACTAGTAGTTTTACATATAGGAATTGAGCAACCGATTTATATAATGTTCGCTAACTTTAGCGGAAAAGATACGTCTTCTCCCATGAAGAGATGATCGCTGGCACGATGATCATGGAAGAACTGACCGGGGAGATACGAGCAATAATTACAGTCTGAGTAACCAAACACGCTGGCATTAAGTTTATCGACAATTAAAACATACTGCGGATGAGAGCATTCATGAATCGTCCGGGAGTTTTGCTATATAGGCGACCTTCCTGTTGGCACTCCCGATCACATTGCAGCAAGCAGAAACTGGCTTGTAAACATCGAACAAAGGAAACATAAAATGAAACGCTCACTCACAACCTTGCTGGTCTTTATGTCACTGTTTGGCAGTTCTCTGGGAGTTGGCTCATCCAAAGCCGCTGAATGCCCGAACAGCATTACGGTAACGAATACGGGTGACAGCGGTGCAGGCTCCCTGCGCCAGGCGATCACTGATATTTGTCCGGGAGGGACGATTGACTTTGACTCATCACTTTCCGGGCAGACCATTACACTTGGTTCCACACTCCTGATCGATAAAGACTTGACGGTCGATGGTTCTGCATTGCCATCAAAGATCAGCATCGATGGCAATGGGCAGGTACCGGTCCTTGAAGTAGCCTATCAGACTGCATCCACGCTCGATGGTTTGATTGTCATAAATGGCAGAGCGACAGACTCGGCGTTTGCGGGTGGCATTCTAAACAGCGGCAGTCTGCATATTAAGAAGAGCATCATCACAGGTAATTCGGGGATCGAGGCTGGTGGTATCAAAAACATGAATGTCTTGAACATTACCGATAGTATCATCGCAGATAATTCTGCTGACGAGCTTGGTGGCGGTCTCCTGAATTATGCATACCTGACCGTGGTGAACACTGTTTTCAGTTACAACTTCGCAGGGACAGGAGGGGGAATCTATAATGATTATGGTACGGTGGAAGTGGACCGTAGTTTTTTCTCCGAAAATTCAGCGCTTGGATCAGGAACCGGAGGCGGTATCTCCATCACCGCTGGAACTCTACAAGTTTCGAACAGCACGTTCTCCGGCAATTCGGCTGATTCGGGAGGTGGTATTTATTTCGGTTTGACTGGCCTGCTGGATATCAGCAATAGCACCTTCACGAATAATTCTGCAGAGACAGGCGGCGGAGTCAGTACGTTTGCAAACCTGGCGACTGTCGTAAATAGCACATTTTCCGGGAATCGTGCCAGCCATGGTGGTGGGATTTACAACGGCAGGGCGCTCAGCGTTATGAATAGCACCTTCTTCAACAACTCGGCAACCAGCTACGGAGGTGGGATCCATAACCTCAATCTGACGCTCTCTGTAACGAACAGTACCTTTTCAAACAATTCTGCGGCTCTGGGAGGAGGAATCTCCAACCTCGGTCATTTACGTTATGCCAATACAATCCTGGCGAATTCCACTTCGGGCGATGACTGCTATAGCCCGGGTGTCGCCGGAGCCAGAGTCGACCTCAACCTTCACAATCTTGTGGAAGCCAATGCTGCCTTTCCAAATCAATGCGGGATACCCCTGATCTCTGTTGATCCCAGGCTTGCCTCATTAAATGATAACGGCGGAGCCACCCATACCATAGCGCTCCTGCCGGGCTCGCCGGCTCTTGGCGCAGGGGAACCAGGGACTTGTGCGGCAGACCCTCTCAACAATCTTGACCAGCGCGGCGTCACCCGCCCGCAAGTGATCTGAACTGCGACATTGGATCCTATGAGTCCAGTCTGTTGACAGATCTTATTCCTCCCGATCCACCACTTGTAACCGTTCCGCCTGCATATACAAATGATACGACCCCGGTCATTGGTGGCGTTGCAGAACCAGCCAGCCGGGTCAACGTCTGGTATTTTGATGATCCTGACGATCCAATTCAAATCTGCCAGGATGTGCTTGCTGACGAATTGGGCGAGTGGTCTTGCAGTTCGTCCATCACTCTGCCACAGGGCAGGATCGAATTGACCATCCATGCTACAGATGAAGCTGGCAATCAGAGTGATGACACTTATCACGTATTTGATTTGGACCTGGTGCCGCCAGCAGTGGTTTCCATACAGCGCGCGCAAGAGAATCCCACAGTCGCAGATACGGTGGACTTCATTGTGAGCTTTTCTGAGCCGGTTACAGGTGTATCTGCTGACGATTTCACGCTGGCTGCCAGCCAGCGTATCGTTGGAGCGGCGGTGGATGATGTGAGTGGTTCAGGGGATCTCTACACGGTCACGGTCTACACGGGCTCTGGCAACGATACGCTCCGTCTGGACTTGCCTGTCGATGCCACGATCACCGACGTAGCCGGGAATGCTTTGGAAAATTTACCTTTTGTTACAGGGGAGACCTATACCGTTAGGAAGTCTGCCAGCGTGGCTGTTACCGTCCATGGAGATGAGAAGGGAACTTACCTGATGAACCCGGGTGAAAGCACCCGGCAAAGCTATAACACTCTGAATAGTGGTCCGGTAAAGATCGAAAGCACAAATTCCATCACCCTGCTGGCATCCGAGCGGGTGATCTATCAGGTGCATGGCATCAACACCAGTTATACGGAAATGATGGGATTGCCTGACAGCCAACTCGACACGACATACTGGCTGCCGTGGTACAACAATGTGGATCTCGATACCCAGCTCCGGTTTGCCAATGTCGGGAATACGATGGCTACGATACATCTTTTCGTTGGTGGAAGGGAGATGACAGGTAGTCCCTTCACGCTGCTCTCTGGCGATAGTACTCGAAAGAATTTTGCTGGGGTCAACGCTGGACCGGTGAGAATCGTGAGTGATGTCCCTGTTGTGGCTGCGGAGCGGATCATCTACAAGGTCAATGGCATCCCTGCCAGCTATACAGAGATGATGGCGCTCCCGGAGAGTCAATTGGATACGACGTATTGGATGCCCTGGTATAACAATAGGGATCTGGATACGCAGCTGCGGTTTGCTAACGTGACGGATTGGCCAGCCCTGGTGCATGTGTTCATTGGTGGCGTAGAAATGCAGGGCAGTCCCTTCACACTGCTGGCAGGGGAGAGTGCTCGCAAGAGCTTCGCAGGCATCAACAATGGCCCGGTGGAGATCGTCAGCACACAGAACATCGTTGTAGCGGAGCGGATCATCTACAAGGTTCAAGGGATAGCGGTCAGCTTCTCAGAAATGATGGGGTTGCCGGATCGTCAAGTCGATACCATATACTGGCTCCCCTGGTACAACAACGTGGGTCTGGATACGCAATTGAGGGTTGCCAATATCGGTGATGCACCTGCAACCGTCCGTGTCTACATCGGCGGGGAGGAGATGCAGGGCAGTCCCTTTACACTGCTGAACGGGGAGAGCAAACGCCAAAGTTTTTCAGGCGTGAATAGCGGCCCGATGCAGATCGTGAGCGACGTGCCAATCGTTGTCTCGCAGCGCGTGATCTACAAAGTCAATAACGTTGCTACCAGTTTTTCAGAGATGATGGGCTTGCCCGACAGCCAGCTCGATACAGTCTTCTGGCTGCCCTGGTATAACAGCAAGGATATGGATACGCAGTTGCGGTTTGGAGTTCCATAACTCTCAGAGCGTGCGTCGCACCTTCATAAATGGGGCCGGCCTAAAGGGCAGATGAGTCTGCCTTATGGGGTACATCCACCCGGAGGATGCGGCGCACGCTATCAGTGTGAATACTTCTACTTGCGGCGCGAGAATCGCTGCTGATTGAGAGCCCCTTCCCACTTCAGCTTGCCGCGCCAGCTACGGATCTCTGCCTGGTCGCGTACAAGAATGAGCGTCCGGAGGGCTTCATGGACCACCTCCCGCTTGGTCTTAATACCTGTTAATTTCTGGGCGGGCTCCA
>Ga0114129_10001809_pt1 | contig 29147 bp, 28 predicted proteins | sample RhiMetdeltSRZDD1_FD_80071 | JGI IMG/M metagenome (GOLD analysis project Ga0114129, IMG submission 80071) | Populus rhizosphere microbial communities from Tennessee, USA - Rhizosphere MetaG P. deltoides SRZDD1 (version 2) (version 2) | ecosystem: Host-associated > Plants > Roots > Rhizosphere >... | reverse complement strand
GATCTTCACGCCGCGCCATCCAACACGTAGGTGGGAACGACGCTGCCCGCACCGGCGGTGACGTTGAGCAGCGCGCTCGACGATAGACGCGTCAGCACACCGCCCACGCGGCCCCAGAAAAGATAGGGATCGCAGTCCACGCTGAGGTCGAGGAAGTGCACGCGGTCGAGGAGCACCGGAAACGGCTCGCGTGGGACCGCGACCTTCTCCTGGACGACGAAAGAGGATGTGAGGGCGCCCAGGAGCGCCTGCTCCCACTCGTGGCGCTCGACGGTCCAGCCGAGAACGACGCCCTTGCCGCCGTACTCGTCGTTCGGCTTCAGCACCAGCCGCTCGCGGTTGCGGACGACGAACTCCGTGAGATCGACCACCTGACTGCCATAGGTCGTGTGGCCCTCGCGCACCTTGCGGGTCCACGGGACGTGCTTCGCGATCGCGCGCCGCTGCGGTGGCGTGTACAGGCGCGCATAGCGATCGTCGGAGAGAAGCGCCAGGCTCATCTTCTTGTGCAGCAGCTTCGCCCGGAAGCTGTTCACCACGGTGGCGTCGCCGGCGAGATACGCGCGCAGCAGCGGGCGCGCCACGTCAGGCTTCGACAGCAGCTCCGACAGAAGCACCCGGCGATACACCAGGTCGATCGGCGTTCCCTTCGCGCGGAGGCGACCCGAGCGATACGTCAGATCGTCGGGGGCGCAGATGACGGTCTTCACGCCGAGGTCGGTGAATGCACGCTGGAACATCTCGAACTCGGTCAGCGTGGGCAGCCCGCGCCAGTCCACGATCGCGATGGTCCCGACCTTCCGGCCGTGCGCGCGACGCATCACGGTGAGCTGCTTGCTCGCCGCGCGGAGGGGACGCGCGCGGTATCGCTTGCGGAAAGCGCGCATCGCCGGGAGACGGTCGAAGATCTTCACCAGGACGTCGTTGTAGGCCATGCCCGCGGGCGACTCGGCGTTGTATTCGACGTAGCGGATCACGCCCTCCGACACGAAGCCGTCGAGTCGCGACGACGGCGATGCGGCCGCGAACCCCGGGTCCGCGAGCGCGAGGCGGTCCTCTTCGGGTGACAGATCGAGCTCGCGACGCAGCTCCTCCTCGCGCAGGAGCGCGCGCTCGAGGCGCGCGAGCGCGCCGTACAGCGCCTCGGAGGCCGAGACGTTCGCGGCGTGCTGCCGCTTGGTCACGAAGTTCGGTCGCAGCGAGACGCACAGCGGGCGGTCGCCGAAGACCGCACGCGCGGTCCGCTGGCCCTCCGCCAGCGTCTCGGCGCAGGCCGCCGCCGTCGCCGCGTCCGCGAGGAGCGCGTTGTACGCGACGACGAACGCCGGCTCGGTCGTCATGTCCGCACGTGCCGCCACCAGCGGTGCTCGCCCTTCCAGGGTGGCGTTGCCGCGCCGGTCGCGTAGGAGATGACGAGGTCGCTCATCTTCTCGAGGACCCAGTTGAAGTTGTCCTCCTTGATGGAGAACGAGTCGAAATCGGGCGCGGGGTTCAGGAAGTCGATCGCGTAGAGCGTCCCGTCGCGGACCGCGAACTCGACCGTGTCCATGTCGTAGCCGAGCGCGTCGACCAGCACACGGGCATCGTGAACGGCGCGGTCACGCAGCTCGCCGTCGACCGGACGGCTCACGACGTACCGGTCCGCGAACGGCGCGGTGGGGTCGTAGCGGATCGGAAGGATGTTCGTGCGACCGATGCAGATGCAGCGGACGTAATCCTCCCATTTGATGAACTCCTGCAGGATCATCGTCTTCGGCCGATGCCCAGGGCTGAGGCCGCCCGACTGGTCGTACGCCCAGAGCAGATCCTGCTTGGAATCGACGCGATAGACGTCCTTCCAACCGCCGCCGGTGTTCGGCTTGAGGATCGCGGGCAGGCCGACGTACGACAGGATGTCGTCCCAATCGAGCGGATACTTCAGGTTCCGTAGCGATTGATCGCTGATGTCCGAGATGTAGGACTTGTTCGGGAGGACGACCGTCTTCGGCACGGCGACGCCCAGCATCCGCGCCAGCGTGCACTCGAAGAACTTCTCGTCGGCCTCCCACCAGAACGGATCGTTCACCACGACCGTCCCCATGAGGGCCGCGCTCTTCAGGTGCGCGCGGTAGTACGGCACCTCGTGACTGATGCGATCCACGATGACGCGATAGCGCGGCAGCTCGAGCTCGCGCGTGCCGCCGAGCGCGGCCAGCTCCGCGCTGACGCCGTGCGCCGCACCTTTTCGATTCACCGTCTCGATGAACGGTCCGGGGAAGGTGTTCTCACGCCCGACCAGGATCCCGACGACTTTGCTCACAGGAACACATCCACCATCTCTTTCCAATATGGCCAGTCATGCGCCCAGCCATCCCACACGTGCAAGCTCGCGGGTACGCCCTTCTCCTGAAGGGCCGTCGCCATGCGGCGCGACTCCTCGACGTTCGGATCGTCGCGGCCCGTCGCGATGACGATCTCCGTCGACCGCAGCGGCTCGAGGTAGCGCGCGTCGTTCAGATTCGGAAGGAACGTCAGCGGGTTCACGTAGTACGCCTCGCCCTCGCGCGAGCCACCCAGCCAGCGGGCCGCGTCGTACGCGCCCGAGAGCCCGATCGCCTTGCGCGCGAGACCGGGACGCCGCGTCGCGAACGCCAGCGCGTGGAACGCGCCGAACGATGCGCCCGCGGTGATGAGGAAGTCGACCGGGTTGTCGGCGCGGATCGCGGGCAACACTTCTTCGACGATGTATCGCTCGTACTCGAGATGCCGCTGAGCGCGCTCCTGCGGCTGCTTCCTCTTGTCATAGAACGATTCCGAATCGACGCTGTCGAGGCACCAGAGCTGAAGCCAACCGGCGTCGATGCGCTCCTCCATGTGGGCGATCATCCCGAAATCCTCCCACTGGTAGAAACGGCCCATGGAGGTCGGAAAGACGATCACCGGCGTACCGCCCCCGCCGAAGATGAGCAGCTCCATGTCGCGCCCGAGTGCAGGACTGTGCCATTTCCGATACTCGCGCTTCACGGATGGCTCCCCCTTCGGGTCTTCGCTTACCTGAACCAGACCTCTTCTAACACGCGCATGACGTTGCCACCGATGGCCTTGGAGATGTCTCCGTCCGAATAGTCGTGCTTCACCAGCCAGCGCACGATGTTCGGGAACGCCTCCGCCGGATTCTCGATGCCGTCGACGAACTCGACCTCCTCGAACTGCTGCGCGCCGTGTGCGGCCTTGATGGAGAGCTGCTTCGCGAAGTAGTGGTGCAGCCCGACGTGATCGCCGAACAGCGTGTCCGGTCCGAACGCGACGTGGTCGATGCCGACGAGATCGGCGCAGTACTCGAAGTGCTCCATGAAGCTCTCGATCGAATGCTTCGGGTGCTTCTGCGTGAGTGTTGTGTGGGGGGCCGCCTCGATGCCGATCACTCCACCCTTCGCCGCCATCGCCTTCAGCACCTCGTCGGGCTTCATGCGCTTCGTGTTCCACAAGCCGCGCGCGCCCGCATGCGTGATGAAGATCGGCTTCTCGCTGGCGTCGATGGTGTCGAGCGACGTCTGGTCGCCCGAGTGCGACACGTCGATCGCGATCCCGAGCTTGTTCATCCGCCGGACCGCCTGGCGGCCGAACTCGGTGAGCCCGCCGTCCTTCGCTTCGCGCAGGCCGCTGCCCAGCGTGTTCGCCTCGCTGTACGCGATGCCCGACGAGCGGATGCCGAGGCCGTACAGGATGTCCAGGCGGTCGACCTCGTTCTCGATCGCCGTCGCGGCCTCGAGCGAGGCGACGAACGCGATCTGGCCGTTCTGCTTGGCCTGGCGGATGTCGTCGAGCGTCTCGCCGCGAGAGACGAAGTCCTGGTGCGCGATGTCCGAGAGGCGCATCCCGAGGTCGTAGATGATGTCGTCCCACTTCCAGCCGGCCTTCGACGTGATCGTCGCCGTGCCGTCCATGAGGCAGTCGAAGACGGCGTCGAGCCCGGACCGGGCCATGCCGGCGTAGCCCGTGAAATCGCGGCCCTGCCGTCGGTATTCGGCGAGATCGGCGAAGTCCTGCGGAACGACGAAGCAGTGGTCGTGGAGCGAGATCGCGAGATGCTCGTCGAGAAGTCGCTGGACGCGCTCCTCCTGCGCCGTGCTGACCTCGACCTTCCGCGACGGAACGCGGTCGAGCTCCTTCGCGAGCGCGAACTCGCGGTAGTCGGCACCCGGCTCGAGGTACTGGAAGCTGCGGTAGCCGGAGTGGCGCGTCGCCTTGCGCGTGTCAGCCGTCTTCATCTCGTCCTCCCCTGCGTTGGCGCGTCGATACTAGCGACGACTGCGCGGATCGAGCGCGTCACGCAGACCATCGCCGACGAAGTTGAACGCCAGCACGACCGCTGTGATCGCGAGCCCCGGGTAGATCGCGAGGGCGGGCGCGGTAAAGACGTACTGCTGCGCGCGCTGGAGCATGTTTCCCCACGACGGCAGCGGTGGTTGGACCCCGAGGCCGAGATAGCTGAGCGCGGACTCGGTGAGGATCGCGAACGCGACGCCCAGCGTCGCGGACACGACGAGCGAGGGGATCGCCTGAGGGAGGATGTGGCGCGCGAGCAGGCGCGGCGCCGGGACGCCGAGCGACGCGGCCGCCACGACGAACTCCGCGTTCTTCCAGCGCAGCGTCTCTCCATACACGACGCGCGCGACCGGCATCCACGAGAGCGCGCCGATCACGACAACGAGCGTGCCGACGCCTGGGCCGAGCACGGTGATCACGACCAGGATGAAGAAGAACGCCGGCACGGCGAGCATCCCGTCGGTGAAGCGCATGAGCAGCGCATCGAGCCAACCACCGCGGAAGGCGGCGATCGCGCCGACGATCACACCGATCGACAGGGCGGCGAGCATGGCCGCCACGCCGACGAGCAGGGTGACGCGGCTGCCGTGCAACAGCCGGCTCAGCACGTCACGCCCAAGCTCGTCGGTCCCCAGCGGATGCGCGGCGCTGGAGACCGCCAGTCCCTGTGCCGGGTTCGTCGTCTCGGGCGGGATGGTCCAGAACAGCGGCCCGACCAGCGCGAGCAGGGCGATGACGCTCAGCGTCGCGAGCGCGGCGTACCCGATGCGCGTCATCCGAGCCGCACCCGCGGGTCGATCCGTGTATACGCGATGTCGACGATCAGGGTCGTCACCACGGCGATCGAGGCGGCCACGACGGTGAGGCCGATGATCAGCGGATAGTCGCGGCCCTGTGCGGCCTCGAGCGCGAGCCGACCCAGGCCCGGCCAGCTGAAGACCTGCTCCGTGACGACGGCGCCGCCGAGGAGCCGCGGGACGAGCGCGCCGATCGCGCTGACCACGGGGATGAGTGCGTTCCGCAGGACGTGCCGCGTCACGACGACGCGCGGCGCGAGGCCCTTGGACGCGGCGGTGCGGATGTAGTCCTCGTGCAGCACCTCGATCGCGGCCGAGCGCATGAAGCGCACGACGGTCGGTAGGACCGTCGTCGCGAGGACGACGGCCGGTAGAACGAGATGCCGCAGCCGCTCCGCGATCGTGTCCGCGGCGATCCCCGTCACGCCCGCGGACGGCAGGACGCGGAGCGAGACGGCGAAGATCAGGATCAGGACGATCCCGAGCCAGAAGACCGGCACCGCGAGGCCGGTCGCGCTGAGGAGGCTGAGGACGTGATCGAGAGCGCTCTCGCGGCGTAGCGCCTGGATGAGGCCGATCGGGATGCCGATCCCTATCGAGAGCACGAGCGCGGCGCCGGCGAGGGTGAGCGTGTTCGGCAGGCGTTCGCCGATCCGCTGCGCGACAGGCTCGTCGGTGAGGAGCGAGCTGCCCAGGTCACCGCGGACCGCGCCGGCGACCCACTCGACGTACCGCTGGGTCACCGGCCGATCGAGGCCCATGCGCTTGATGAGCGCCTCGCGCTGCTCGGCGGTGACGTCGAACCGCATGACCGATGCGGGACCGCCCGGCGCGAGATTCACGAAGAAGAAGGTGAGGGCGCTCGCGAACACGATCACGAGCGCCCCCGACGCGACGCGCTGGAAAAGGAAGCGGGCTACTGCCGGAGCGGCGGGGCCGCTCCGGAAAGCCGGAGCGAAGCGGAGCTCACTTCTTGGCCAACCACCATTCGCCGATGTAGTGCATCGAGTCGCGCAGTCCGAGCTCCGGCACGCCCTGGAGCGCCGAGCTGAGGACGTCGATCTCCTGCGGGTACCACAGGAAGAGATACGGCAGCACCTCGGAGGTGTACCGCTGGAGCTCCTTGTACACGGCCTTGCGGGTCTCAAGATCGCTGGCGCTCTGACCCTGCACCAGCAGGTCATCGAGCCTCGGGTCCTGATAGCCCGGGATGTTGAATCTCTTACCCGCGGCGCTCGAGTGGTAATACGGGAACACGTCGGGATCGCTCGGGTAGGTCCACCAGTTCACGGTCGCGGTGTACTCGCGCCGCACGACGTCCTTCTGGATATAGGCGTTCCACTCCATGGTGTTGAGCTCGACGGTCACGCCGACCTTCTTCAGGTCCTGCTGGATCAGCGCGTTGACCGGCTCGAGGACGCCGCGCTGACCGACGTCCATCGTGAAGACGAAGGGCTTGCCGTCCTTCTGCAGCACGCCGCCCGCACCGGGGGTCCAGCCGGCGGCCTTGAGCAGCTCGGTCGCCTTCGCGGGGTCGTACGGGTACTTCGACGCGAGCGATGGGTCGTAATACGCCTTGAGCGCCGGGGTGATCGGGCTGTTCGCGATCGAGCCGTACCCGAGCTCGACCGACTTGATGATCGCCTGACGATCGATCGCGTGGACGAAGGCCTGCCGCACGCGCACGTCGGTGAAGCGGCTGTCGGTCTGATTCAGCGAGAGCCAGTAGTACTGGACGAGCGGACGAGACACGACGAGCAGACCCGAGGCGCTCTTCACGCGATCCACGGCGGCCTTGTTGTCCAGGATCATGATCTGCAGGTCACCCGAGAGCGCCTGCGCGATCTGGGTGTTCGGGTCGGGGACGACGGTGAAGACGACCTTCTCCAGATACGGCTTCGCGCCGAAGTAGTTCTCGTTGCGCACGAGCGAGACGCTCTGGCCCGACGTGTACTTCTCGACCTTGAACGGTCCGGTGCTCACCGGAACGCCCTTGTTGAACGACGTGGTCTTCAGGGGATCGGCCGAGAGCACGTGCTTCGGCAGGATGCCCGCGTTGTACGCGAGGAAGGACGCGAGGGCCGCGAACTTGCGCGTCAGGTCGAACCGCACGGTGTTCGCGTCGACGACCGTGACGCTCTTCACGGCCGCGTAGCTCGCGCGGTTCTGCGCGCCGAGGTCCGGCTTGAGCACGACGTCGTTGAAGGTGAATGCGACGTCGTCGGCCGAGAACGGCTTGCCGTCGCTCCACTTCACACCGCTGCGGAGCTTGAACGTCCAGCTCAGCCCGTCGGACGCCGTGGTCCAGCTCTCGGCGAGGTCGGGCGCGGGCGCGAGGTCCTTACCGGGCTTGGTGAGGCCGTCGAAGATCGCGCGGTTGATGAACAGAGACTCGACGAAGGCGTTCGGACTCCAGGGGTTCAGCGTCGGATCCGCGCCGATGGGGATCGTCACGGTCCCACCCGCGACCGGTCCGGCCTGCGCCGACGGAGCGGTGGACGCTCCGGGTTGCGTCGCACTCGTGCACGCCGACACGGCGAGCGCCGCGACGACCGTCAGCGATGTGGCACGCAACAGGAACGTGGACAAAGCAGGTCTCATGGCACACCCTCCCCGCGTCGTTGTCGCGCGGAGTTTAGGCCTCCCGCCTCCGCGGTGGTCCGTTCAGCGGAAGTTGCGGGTGCGAACACGATCGTCACCTCACCCTTGGGTGCCTTCTCCGCGAAGCGTGCGGCGAGGTCCGCCGCGGTGCCACGCACGAGCTCTTCATGCACCTTCGTGAGCTCGCGGGCGACGACGACCGGCGCAGCCGGTGCGACGGCCGCGAGGTCCGCAAGCAGATCGGCGACGCGGTACGGGCTCTCGTACAGCACGACCGTGCGTCCGTCCGCGAGAAGTCGCTCCAGCAGCCGGCGGCGCGCACCGCTCTTCTTCTCGACGAAGCCGACGAAGGTGAACTCGCGCGTGGGCAGACCGGAGGCGACAAGGGCGGCGATCGCCGCCGCCGGGCCGGGGACCGCGACGATCTCGTGGCCCGCGGCGATGGCCGCGCGCACGAGCTGCTCCCCCGGGTCGGAGAGCGCCGGCGTGCCGGCGTCCGAGACGAGCGCGACGTCCCAGCCACGATCGAGCTGGCCGACGAGCTCGACGACCTTCCGTTTATGGTTGTACTCGGTGTACGCGGTCAGGTGCTTCGCGCGGATGTCGTGCTTGCGCAGCAGGATCTGCGTGTGCCGCGTGTCCTCGCAGGCGACCATGTGCGCCTCCTGCAAGATGCGCAGCGCGCGCTGCGACACGTCCTCGAGGTTGCCGATCGGCGTCGCGACGAGGTAGAGCTTGCCCACTACGGGGACGGTGCGCCACGCACGGCGGTCGCCGGCGAGTATCGCGTCGGAGCGAGCAAGTGGTCCTCGATCTCTCCGACGAGATCGCCATGCTCGGCGCTCGTGACCCGCTTGATCTCCTTCCACTCCTCGTCGGCGAGGAAGCGGCGCCAGGCGTTCTCCTTCGCCTCGACGTCCGGCCAGTTCAGCACGTATACGAAACGCGGCCCCTCAGGCAGCGACGACTCCCACATCGCGACGATGTCGAAGCCGTACCGCAGCATGATCCGCATCGCGTGATGTTCGAACCGCGCGTGGAACGCCGCCTTGTTGCGTTCGAAGATCTCGTAGATCCGCAGCTGCTGGATCACGCCGCAGCACCTCCGCAGGGGACGTTCACACGCTGTCCGCGGTCGGGCGAAGGCTCTGCGCGATGAGGATCGCCACGACCACGATCGCGCCGCCGGCGACCTGCGGCAACGCCAGCTGCTCGCCAAGGACGAGGAACGCGGCGATCGCCGCGACGACCGGCTCGATCGTCGCCGTGAGGCCGACGCGCGCCGCGGGGATGAGCTTCACCGCGGCGAGCGTCAGACCGAAGGGGATCAGCGTCGCGACGACGATCACGCCGACAAGGAGCGCGTAGATCTCGGGGGGCGTTGTCGTCCAGGGGAGCGTCCACAGGGGACGGAAGATCGCCCACGCGACGAGCGCGAATCCGAAGCCGTAGATAAGGAGCGTCGGCGTCTCGTAGCGCTTGAGGATCCGCTCCGCGAGCGAGAAGTAGAGCGCGAAGATGACCGCGGACAGCACGGAGAGCGCGACGCCCTCGGTGTTGAGCTGGAACAGCGCGGCATCGTACGCGCCCGCGGCGAAGAAGCAGCCGACCAGCGCGAGCCCTGCGGCGACCCACAGCCTGCTGCCCACCTTGCGTCCGCGCAGCCGCGCCCAGATGAGCAGCAGGACCGGCGCGGTGTACTGGATCACCACCGCGACGCCCACCGGTAGCCGCTGGATCGACTCGTAGTACGCCCACTGGACCCCGGCGAGTCCCACGACACCGAAGAGCACGAAGAGAGGAAGGTCCGTCCGACGGACGCGGAACGCGGCCGGCCGGATGACCGCGAAGATGGCGGCGTAGAGCAGGAACCCGAACAGGATCCGCCACTCGGCAAGCAACGACGGAGCGACACCGGCATTGAATGCCGTTTTGGCGATGATGCCGCCGACCCCGAAGCACGCGGCGGCCGTGAGTGCCAAGGCATATCCGAGAGCGAGCCGCAGTGGCGGAGCTTCGAGGGAAGGCGCGGGTCCGGCCGAGGGTCCCCGCGCGCGAGGGGTCCCCGTCCCGACGAGGGACGAGGTTTCGCGCGAAGAGAGGGTTTCGGCCAGACCCGCGCCTGAATGGTCGGAGCTCAGCCGCGGCTCGGTCAGTCCGCTTCCCAGTCTCTGGGATAGAGGAAGTCATGGCCGACGGTGCGGAGGCTCACCTTGGCGATGAGCGGCATCACGCGCTTGTAATGGCTCTTACGCACGCGCTCGCGGATGTTGTTGACCAGCGCCGCGTCGAATCCGGCGGTGATCAGCTCGGACGGACGCAGGCGGCGATCGACGAGGTGATAGAGAACGAGGTCGGCCTGCGCGTACGTGAATCCGAGCTCGCCCTCGTCGGTCTGGCCCTGCCAGAGATCGGCGGTCGGCGCTTTGCGCACGATGACGTCGGGAACGCCGAGGTGTACCGAGAGCTCGCGCAGCTGCGTCTTGTAGAGGTCGCCGACGGGATTGAGATCGCAGGCCATGTCCCCGTGCCGCGTCCCGTAGCCGAGGAGCAGCTCCGTCTTGTTGCTCGTCCCAAGTACGAGCCCGTCCGGCCAGGCGCGGTCGTACTCGATCGACTTACGCTCGCGCGCCATCTTGTTGCCGCGCCGGACGCGGTCGACGTCGCCGAGGCGTCCGAGGTACGCATCGACCTGCGGCGTGATGTCGACCTCGTCGAGCGCGAGCCCGAACGTCTTCGCGACGAGCTGCGCGTGCTCGCGCGAGGTCGGGTCGGATGTGCGGTACGGTAAGAACATTGCCGTGACATTCTTCGGACCGAAGGTCTCCGCGGCCAGCGCGGCCACGGCGGCGCTGTCGACACCACCGGAGACGGCCACGACCACCCGCCGATGACCTGATTTCTTGGTCTCCTCGCGAAGGAACGCGACGAGCATCTTGCGCACCAGGGCCTCGTCGATCCGCAGCGGTGACTGGTCGGTCGGATCGGGTCGGATCGCTCCGATGCGCTCCGCGACGCTCACGAGCGCTCCACCGCCACGTCGGGCCGGCGAACGAGACCCGTCCGGCGAGCGAGGTGGCTCTCCACCAGGTCCGGCCGCTCGTCGCGGATGAGCGGATTGCGGTCGCGCTCGCGCGCCACGAGATCGGTGTCGATCTCCGTGACGAGGAGGTGCTCCTCGAACTCCGGCGCGCGCGCGACGACAGTTCCGTCGGGCGCGACGACCTCGGACCCGCCCCAGAACGCGATGCCGTCCTCGTGCCCGACGCGGTTCGCGAAGATCAGGTAGAGCGTGAGGTAGGCCGCGTAGAAGCGGTCCATCAGGCGGCAGGACTCCGCGGTGCCGAGATCGCCGCCCTCCGCGACGCCGCGCCCGGGGCTCGAGGCCGGCGAGAGCACCACCGTCGCGCCCGTCGCCGCATACACGTATGGAACGGACACGTGCCACAGGTCCTCGCAGATCGCGAGGCCGGTCGGTCCGGCCGCGCTCTCGAACACGTCGAAGCGCTCGCCCGGCCCGAAGTAGCGTCCGTCGTCGAAGATGCCGTAGGTCGGCAGGTACACCTTGCGGTGCACGTGCACCAAGCGGCCGCCCGACCAGTATCCCTGCGCGATGTGCAGCCGCGCATCGGATGCGCGCTCGACGAAACCGGCGCAGACGTCGATCCGACGCGATGCGTCGACGATCGGCTTCAGGCGGTCGTCGTCAGCCGCGCACGCGATGTCGCCGGCGAGGTCCTTGAGGTAGTAGCCGGTGAGCGACAGCTCCGGGAAGACGACGAGGCGCGCACCCGCGCCATGGGCGCGGCCGATCCATTCCTCGTGCATCGCGATGTTGCGCTTGAACGCGCCGAGCGCCGGCGCGCACTGCGCGATCGCGACGCGAACGGTCACGCCTCGGCCCGCAGCTGCTGGAGGCGGTCGGCGTACTCCTGAGCCAGGCTCCAGGCGCGCGCCTCGTCCCGGGCCTCGGCGTAGACGTTGAACAGCGGACGGTCGCCGTCGGGGAGCACGAGCACCCATTCTCCGTCGTTCTGGTGCTTCACGCCGTCGATCTGCCGCGTCTGCTCGGTGCGCGGATCCTGCGCGAGAACGCGCATGACGCGCCCCTTCCGCTCCCACTCGCACGGCACCTGCAGCCGCGCGACGTTCGCCGGCGGCGTCTCGTCCATGACCTCCGACAGCGACTTGCCGGTGACGGCGAGGAGCTCCAGCAGCCGCACCGTCGCGAACAGGCCGTCGTAGGAGGGATGGAACCGCGAGAAGATGAAGCCGCCCACGCCGTCGCCGACGACGAGAGGGTGCTCGCGCGCCGCGAGATTCATCTGCGCCTCCGCCGACGCGCGCACGCGCTGCACCTTGCCGCCGAATTCGGCGACGATCCGGTCGATCGCCGACGGGGCGTAGACCGGCACGGCGACCACGCCCGGCGTCACGCGCGCCGACAGCGCCGCGAACGCCTCCAGAAAATGCATGTCGTTGATGTTCCGGCCCTTGTCGTCCACGAAGAAGACCTTCTCGCCGCCGGCGTCGATGATCACCCCCGCCGACGCGGACAGCGCCGCGACGATGGCTCCGAGCTCGCGGCGCTCGTTCTGGAACTCGTCGAATGATCGTGCCCCGACGCTCTCCGAGACGACACCGTTGATCGCGATCAGCTCGATCCCGAGCGTGCTGAGGAGCGGTGGCAGGAACTGCGCGGCCGTGCCGTGGGAGAAGTTCACGACCATCTTGAACCGGCGCTCGGCGATCTCCTTGCGGTGGACGATCTCGGCCAGGAAGGCCTCGCTGTACGCCTCACCCACTCGCTGCGATTCGTAGATCCGGCCGACGTCGGCGTACCCGACGCGACGGATGTCCTCGCGGAAGAACACCGTCTCGACTTTGCGCTCCTGCGCCTTGTCCATGTCGAGCGCCTGGCGGTCGAAGAACTTCACGTCGCACACGCGCGCATCGAACGGCGACACGCGCACGTGCACGCCGCCGCCGGCACCGAGGCGCCGGGTGTGATGCCGCCCGATGGGCAGCGGCGCCTGCAGCAGGTCGGCGACGTGGACGCCCGCGGAGACGATGCCGCCCATGAGCGCGCGCTTCAGCATGCGGCTCGAGCGGTGCTGGTCGCGGTTCATCGTGACGGTCGTGCCCTCGGGCAGCGTCGACGCGTACGCGGCGCCGAGGCGCGCGCAGAACTCGGGCGTGAGGTCGATGTTCACGAGACCGGTGACGCCGAAACGTCCGAACAGCGCGCGTCGTCCCTGGGAGCCCCAGATGAGGCTCGAACCCACGACCGCGCCGCTCTCGATCTGCTTGTCGGGCCAGATCTTCACCTGACTGCGGACGCGTGCGTTGTCGTTCACGATGCAGTGGTCGCCGATGACGCTGCCCTCCTCGAGGACCACGCGCGCCTTGAGCGCGCACTGCCGTCCGACGATCGTGCCGTGCAGCTCGGCGCGCTCGCCGACGTAGCTGTTGCGCCAGACGATCGAGCGGTCGACGAGCGCACCGACGTCGACGGTGACGTAGTCCCGGAGGACCGTGGGGCCGACGATCTCGACGTGGGGGCCGATCTTCACCCCGTTGCCGAGATAGACCGGACCGGTGATGCGCGCCGACTCGTCGATCTCGACGTCGCCGTTGGTGAACACGCCGGGCAGGAGCTCCCGACCGAGCGGACTCGCCGTGACGCGCCCGTGCAGCAGATCCGCGTTCGCACGCGCGTACTCCGGGATCGACCCGACGTCGGTCCAGTAGCCCGACGCGATGTATCCGTAGAGGGGCTCGCCCTCCCGCAGCAGCGCCGGGAACAGATCTTTGCTGAAGTCGAACGCCTCGCCCGGCTTGTAGCGCTCGAGCACGCGCGGCTCGATGACGTAGATCCCGGTGTTGATCGTGTCCGAAAAGACCTCGCCCCACGACGGCTTTTCGAGGAACTTCGAGATCCGTCCGTCCTCGTTGGTGATGACCACGCCGTACTCGAGCGGGTTGGCGACGTGGTACAGCGTGAGGGTGACGGCGGCCTTGCGCTCGCGGTGGAACGCGATGACCTTGGACAGATCGATGTCGGTCAGCGCGTCGCCGGAGATCACGATGAACGTGTCGTCGAGTGCGTCGCCGATCTGACGCACCGAGCCGCCGGTGCCGAGCGGCGACTCCTCGACGCTGTACCTAAGACGCATCCCGATCGCGCCGCCGTCGCCGAAGCTGTCCTGGATCTGCGATGCGAGGTACTGCAGTGTCACGAACGCATCGTCGATGCCGTGACGCTGGAGCAGATCGAAGATGTGCCCGAGGCATGGCTTATTGACGATCGAGACCATCGGCTTGGGCCGATTAATCGTCAGGGGCCGCAGGCGGCTCCCCTCGCCGCCGGCCATGACCACGGCCTGCATGGAGCCGAGTCTAGGCGACGGCGCGGCGCCTCAACGCGGACTGCCCAGCCCGAAAACACTCTCCAAGTCGTGCTTCGAGTACGCCCGGAACGCGACGTGGGTGTGGGTGCGCGCGACTCCCGGCACCTGCGCGATGCGCCGGGTGACGATGTCGGCGAGCTCCTCGTGCTCGCGAGCCCGGACCATCGCAACGAAGTCGATCTCGCCGGTCACCGAGTAGACCTCGGACACGCCGGGGACGGCGGCGAGGTCCTCGCCGACCTTCGGGAGAGCGCCGCGCTCCGCGGTGATGAGCACGACCGCGGTGATCATGGTGACTTAAAGGCTCTTGACGTCGATGTCGTGCAGCGCCGACTTCACGACGTGCGCGGCTTCCTGGTAGCCCATCGCCTTGCCACGCTCGAGCGCGGCCTCGAACGACTCGTTGCTGTCCTGATTCGACCGCTCGTCATAGCGATGGAATGCTTCCTCGAGCTGGTCGATGGCGAGCTTGATGCGATCGCGAGCGGCGCTGCTGATCAAGGACGGCCCTCCAGGCGCGTGTTCGGGCTGAGGATAACGCCGGGAGGGCCGTGCTTCTCAGCGCCGGTCCTTCTCGACCGTCTCGTCCTGGCGGATGACCGTCGACCCCACCGGCTCGTCGACGATCTCTTGCTCTTCCTGTACTTGCGTGGTGCCATCCGGACCGACGTTGACGTTCGCCGTCTTCGGTTCCGCGGCTCGTTCCTTGCTCGTGACCTCGGTGCGCCTCTTTAGATCTTGTCCTCTTCCATGTGAACCTCCACGAGCCGACCGAGGGGAGAGCCGGACGAGTGCCAGGCACCCTCACGGTCGGGGCGCCGCGGGTGACGCGGCGAGTTGGGATTCTCGCGAGCGGCAGGACCCGCGGCGCGGCGACCCGCTGAGCCGCTACCCGATCTCCAGCTCTTTGGTCGGAACTCCGATATCCACCTCGACTCGCTCCCCGACGATGCGCACGGGATAAGAGTTGACGGGAAAGACGGCTGGCAGCGCTCGTACTTCACCGGTCATGAGATCGAAGCGCGCGCCGTGACGCGGGCACTCCACCAGACAGTCCTCGAGCTCGCCCTCGCCCAGCACGCCGCCGTCGTGGGTGCAGACATTGTCGATCGCGCCCCAGGTGTCGTCCTCGCAGTGGCCGACGCAGAGGCTCTTGCCTTCGGCTTGGACCACCGCCACTTCGCCGGGCGGGATGTCGGAGGTGCTGGCGACCGGGACGTAGCGGCTCACGCCGCTACTCCCTCCACCTCGGCGATACGACCGATGCGTGGCGCGAGCGCGCTGATGACACGTGCGCGCACCTGCACGTCGGGGATGTCGTTCACGACGCGCTGGAAGAACCCGCGCACGAGCAGCTGCTCGGCGCTCGCGCGGTCCAGGCCGCGCGACATGATGTAGAAGAGCTCGGTGTCGTCGATGCGTCCGGCAGTCGCGCCGTGCCCGCACCGCTTGACGTCGTTGGTGAGGATCTCGAGCACCGGGATCGGATCGGCGCCGGCCTTGTTCGAGAGCAACATGTTTCGGCACTCCTGGTATGAGCCGGTGCCGCTCGAGGTGGGCTCGACGCGGATCACGCCGTAGAAGATCGCGTGCGCCGACTCGTACAGCGCGGACAGGTAGAGCAGGTCGCTCGTGGAGGCCTTGCCGTCGACGCGCTGGAGTGAGTTCACGTCGATGCGCTGCTGGTCGCCCGCCGCGACGAGTCCGTAGAGCTTGACCTGGGCGCCGTTGCCGCGGATGTCCGACTCGACCCCGAGCTTGGTCCGCTTGCTGCCCACCAGCACGTTGAAGTTCGCGAGCACGCTGTCGCGCTCGGAGATGCTGCGCTGCTGTCCGATCTCCCAGACGTCGTCGCTGTAACGCTGGATGCCGACGTAGCGGACCGTGGCGCCGGGACCGGCGCGCACCTCGAGCGAAGGCACCGCGATGCGACCGGTGCCGCCGCCCTCGGATGAGAGCTCCTCGAGCAGCGTGACCGACGAGCCTTCCTCCGCGACGACGAGCGTGCGGAAGACGATCGGCGCCGTGCCCGCGGCCCAGCGCTTGTGCACCTCGAGCGGCAGCTCGACATGAAGGCCCGCGGGGACGTACAGGAATGTGCTGCCGTGACCGTAGAGCGCGCCGGCCCAGGCGCGGAAGGCGTCGTGGCTCGGCATCCCTTTGCCGTCCGGGAGCCAGCGACGAACGAGCTCGGGGTGGTCGCGCACCGCGGACGTCCACCGGTCGAAGACGAGCCCTTTGCGCGACGCGTCAAGCGGCACCGAGCCGTACTCACTCGGTGGATGCGAGACCTCGAGCAGCTCGGCCGCGCTGACGTGGGGAAGGTCCTTCAGCGGGAAGCGGCGCCACTCCTCCTCCTGCCCGGTCGGCCACTCGGCCTGCTCGTAGCGCTCGAGCGCGGCGAGACGGTCCTCGAGAAGCCAGTCGGGCTCACCCCGCCCAACACTGAGCCGCTCGACCGTTGCGCGGTCGAGCGGCAATGACGGCGCGGCCACAGTGGCGAGGCTCAGCCGATCGCCCCCACCATCTGGAGCTGGATCAGGCGGTTCATCTCGATCGCGTAGTCCATCGGCAGCGTCTTCACGATCGGCTCGATGAAGCCGTTCACGACCATCGCGGTGGCATCGGCCTCGCTCATCCCCCTGCTCATGAGGTAGAAGAGCTGTTCCTCGCCGACCTTGGACACGGACGCCTCGTGGCCGATGGTCACGTCGTCTTCGTCGATCTCCATGTAGGGGTAGGTCGAGCTCCGCGCGGTGTCATCGAGCATGAGCGCGTCGCAGCGCACGGTGCTCTTGGCGCCGTGTGAGCCCGCGTAGATCTTCACCAGACCGCGGTAGCTCTGGATGCCGCTGCCCTTGCTGATGCCCTTGCTCGTGATGAGCGAGGTGGTGTTCGGCGCGGCGTGGATCATCTTCGCGCCCGCGTCCTGATGCTGATTGTCCCCGGCGAAGGCCACGGACAGCACCTCACCGTGCGCGCCCTCGCCGGTGAGGTACACGCTCGGGTACTTCATCGTGACCTTGCTGCCGAGGTTCGCGTCGATCCAGCTCATGCGTCCGCCCTTCTGCACGACGGCGCGCTTGGTGACGAGGTTGTAGACGTTGTGGCTCCAGTTCTGGATCGTCGTGTACCGAACGTCGGCACCTTCCTTGACGATGATCTCGACGACGGCGCTGTGCAGCGTGTTCGTCGTGAAGACCGGTGCGGTGCAGCCCTCGACGTAGTGCACGCTCGAGCCGGGCTCGGCGATGATGAGCGTGCGCTCGAACTGGCCCGCGTTCTCACTGTTGATTCGGAAGTAGGCCTGCAACGGCATCGTGACTTTGACGCCCGGTGGGACCCACACGAACGAGCCACCCGACCACACCGCGGTGTTGAGCGCGGCGAGCTTGTTGTCGTTCGCCGGGATCACCGTGCCGAAGTACTGCTTGACGATATCGCCGTGCTCTTTCAGCGCGGTGTCCGTGTCCATGAAGATGACGCCGAGCTTCTCGAGATCCTTGCGGATGTTGTGGTAAACGGATTCACTGTCGTACTGAGCTCCGACGCCCGAGAGGTACTTCTGCTCGGCCTCGGGGATCCCAAGCTTGTCGAACGTGCTCTTCACGTAGGCCGGAACGTCGTTCCAGCTCTTCTTCGACTCGTCGGATGCCTTGAGGTAGTAGTAGATGTCCTCGAAGTCGATGCCCGAGAGGTCCGCGCCCCACGTCGGCATCGAGCGCGTGCGGTAGTGCTTGAGCGCTTTCAGTCTCCGCTGGAACATCCAGTCGGGCTCGTGCTTGTAGTCCTGGCTGATCTCGCGAACAACGTCCTCCGACAGGCCCTTCTTCTTGACGTTCCGGTAGACGGCGTCCTTGTCTTCCCAGCCGAACCTGTAGTTGTCCGGGACCTGTTCGCGAACATCGGTGGCCATGTCTATCTCCCCTATCCGGCCGAGCGCGCCTTCGCCTCGTCCTCGTCTGGCCACGCCGGCAGACCCCACGCCGCGCCCTTCAGCGTCTTGAGGCTGAGGAGCGCGCACTTGATGCGCGCGGGGCTGATCGGTATGCCGAGGTTCTCCAGGATGCGATCGCGGTCGATCGCCTTGATCTCGTCGAGCGTCTTGCCCTTGATCTCTTCAGTGAGGATCGAAGCCGACGCCTGCGAGATCGCGCAGCCCTTACCACTGAAACGTACATCCGCCACGCGGTCGTCGTCGATCCGCAACGTCATGGTCAGCTCGTCGCCGCACAGCGGATTCGAGTCGCTGTACGTGTTCGTCGCTCCGGCCAGCTCGCCCTGGTTCCGCGGATTCTTGTAGTGATCAAGGATGTAGTCGCGGTACATGTCGTCCATCGTCTAGACCTTGAACACTTTCTTCGCCTTCTCTATTGCACCCAGTAGCGCGTCGCACTCGTCGGTCGTGTTGTAGAGGTAGAACGACGCGCGGGTCGTCGCGGCGACGCCGAGGCGCGTCATGAGGAGCTGGTTGCAGTGATGGCCGGCGCGCACGCACACGCCTTCGCGATCGAAGATCGTGGCGACGTCGTGCGGGTGGATGCCATCGACGTTGAAGGACACGACGCCGACCCGGTCGTCCAGCGTCTTCGGCCCGTAGACCGTCACGCCGGCGAACGCCAGCAGGCGCGGCAGGAGGTATCCCACGAGCGAGAGCTCGTGCTCGTGGATCTTCGCGACGCCCACGGCCTGCAGGTAGTCGATCGCGGCGCCGAGCCCGATCGCGTCGACGTAGGAGGACGTCCCGGCCTCGAACTTCCATGGAAGCTCGTTCCATTCGGTCTTCTCCACCGTCACGCGGCTGATCATGTCGCCGCCGTAGAGGAACGGACGCATGCGCTCCAGGAGACCGATGCGCGCCCACACCGCACCTGAGCCGGGCGGCGCGAGCATCTTGTGGCCGCTGAAGACGAGGAAGTCGCAGTCCAGGTCCGTCACGTCCACCGGCGTATGTGGAACGGCCTGCGCCGCGTCCACGAGGACGGTCGCGCCGGCGGCATGGGCCTCGGCGACGATCTCCTTGACCGGGTTCACGGTGCCGAGGCCGTTCGACGTGTGCGTGATGGCGAGAAGCTTCGCGCCCTTGCGAAGCTCGGCCGACAGCTGGTCCCGGCGCAGCCGACCCTCGTCGTCGACGTCGATCATCACGATCTGCGCGCCGACGTCCTTGGCGAGCTGCTGCCATGGCACGAAGTCGGAATGGTGCTCGAGGACGGTCGAGATGATCCGGTCCCCGGGCGTGATGTTCTCGCGGCCCCAGGTGTAGGCGACGAGGTTGACGCCCTCGGTCGCATTGCGGACGAAGATCACCTCGCGGTCATCGCGCGCGCCGATGAAGCGCGCGACCTTCGCGCGAGCGCCCTCGAACGCGGCGGTCGTCGTCTCGCTGAACTCATATACGCCGCGGTGGATGTTGGCGTTGTGCTCCTCGAACACCGCGCGCATCGCGTCGATGACCTGCCGCGGCTTCTGGCTGGTCGCGGCGTTGTCCAGGTACACGACGGGTTTGCCGTTCACGGTGCGCGACAGGATCGGGAAGTCGGCCCGGATCCGCGCCACGTCCAGGGGCGACCCCACGTCGCTGCCGGTCCTGACCGTCACCGCCACGCTAGGCCCTCCCCGCGTACAGCTCTTCGCGCACGAACTCGTAGCCCTTCGCTTCCAGCTCCGCCGCAAGCTCGCGTCCACCGGTGCGCACCATGCGACCGTCGATGAGGACGTGGACGAAGTCCGGCTGGACGAACCTCAGGATGCGCTCGTAGTGCGTGATCAGGAGGATGCCGACCTCCGGCGAGCGCAGCGCCTCGATCGCGTGCGCCACGATCTTGAGCGCGTCGATGTCGAGACCGGAGTCGGTCTCGTCCATGAGGGCGAGCGAGGGTCCGAACATGTGCATCTGTAGCGTCTCGAGGCGCTTCTTCTCGCCGCCCGAGAAGCCGTCGTTCACGGAGCGCGTGATGAACGAGTCGTCGATCTCGAGCAGCTTCATCTTCTCCTTCAGCAGCTTCATGAACTGCGGGATCGGCATGTTGTTCTTCCGCGCCTCCTCGGCGGTACCTGCGGTCGCGCCGGGCTCCGCGCGTCGCGCGTTTATCGCGGTGCGGAGGAAGTTCGCCACCGAGACGCCGGGGATCGCGGCCGGGTACTGGAACGCCAGGAAGAGGCCGGCGCGTGCGCGTTCGTCGACGGCCATCTTGAGCACGTCGCGGCCGTCGTACGTGACCTGACCGCGCGTGACCTTGTAGCGCGGATGGCCCATCACGGTGAGCGCGAGCGTGCTCTTGCCCGAGCCGTTCGGACCCATGATCGCGTGCACCTCACCGCTGCGGACGACGAGGTCGATCCCCTTCAGGATCTCCTTGCCCTCCACGGTCACGTGCAGGTCTTTGACGACGAGATCAGGCAACGGTCACCTTCTCCTTCGCGAGATCGGCCAAGGTCATGCCATCGAGCGCCTGCGCGATGGTCGACTGCAGCTTCACCCATACCGCGCGCGTTCCGCAGTCCTGCTCGCGGATGCAGTTGAGGACGGGATCCCCCTCCGCGGTGCAGATCTGGGGCTCGATCGGGCCCTCGAGCGCGCGCACGATGTCGCCCGCCGTGATCGCGGATGGATCGCGCGCGAGCGTGTAACCACCTCCCGCGCCGCGTTTCCCGTTCACGAGGCCCGCTTTGCGGAGCACCGCGACGAGCTGCTCGAGATAGGCCTCGGGCAGGTCTTCGCGCTGCGCGACCGCGTGGAGCGAAACCGTGCCCTGCTGCCAGTGCCGCGCGAGGTCGACCATCAGGCGCATGCCGTATTCGCCCCGCGTGGAAACGTGAAAGGCGGTCTGGGGATTTCCGAGCACTGCACTCGGAATTCTAGGCGTTCGCCAGCCTAACCGCCAGCGATCGGGAGCCTAATATCGCGCCCCCAGATGCCCCTTTCCTACCGTCGCGCCGTGGTCGGATCGACCAATCCCGCGAAGATCGAGGCCGTACGCCTCGCCTTGGCGCGCCTGGCGCCTGGGTGCGTCCTGCAGGCGCTGGACGTGCCCAGCGGCGTCGCCGTCCAGCCCGAGGGCGACCACGCGACGCGAGAGGGCGCCCGGAATCGGGCGCGCGCCGCGCTCGCCGCCACTGACGCCGATGTCGCCTTCGGTCTCGAGGGCGGAGTGGTGCACGAGCCGCCGCTCGTCTGGCTGGTGTCCTGGGTAGCCGCGATCGCGCGGAACGGTCGCGCGGGAGACGCGAGCGGGCTACGGATGCAGCTCCCGGCAGCGGTCGCCGCGCGCCTCGCCGACGGCGACGAGCTCGGAACGATCATCGATGCGCTCTTCTCGGTCACCGCATCCAAGCAGCACACCGGCGCCATCGGTCTGCTCACCGAGGGTTTCGTATCGCGCACCGAAGCGTTCGCGGACCTCGTGGCGATGGCCTGCGCGCCGCTCCTTCGACCCGATCTGTACTGATCTTCGCGGCGGCGCTCATCCCAACGCCGTCCTTCTGCGTATGCCACACGAGATCCAGCGTCCCGGGAGGGTCGTGATGCGTCTATGCATACGCATGTCCGGTGTCGGTCTCATCGCGCTCGTCGCGCTGGTCGGATGCGGGGCCACCGCCACCGCCCCGAGCGCAAGTCCGACGGCGTCGCCCAAGCCGGTCGCCATCAGCATCAAAGGCTTCGCCTTCAACCGGCGACGATCGAGGTCGTTAAGGGAACGACGATCACGTGGACCAACGAGGACACCGTCAACCACACCGTCACGACCGGGACGCCACCGCCGACGCCCGTCCCGACCGCGAGCCCCGCGGGTGGGGCGAGCCCCAGCCCGACCGCGTCACGCACGCCCGGTCCGAGCCCGAGCCTGACCAAGGGCGACGGCAAGGTCGACAGCGGTCGCATCGACGCCACGAAGACCTTCAGCTTCACGTTCAACGAGCTCGGCACGTTCACATACTTCTGTGGAGTGCATCCGCGCATGGTCGCCACGATCACGGTGAAGTAGTCGCGCGGCGTTCTCCCTGGAGGAGGACCTAGCGAACGACGCGGAGACGGCGATGCTCGCCGGCGACGGGTAGGCCGGTGATGATCGCGGCGGGCTCGCCGGACTCCGCCGTGCGCACCGTTTCCTCGTCGACGAACCGCCGCGTATAAAGGCGGTGGTACAGGCCACCGAGCCTGAGCAGCTCGCCGTGCGTGCCCTCTTCGACGATGCGTCCTCGGTCGAGCACGAGGATGCGGTCCGCGCGCTCCACCGTGGAGAGGCGGTGCGCGATCACGATCGTCGTGCGCCCACGCATGAGCCGGTCGAGCGCCTGTTGCACGAGGTACTCGCTCTCGTTATCGAGTGACGAGGTCGCCTCATCCAGGAGCAGGATCGGGGCGTCGCGGAGCAGGGCGCGCGCGATCGCGATGCGCTGACGCTGCCCGACGGAGAGCCGCACGCCACGCTCGCCGACGATGGTGGCGAGGCCGCTCGGCAGGCGCGCGATGAACTCGGTCGCGTTCGCGGACCGCGCGGCCTCATCGATATCGGCGTCGCTCGCGTCGAGACGGCCGTAGCGGATGTTCTCGCGGATCGTGTCGGCGAAGAGGATCGGCTCCTGCGGCACGACCGCGATCTGCTCTCGCAGCGAGCGGATCGTGACGTCGCGGAGGTCGTGGCCGTCGACGACGATACGACCGCTCACGGGGTCGTAGAAGCGGCCGACGAGATTGACCATGGTCGTCTTCCCCGCCCCGGACGGTCCGACGAGCGCGGTCGTCTCGCCGGGCGCGACCGTCGTCGTCACGCCGTCGAGCACCATCGGTTCGGGACCGGCGGGGCCGTACCGGAAGCCGACCTCCTCGAAGCGGATCTCGCCGCGCACCGGGGGCAGCGCCGCGGCGCCTGGCTGGTCCTGGATCTCGGGCGCCGTGTCGAGCAGGGCGAAGATCCGGTCGGCGGCGCCGAACGCCTGCTGCACCTGCGTCCACTGGCTCGCGAGCTGGCCGACCGGCCCCGCGACCATGTTCATGTAGAGGAGGAACGCGACGAGCATGCCCGCGGTCATCTCGCCGCGCGCGACCTCGTGGCCTCCGTACCAGAGGACGACGATCGACGACATGAAACCGAGGAAGCCGATGATCGGGAACATCGTGGCCCCGACGCGCGCGCGCTCGATCGTCTTGTTGAAGGTGAAGAGCAGCTTCTCGTGGAAGCGCGCTGCCTCGTAATCCTCGCGCGTGAAGGCCTGGACCACGCGCACCTCCGCAATGGCCTCTTGCAGCACGCCGACGGCCTCGCCCTGCGCGTCCTGCGCCTCGCGCGAGATGTCGCGGATCCGGCGTCCCATGCGCTGACCGAGCACCGCGATCGGCGGCGCGACCACGAGCGTGAGAAGCGCCAGCCGCCAGTTCATGAAGAAGATGACCGCGACGCCGCCGGCCAGGGTGAGGACCTGCCCCAGCACCTGGATGATCGTCTGCGTGATCACGCCGTGGACGAGCGTCGCGTCGCTGGTCACATGCGACATGAGCTCACCGGTCTTTCGCCGATTGAAGAACGACAGCGATAGCGACTGCATGTGGCGGACGATCGCCATCCGCAGGTCGAAGATCACCTTCTCGCCGGTGTAGGCCATGACGAACTGACGCAGGCCGTCGATCACCGCGCGCACCAGGAGCACGACGACGAGGCCGAGGATCAGGAGGTCGAGGAAACCCGCGTCGCGCAGACCGAGATCGATCACGCGCTGCACGACCTGCGGCCATATCAGTCCCAGCGCGGTCGAGACGACGAGGAGCACGGCGGCGAAGGCGAGATTCCACCTGTACGGCCCGACGTACCGCAGCAGCCGCCGGTACATCGACAGCGACGGCCGCTTGCCTTCCCCGCGCCCTCCCGGGCCCCACATGAAGACGTGCATCCCGCCCGGACCGCCCATTCCGATCATCAGGACCAGCGTAGGGCAGCGCGGCCGGCGCGAAGTGTCTCGCTCGTCACTTCCCGAGCCAGACGGTCGTGTACGCCTCGACGCCGATCGGGTCGAGGACGAGCCCTCGGACCTTCTTCGTCGCGGCGACGAGCATGCTGGCGTGCACCAGAGGAATGCGAGCGGCGTCCTGCTGGATCAGCTTCGAGACCTGCTTGTACAGCTCGGTCCGTTTGCTCGCGTCGGCCTCGTATCGCGCGCGGCGGAGGAGCTCGCGCACGACGTCGCCCGCCCACGATCCGCCGTCGGAGAAGAACGAGTCGGGGTCGGCGCTGTCGCCGCTGGCATCACCGAGCCAGAGCGGCAGTCGCGACGCGCCCGCATCCGCACGGTACGCCGCGGCATCCTCGGTGCGCAGGGTCGCGAACACGCCGATCTTCGCGAGGTCCGCGGCCACGCTCTCCGCGACCCGCCGCGGATCCGGATACGGCGCCGCCGAGGCCGATGGATACCAGAGCTCCGTGGTGAATCCGCCGGCGAGGCCGGCGTCCACGAGTAGGCGCTTCGCCGCCGCGGTGTCGTAGCGGTAGAAGTCGACGACGCTGTCGTCATAGCCGAGCATCCCCGGCGCGAGGAGCTGCGACGCCGAGCGGCCCGCGCCGCTGTAGAGGGCGCCCGCCAGCAGCGACCTGTCGACGGCCATCGCGATGGCGCGGCGGACCTCGACCTTGTCCAAGGGTGACGCGGTGCCGGCGATGCCGAGATATGACGTGTTGAAGGCAGGCCGCGCGACCAGCTGCAGATTCGGGTCGGCCCTCACCGTCGGTAACGCCGCAGGCGTGAGGTCGCGGGCTGCATCGAGGCCACCCGAGCGCAGCTCGGCGATGCGCGCCGTTTCGTCTTTGACCACGCGGAACGCCGCGCGATCGGCGTACGGCAGCGCGAGACCGCGAGGATCCTTCGCCCAGTACGCGGTGTTGCGCTCCAGAGCGATCTGCTGACCCGTCTGCCATGCGCCGGTGCGGTAGACGAATGGGCCGGTGCCCGCGACGCTTCTCGACGCGGGCGTCGCCCATCCCGCGGGATCGTCGCGCATCGTCTTCGGGCTCACGATCGCGAAGCTTGGCAGCGCGAGGTCCGCGAGCAGCGGTCCGAAGGGCATCCTGGTCGTCACGACGACGGTGCGGCTGTCACTCGCCTCGACCTTCGCGATGACCGACGCGTCATCGAATCCGTCGAACAACGCGGCATAGAGACGGAAGCGATCGGGCCCGGCGGCGCCGCGCAGCGGGTGCGCGACCTGTCGGGCGCGCTCGAGGTTGAGGACGACCGCGGCGGCGTCGAGAACGCTCCCGTCGTGGAACATCACGCCGCGCCGCAGCGCGAACGTCCAGGCGCGGCCGTCCGCGGACACCGACCAGCTCTCCGCGAGCTTCGGCACGATCTTGAAGCCACCGGGCTCGTACTCGACGAGCGTTTCGAAGATCTGCCGCGTGACGAGCAGCGTGTTCGGGTCGTTGGCGTTCCACGGATCGAGCGTCGTGAGGTCGGCGGACAGCGCGATCCGGAAGGTGCCGCCCGCGTCCGCGCTGCTCGCCGCCGCCGGCGTCGGTGTCGCGACCCCTGGCGCGGGGGCAGGCTGACACGCGGTGAGCGCGAGGATGGCCGCGGCGGTCGCGAGGCGCACCAGCACTGGCGCCCTCTAGTTGATCACTTCTCCCCTTTGAGGCGCGGGTCGAGCGCGTCCCGGAGGCCGTCGCCGATCAGATACAGGCACAGAACGGTGAGGAAGATCACGACGCCGGGCGGCACGACGAGCCACGGCGCGCGGTTGAAGTACGTCGAAGCGTTCGTGAGCATGTTCCCCCAGCTCGGCGTCGGCGGGATGATCCCGAGCCCGAGGTAGCTGAGCGCCGACTCGGTCAGGATGATCGAGCCGACGTCGATCGCGCTGAGGACGAAGATGAGCGGCAGCACGTTCGGCAGGATGTGACGGAACATGATCCGCCACCCCGTCGCACCGATGGTGCGCGCGGCGGTCACGAACTCGCGCTCGCGGAGCGCGAACGTCTGGCCACGCACGAAGTTCGTGATGCCCGTCCAGAACAGGGCGCCGATGACGATGGTGAGCGTGAGCGGGCCCGGCGCGAACAGCGCGGAGAAGATGATGAGGAGGAAGATCGCCGGGACCGAGTTCAGCGTCGTGATGAACCAGGTGATGATGTCATCGACGCGCCCGCGCTGGTAGCCCGAGACCAGTCCGAGCAGCACGCCGATGGTGAGCTGGATGAGCGTGGCCATGAAGCCGACGAACAGCGAGACCTGCCCGCCGTAGAAGAGACGCACCGCCTGGCTGCGGCCGACCTCGTCCGAGCCGAACACATATCCCAGCGGATCCAGCGTCGGTGCGGCGTAGGCGTGGAGCAGATCCTGTCTTTCGAAGGACATCTGGAATACGTACTCGGACAGCAGCGGCGCCGCGAGCGACAGCACGATGAGCAGGATGAGCACCACCGCAGAGGCCATCGTGAGACGGTCGCGGCGGAGCCGGTACCACGCGTTCGACCAGAGACCCGCCGAGGCGCGCCGGTCCGTGACTAGGGCGGCGCCGACCGTCCCGACGGTCGTCTGCGTCGTCGCCACTATTTGACCTTGATCCGCGGATCGACCACGGCGTACATGATGTCCCGCAGCAGATAGCTCGCCACCAGCAGCGTGCTCGCCACCATGACGCCGGCCATGATCACCGGGTAGTCCTTGCTGCGCGCCGCCGCGTAGGTGAACTGCCCGACGCCGGGCCAGGTGAAGACCTGCTCCACGACCAGCGCGCCTGAGACGAGCGCGGCGAGTATGCCGCCGAGCGCCGTGACCATCGGGATGAGCGCGTTGCGCAGGGCGTGCACGAACACGACCGTGCGTTCGGACAAGCCCTTCGCGTGGGCGGTCCGGACGTAATCCTGCGAGATGACGTCGAGGGTCTCCGTGCGCAGGTAGCGCGAATAGTTCGCGATCCCGGCCAGCGCGAGCACGAATGCCGGCATGATGATGTGTTTTATCCGGTCCGGTATGTCCCAGACGTCGTGCCCGACCGTGAGCACGCCCTGGCTCGGCATGAGCCGGAACGTCACGGAGAACACGATGATCATGAGCAGGCCGAACCAGAAGGTCGGTACCGCGTGGCCGATGACCCCGAAGAAGCGGACGACGTTGTCGATCCAGGTACCGCGCTTCAGCGCCGCGATCACGCCGAGGGGCACGCCGATGGCGAGCTGCAGCGTGAGCGCGGCGACCGCGAGCTGTAACGTCGCAGGTAGCCGCTCCAGCAGCAGCGGCAGCGCGGGACGGTTGTACTGCAATGACTTACCGAAGTCGCCCTGGAGGACCTGCCACAGCCAGCTGCCGTATTGCTCGTAGAGGGGCTTGTTCAATCCGTAGTGCTCGCGAAGCGCCTGGATGTCCTCCTCCGTGATGTTGAGCGCGCCGAACGTGTACAAACGCACGGGGTCACCGGGGGAGAGCCGCGTGATGAGGAACACGATGACCGAGATCCCCAGCAGCGTGGGGATGGCGTAGATCAGGCGCCGGATGATGTAGGTGCGCACTCGCGACAGCCCTCCACGCGATCGGGCGGCGGCCACCTCGCCGCCGCCCGATCAGGTCTCAGCGTGCCGTTACTTCTTGATCCACCACTTCTCGATGTTCCAGTCCGCGTTCGGGCTGAAGGAACCAGGCTCGATACCACGGATGCTGGATGCGGTCGCGAGGATGCGGTTCTGCGCGAACCCGAACATGTACGGCGCGTCGTCGTTCAGGATCTTGTTCATCTCCTGGTACGCCTTCTGACGCGCACTCTGCGAGCAGTCGGGGCCATTCCGGCCGGTCTCGATGAGCTTGTCGACGGCCGGGTTGGCGTATCCGACGAAGTTGTTGCCGGCCTTCGTCGGGCTGGCGACGTTGCTGGAGTGCCAGATCGTGAACGGATCGGGGTCGGCACCGAGCTGCCAGCCGATGATCACGGCCTCGACCTCGGGCGATCCACCGGTGAGCTTCGGTACGAGTGACTCGAAGGCCTCGAGCTTCGGCGTGATCTTCACGCCGACCTGCTTGTACTGCTCGACCGCCACCTGCAGGAACGTTTCCCGCGTCTTGTTGCCCTGGTTGGTGACGATCGTGATCGCCAGCGGCTTGCCGTCCTTGGCGTAGAAGCCGTCGGCGCCCTTGGCGTAGCCGGCCTGCTTGAACAGGTCCTCGGCCTTGGTCTTGTCGTACGCGTAGGCGTTGAGCCCGACGCCGGCCGCCCACGAGACGGGCGGGTGATGCGCGAGCTGCTTGGTCCCCTCGCCGAAGAGGACCGCCTTGACGACCTCATCGACGTTGATGCCGTACATCAGCCCCTGGCGGACGCGCTTGTCGCCGAGGAACGCGACGTTCGGGTTGTTCGTCCGCCATCCGATGTAGACGTAGCCGTTGTCGGCCCACTTGTAGAGCTTGACGTTGTCGGCTTTCGAGAGGTCCGCCACGTCAACGGGCTGCGCGAGCGTCATCGTGAGCTCGCCGGTCTTGATCTGCGCGGCCGCGACCGTCGAGTCGGCGACCACCTTCTGCACGTACTCCTCGATCAGAGGAGCGCCCTTGAAGTACGTGTCGTTCCTCGTGAGGATGACCTGGTCGCCCTTGCGCCATTCCTTGAACTTGAACGGGCCGCTCGCGACAGGCGGCGCGTTGTTCTCGGGAGCGTCATCGACGACCTTGTTGATGTCGGCGTCATCGGTGTACTTGCCGAAGATGTGCTCCGGCATCGGCGCCGCGCCGAAGACGTTGATGAGCGCCGGGCAGAAGATCTTGGTGAACTTGACCGTGAACTTCTTCGGGTCGGACTTGTCGACCACGATCCCGGAGATGCTCGTCGCCTTTCCGGTCGAGTAGTCCTGATATCCCTCGACGTCGTTGAAGACGCTCTTGTTCGGAGTGACCTTGCTGCGGGCTTGCATCTTCACGCGCGCCAGGAAGTCGTTCCCGATGATCGGCTTCCCATCCGACCAGTTCGCCTTCGCGTCGATCGTCCAGCTGAACGTGAGGCCATCGGAGCTCACGGTCCACGAGCCGAGGTTCGGTTTGACCTCAGCGTTCTTGG
>Ga0114129_10001808_pt1 | contig 29161 bp, 29 predicted proteins | sample RhiMetdeltSRZDD1_FD_80071 | JGI IMG/M metagenome (GOLD analysis project Ga0114129, IMG submission 80071) | Populus rhizosphere microbial communities from Tennessee, USA - Rhizosphere MetaG P. deltoides SRZDD1 (version 2) (version 2) | ecosystem: Host-associated > Plants > Roots > Rhizosphere >... | reverse complement strand
GGAGGTCCTGGACTGGATCCGGGCCACCGGCGCCGAGGTCTACCGGACCGACCGGTCCGGGACGATCACGGTGTCGTTCGGAGATCGCGGGGTGCCTGTAGCATCCGCGGCGTGAGCCCCTCCAAGGCGCCGAAGCCGCCCGTCCACCTGCTGTGGGGCGAGGACGCGTTCCTGCTGCGGGAGGCGGCGTTCGAGCTGGTCGGCGACCTGCGGCCGGTCGAGGTCGACGCGGCCGAGTGGCGGGGGGGCGAGACGGCCGACCTCGCGACGCCATCGCTCTTCGGCGAGCGGCGAGCGCTCCTGGTCTCCAACGCGAAGGCGCTGCCCGAAGATGGCGTTCGGGAGCTCGGTCGCTACGTGGAGGCGCCAGACCCGGACGCGCCGCTGATCCTGCTGGCGATCGTCGGGGAGCGCGCCAAGGCGCCGGCCGCGCTCGCCAAGCTCGTGAAGGACGTCGGTACGGTGACCGAGGTCAAGATCCAGCGCAAGGAGCTTCCCGCGTGGATCCTCCGGCGGGCCAAAGCGAAGGAGCTCGACCTCGCGCCCGACGGGGCAGCGGCGTTGGTCGAGACGCTCGGCGAGGAACCCGGCGCGCTCGAGCAGGCGCTCGATCAGCTCGTGTCCGCGTTCGGGGGGCAGAGGGTCACCCGCGAGATCGTCGCACGGCAGTTCCGCGGACTCGGCGAGCAGCACGTATGGGACCTGTGCGACAAGGCGTTCGCGCGAGACCTGCCCGGCGCGATGCGGTCGCTCCGAACGCTGCTCGAGAGCGGAGAGGCCGGCCTCCTGATCCTCGGCAGCATCACCGCCCGGCTTCGCGACGTCGTCCGGATCAAAGCTTTGCCCGAGCGCCTGTCGCAGGCCGATGCCGCGAGGGCGGCCGGGCTCCGGTTCGACTGGCAGGTTCGGCGCTACCGCGAGCAGGCCAGCCGCTTCTCGAACGAGGAGCTCGCCGAGATCCACGAGGTCATCGCCTGGGCCGACCGGGCGTTGAAATCGGGTGCGACCGACGATGTCGTGCTGCCGCTCGTGGTGTCCCAGATCGCCGGCGAATCGGTGGCGCTGCTGGTCTAGGCGGCGGGCGAGACGCTACTGGGAGGCGCCGGCCGCGTTCGCGGCCTTGGCCAGGCGAGACTTGTGCCGGGCGGCGGCCCGCTTGTGGAGCATCCCCTTGGAGGCGGCCTTGTCGTAGGCGCGGGAGGCGTCGCGGACTGCCGCCGACGCCGCTTCCGCGTCCCCGGCCGCGGTGACCTTCTTGCTCGCGGTCTTGAGCGAGGACTTGACGGCCTGGTTGCGTTGGCGCCGCTTCTCGTTCTGTCGGTTGCGCTTGATCTGAGACTTGATGTTCGCCATGGACGAGCGAGTGTACCAGCGGCCCATCGTCGCCCCGGCTGGGCGGCCCGTACGATGGGCGCCGTGACCAGCGAAGACCGGCCGAAGGCCCGCTCGTGACCGAACCCGCCAACATCCGGAACTTCTGCATCATCGCGCACATCGACCATGGCAAGTCGACGTTGGCCGACCGCCTTCTGGAGCTCACCCACACCGTGGCCGACCGCGACATGCGGGCGCAGTACCTGGACAAGATGGAGCTCGAGCGCGAGCGCGGGATCACGATCAAGGCCCAGGCAGTCCGGCTCGCGTACCGGTTCGAGGGTCACGAGGTCGAGCTCAACCTCATCGACACGCCGGGCCACGTGGACTTCACCTACGAAGTCTCGCGCTCGCTGGCCGCATGTGAGGGCGCGGTGCTCCTCGTCGACGCGGCCCAGGGGATCGAGGCGCAGACGCTGGCGAACTTCCACCTTGCCCGCGACGCCGGCCTGGTCATCGTGCCCGTCCTGAACAAGATCGACCTGCCGCAGGCCGACGTCGAGGAGACCCGGCGCGAGCTTGCCGAGGTCGTGGGCTGTGCGCCGGAGGACGTCTTGGCCGTGAGCGGGAAGACCGGCGAGGGCGTCGAGGCGCTTGTCGACGAGGTCGTGCGCCGGGTGCCACCGCCGATCGCCGACCGGGACGCCCCGCTCCGCGCGCTGATCTTCGACTCGTCGTTCGACGCCTACCGGGGGGTGATCGCCTACCTGCGGGTCGTCGATGGGGCACTCCCGTCGAGGGCGAGGGTGCGTTTCATGGCGACCCGGCTCGAATCCGAAGCCGAGGAAGCCGGCGTGTTCGCCCCCGAGGCCACCCCGATCCCGAGGCTCGAGGCGGGCGAAGTCGGGTACCTCGTCACCGGGCTGAAGGACGTCCACCAGGTCAAGGTGGGGGACACGGTCACGTCTGCCGGCAAGCAGGGCGCGCGGGAGCCGCTCCCCGGCTACCGGGAGCCACGGCCGATGGTGTGGAGCGGGCTGTTCCCCGCCGAGGGCGGCGACTACTCCGAGCTTCGGGACGCGCTCGACCGGCTGAAACTGAACGACGCCGCGCTCGTGTACGAGCCGGAGACGTCGCAGGCGCTGGGGTTCGGCTTCCGGTGCGGGTTCCTTGGCTTGTTGCACATGGACATCGTCAAGGAACGACTGGAGCGGGAGTTCGGCCTCGAGCTGATCGCCACGGCGCCGAACGTCGAGTTCCACGTGATCCGCGGCGACGAGACCCTGGTCGTCCACAACCCCAGCGAGATGCCGCAGCCCGGGACGTACGACCACGTCGAGGAGCCGATCGTGTTCGCCACGATCATCACGCCCAGCGAGTATCTGGGCGCCGTGTTCGAGCTCGCGCAGTCGCGTCGCGGAGAGCTCGGCGAGATGAACTACCTGTCGCCCGAGCGCGTCGAGGTGCACTACACGCTTCCGCTGGCCGAGATCATCTTCGACTTCTTCGACCAGCTGAAGTCCCGCACGCGCGGGTACGCGTCGCTGGACTACGAGCCCCTCGGGTACACGGAGTCGAATCTGGTGCGCGTGGACGTGCTCCTGCACGGCGAGGCGGTCGACGCGTTCTCGAGCGTCGTCCACCGGGACAAGGCGCAACAGTACGGCCGACAGATGGTCGAGCGCCTGCGCGAGCTGATCCCGAGGCAGCTGTTCGACGTGGCGATCCAAGCCTCGATCGGCTCCCGGATCGTCGCGCGCGAGACCGTGAAGGCCAAGCGCAAGGACGTGCTCGCCAAGTGCTATGGCGGCGACATCACACGCAAACGCAAGCTGCTCGAACAGCAGAAGAAGGGCAAGGAGCGGATGCGGCGGGTCGGCCGCGTCGACGTGCCGCAGGAGGCGTTCATCGCGGCGCTCCGCGTCGACCAGCGGGTGGAGGCGAAGAAGTGAGCGCGGGCGTCTACGTCCACGTGCCGTTCTGCCTTACGCGGTGCGGCTACTGCGACTTCAACGCGTACGCCGGCCTCGACCACCTCGCGTCGCGCTACGTCTCGGCGTTGCTGCGCGAGGCCGAGCTGGCCGCACCTGCATGGTGGAACGACGAGATCGTGAGCGTGTTCCTAGGCGGGGGGACGCCGACCACGCTCGAGGTGGCCGACCTGAAGGCGCTGCTCGCCCTACTGCGGCAGGCCTTCGCCGTCGCGCCCGACGCCGAGGTGACGATCGAGGCGAACCCCGACACGGTGGACCGCCCGAAGCTCGAGGGCCTGCTCGAGGCGGGGTTCGCGCGCCTGTCGATGGGGGCGCAGTCGTTCGACACGGCGGTGCTGGCCGCGCTGGAACGCCTGCACGATCCGGCGTCGGTTCGCCGGGCGATGCGGGAGGCGCGCGCGGCCGGCTACGCGAACGTGAACCTGGATCTGATCTACGGCGCGGAGGGCGAGACGCTCGACGCGTGGGAGCGCACGCTGCGCGAGACCGTGGACCTCGCGCCAGAACACATCAGCGCCTACGCACTCACGATCGAGCCGTCGACGCCGCTCGGCCGAAAGGTGCAGCAGGGCGTGGCACCGGCACCTGACCCCGACCTGCAGGCGGACATGTTCGAGCTCGCGTGCGAGGTGCTCGCCGAGGCTGGCTACCAGCACTATGAGATCTCGAACTGGGCCAAGCCGGGCTTCGCCTGCATACACAACCTCGGCTATTGGGAGCGGCGTCCGTACCTGGGGCTCGGCGCCGGCGCGCACTCGTACCGAGACGACCGCCGCTGGTGGAACGTTCGCCCGCCCGAGATGTACCTCGAGCTCGTCGAGGCCGGCGCGCCGCCCGTGGGCGGGGAGGAGCGGCTCGAGCCGAACGACGCCTACCTGGAAGAGGTGTTCCTCCGCCTGAGGATCCTCGAGGGTGTGCCGGCGTCGTGGGTCGAGCCGGACAAGGCGGCCCCGTTCCTCGACAGCGGCCTGCTACGCGACGATGACGGGTCGCTCGTGCCCACCGAGCGCGGGATGCTCGTGCTGAACGAGCTCGTGCTGGCGCTCACGGGATAGGGACGGCCGGACCGAGGTTCGAGCCGCAGAGGGTCTCGCCCGATCCGAAGGATGGGCCGCTCGGATCGTCGGTCACCGGCTCGGTGAAGTCTCGAACGTTCACCACGTGGAGCCGGCCATCCTCCTGAAGGACGAGCGTGGTCTCGTGCGCGTGCCAGTCGGCATTCGGGGCGTCGTGTGGAAGGGCCTCCGCCTGCGTCGCGACGATGCCGGGTCCGACCGGAGCGGGGATGTCGCCACAGGTCATCGCATAGAGCTCGAACGCGTCGCCGCCGAGCAGGAACGATGCTTGCTTCCCGGGATCGAAGCCGCCCTGCGAATCTCCCGGGTCGGCGATCTCGACGGGAACGATCGAGATGGTGCCGTCGGTGTGAACGACGTCGTAGAGGCGCAGTCCCACCACCGCTCCGCCGTCCTGGATCACGAGGAGCTCGTCCGTCCCGTCGCCATCCACATCCGGTGTCGCGAATGCACGACATTCGAGGGTGCATTCGATCGGAAGGGTTGCGGTGTCGCCAAGCCCGTCTTCGTTCACGTCGAGCACGATGACGTTGAACGCCTGTTCGGGCGCCGGACACCCACTCGTGTCTCCGGCCTTCGTCGCGACGAGCGCCGTCGCCATCGCGTCGAGGCTCACGAAGTGACCGCCGACGGACGACACGTCGCAGACGAGGAAGCCGACCCCGATGTCCTTACCGACCGGCGATCCCGGATAGGGAGAAAGCGTGGGTTCAGGGCCCGGAGGAACGGGGCCCCGGATCAGGGTCTGCCAGGCCGCTTGTCCCGTCGCGCCGGCGACGGCGTCCGGCTCGCCACCGTTTGCCGCGACCGTGTACACCTGCCCGCTCTCGGCAGTGAAGGCGATGCGGGTACCTTCCGGAGACCACGCGGGGTGCTCGAGATCCGGCAGCGCGTCGAAGACGAGCCTCTCGTCGGTGCCGTCCGAGGCCATCGAGTACATTCCCTGCCGCACTGGTCCTCGGCCGCGGATGAAGGCGATGCGATCCGATGCCCACGACCACGCTGGCGATGTCTCGCCCTCGTTGGGCGTCCTCGTCAGGTTCGTCAGCCGCGACCCGTTGAGTTGGATCGAGTAGATGTCCCACGGGAAGCTCGAAGGGTTCCCGGGATCCGGGACTGCACCTTCGAACGTGATCGTGCCGCCGTCCGGTGACCATGACGGATCGCCGTACAACATGTTGTCCGTTCCTGGGACCACCTGCGTTTCGCCCGTCACGACGTCGAGGACGTCGATCCCGGACGACCCGGCGAATGCCACGTGTTCTCCGTCCGGTGACCAGGCGGGATCACGAACGATCCCCGGCTCCATCGTGAGGCGCGTCGGGGAACCTCCGTCGATCGGCACCGTGACGAGCACATCGCCTCCCACGCCATCACCCCCGATGTCCTGCACGGCGACGACGGTGGATCCGTCCGGCGATATGTCCGGTGAGCGGTAGACGGCTGTGCCCTGCCGGGTCAAACGGTGTGAACCCGAGCCGTCCGGCAGGACGCTCATCAAGGCCACGCCCTCACCCTCGAGCGGGATCGAGAACACGATCCGCCCGTTCGCGCCGGATGGCGTCGCGATCTGCGGCTCGTTGGCCCCATCGAAGATCTTCGTCAGGGCGTAAAGGCCGCCGATCGAGCCGAGGACGACGACCACCACCAGTGCCCCGGCCTCGAGCTTGCGGACGAGCCGGCGACGCTCTCGCCGACGGATCAGCTGCTCGTAGATCCCGCTCGGGTCAGCCGGCCGAGCGGACTCCTCGAGCTCGCGCCGGAGGCGTTCGTCAAGCGCCACGGTCGTTCGCCTCCTCGTCCTCGTGCATCCCGAGCGCCGAAGCGAGCGTGGCTCGAGCCCGGAACAGCGTGCTCTTCACCGTGCCCTCGCCGATCCCGAGCGCCGAAGCCACCTCGCGCGTGTCGAGCTGCAGGTAGTAGCGGAGCACGACCACCTCCCGCTGCCGGCGGGGGAGGGTCGACAGCGCCCGCTCCACGTCGAGCCGTTCGACGTCCGGCTCGAGGCTCCGCGGCGAGGCCAGCCTCGTCCGCGCCCGCCGCTCCGAACGCAACCGCCGTAGCCCGCTCCTGGACAGGTTCAGCGCCACCGTGGTCACCCACGCCTCCAATGAGTCGATCTCCTGGCCCTTCTCCGAGCGCTCCCAGGCCCTCAGCAGCGCTTCCTGCACCGCGTCCTCGGCCCCCGGCCGGCTTCCGCACGCGAGGGCGACGGCGGCGACCAGGCGGGGATACGTCGTGTGCAGGAACTCCCGGATCGCGATCTCGTCGACCCTCATGCGCTCCACCCTAAGACGCACCCGAGGCGCCTCCGGTTGTCATGTGCCGTACGGCCCATACCCTTCGATCTCGATGGGTGGAGGTGGCCCGAGACGCCGCTGGCTGTCCGCCCCGGTCGTCGGGATCGGGTCGGCGAGCTTCTTCTCGGATCTCGGCCACGAGGTCCCGACCGCGCTGCTGCCGAGCTTCCTGTCCTCGACCCTGGGGGCTCCCGCAGCGGCCCTCGGTCTCATCGAGGGGATCGCGGACGGAGGCGCGGGCGTCGCGAAGCTCGTCGGAGGTGGCCTCGCCGACGACCCGAGCCGTCGGCGGAAGGTGGCGGTCGGCGGATACGTGACCACTGCCTTGCTGTCGAGCGCGATCGGGTTCGCGACGGCCGCATGGCAGGTCGGCGTCCTCCGCACGGGCGCATGGGTCGCCCGCGGCGTGCGAGGCCCGTCCCGCAACGCGATGCTGGCGGATGCCGTTCCCTCGGAGGCCTACGGTCGCGCCTACGGGTTCGAACGGGCGATGGACAATCTCGGCGCGATCTTCGGTCCGATCCTCGCGATCGGGCTGGTTGCGCTGACGAACGTTCGAACGGCGATCAAGCTCTCGGTGATCCCCGGGCTGCTGGCGGCCGCGGCGATCGCCTACGCGGCGGCGCGGGTCGTGGAGCGGCGCCGGGAGCATCGCCCGTTCTCGCTCCGTATCCGGCCGGTGTTGCGCGGACCGCTTCGTCGGATCCTGGCGGGGGTTGGGGCGTTCGAGCTCGGAAACGTAGCCGCGACGTTGATGATCCTTCGCGCCACCGAGCTCCTGGCGCCGGGCCACGGTCAGGACTCGGCAACCGCGATCGCCCTGGCGATGTACGTGGCGTACAACACGACCGCGACGCTCTCCAGCGTGCCCGCGGGCCGGCTCGTGGATCGGTCCGGGCCGGTGCACGCGATGACGCTGGGGACGGCCCTGTTCCTGGTGGCGTACGTCGCGTTGGCCCTCACGGGCCCCAGCGTCCCGCTCCTCGCAGCGGGGTTCGTGCTGGCGGGGGTCGGGATCGGCTCGGTGGAGACGGCCGAGAACGCGGTCGTGGCCACGCACGCTCCCGAAGAGATCCGAGGCTCCGCGTTCGGTGTGCTGGCCGCTATGCAAAGCGGCGGCAACCTCGTCGCGAGCGCCGGCGCCGGCATCCTGTGGACGCTCGTCGGTGGCGGCTGGGCGTTCGCGATCGCGGCGTTCTGGATGGCCGTCTCGGGTGCCATCCTGTTCGGTCCTCTGCGGGCCGAGAGAGCTCGAGCGTTCGCGAGGCGCCAAGCATGACCGCTTGAGAGGGGCCTAGCACTCTCCCGGGTAGACTGCTAAGCGCCGTGGTCGAACGAGAGCTGGGGGCGCGAAAGGTCGAGGTCCTTCGGGCCGTCGTCGAGGAGTACGTGCGCACGGGCGAGCCCGTGGGCAGCGAGACGATCTCCGAACGTTCTGGTCTGGGCGTCTCGAGCGCCACGATCCGGAACGAGATGGCCGCGCTCGAGGAGCTCGGGTACCTCTCGCACCCCCACACCTCGGCCGGCCGGATCCCGACCGACGCCGGCTACCGCAAGTTCGTAGATGCGCTGCCAGCCGGCGGCCGGATGCGCGACGCGCAGCGGCGCGCGATCGCGGGCTTCTTCGCCGAGACGATGCTCGACCTCGAGGACGTGCTGAAGGGCACGACCCAGCTCCTGTCCCGGGTCACCCAGTACGCGGGTCTGGCCGTGCCGCCGAGCGGCTCGAACGAGGTCGTGATCCGAACCGAGCTGATCGAGCTCGGGAGCGGGCTGCTGCTGCTGGTCGTTGGCCAGCGTGGAGCCGTGGACAAGGTCATGATCGACCGCCCGGAGGAGCTCGACGCCGAGGGCCTGGCCTCCCTCGAACGCGCCCTCACCGACCACGTGCGCGACAAGACGATCGCCGAGGCGCGAGCCGAGGTGTTGAAGGCCGCCGCCGGCGCGGGACGGGCCGAGCGCGAAGTGTTCGCCGCGGCCGCCGACGTGTTCGGTGACATGCAGATGGGCGGAGGCACCCACCACGTGCTGATCGGCGGGGTCGCGAACCTGGCCGATGAAGCGGCGCACTGGCGGCGCGAGACCGTCCGGCGGCTCTTCGAGGCCCTCGAGCACGAGTCCGAGATGCTGGAAGTCATGCGGGACGTCACCACGGAGGACGTGAACGTCACGATCGGCGCCGAACACCCCCACACCGGCGAGTGGGAGGCCTCGATCGTGTCGGCGCCCTTCGGACCGCGCGGGACCGCGCTGGGCGCCGTCGGCGTCGTCGGCCCGACCGCGATGGACTACGTCGGCGTCATGGCCTCGGTGCGCGCGGTCGCCAAGCGCCTGTCAGAGCTCGCGACCGAGCTCGACGCCTGACCTCGATGGCGACGGTCCGTGACCTGTACGAGATCCTCGGCGTTGCCCGGGACGCCTCGGACGAGGACATCAAGAAGGCGTATCGGAGGCTCGCGCGCGAATACCACCCCGACGTCAGCGCCGACCCCGAGGCCGAACAGCGCTTCAAGGAGGTCGCCGGCGCGTACGAGATCCTGTCGGACGCCGACAAGCGCGCCCGCTACGACGCGTACGGCCACGGCGGGCCGATGCAGATGCCGTTCGGGGACATCTCGGACCTGTTCGAGGCGTTCTTCGGCACCGGGACGTTCGGGCGGCGCCGTTCGGGTCCGCGCAGCAGGACGCAGCGTGGGGAGGACCTGTTCGCCGACCTGTCGCTCGCGTTCCGCGAGGCCGCGTTCGGCGTGCACCGCGAGATCGAGATCGGCCGCATGGACGCCTGCGACCGTTGCGGCGGCAACGGCTCCGAACCCGGGACCTCGCCTCAGCGCTGTCACACGTGCGGTGGCACGGGGCAAGTGCAGGACGTGCGCCGGAGCATCTTCGGCACCGTGATGACTGCGCATCCCTGCGGCACCTGCCAAGGGACCGGCGAGGAGATCCTCACGCCGTGCGAGCAGTGCCGCGGTCGCGGGCGGGTCGGCGTCCAGGCGAGGATCCCCGTCGACATCCCGGGGGGCGTGAGCGACGGGATGGAGCTCCGCGTGGGCGGGGCCGGCCATGCGGGCGTCGCCGGCGGGCCACAGGGCGACCTGTACCTGTCGATCCGGGTCGAGGAGGATCCGGTGTTCGAGCGCCACGGGCCGGACGTGTTCACGGTGCTCGACGTGCCGATGGTGCGGGCGACGCTCGGCGGCGAGGTGGAGGTGGACACGCTCGACGGAACCGAACGCGTCGAGATCGAGCCCGGCACCGAGTCGGGGACCACGGTGCGCCTGCGCGGCAAGGGCATCCCGAACCTCGGTCGCCGCGGCCGGGGCGACCTGTTCCTGACGGTCGCGGTGCAGACGCCGCACGACCTGTCCAAGGAGGAGCGAAGGCTGGTCGAGGAGCTCGCGCGCCTGCGCGGGGAGCCCGCCGGACGGAAGTCGTCGAGCCGCGGCACCCTGCGGCACCCGGGATCGCAGACGCGATGAGCTCGAGCAGCTGCCTGTTCTGCCGGATTGTGGCGCGCGAGGCGCCGGCCGAGATCCTGCACGAGACCGAGACCGTGCTGGCGTTCCGCGACATCCGCCCGGGCGCGCCCACGCACCTCTTGGTGATCCCCAAGGAGCACGTCCGGGACGTTCGCGACCTGGAGCACCGGCATGCGGGCATGGTGCTGGACCTGATGCAGGCGGCGACCCACCTGGCCAGGACCGAGAAGGTCGACGAGAGCGGGTGGCGACTGGTGTCGAACGTCGGCCACGACGCGCGCCAGAGCGTCTTCCACCTGCATCTCCACCTGCTCGGGGGTCGCCCGATGGGCTGGCCTCCCGGCTGATGGCGCGCCCGAACCGGCTTGGCGGCCGCTCCCCGGGGGTAGAATCCGAATCCAGTCCTGGGCGTCCGCGGATGCCCGCGATCGATCGAGGAGGGACGGGGCACCAACCCCAGAGCGAGCCGTTTGGCGAGAGCCACCACGCAGGTCAAGATCCTCGTGCCGGGCGACCAGAACATGGTCGCCCTCCTCGGTCAGCGCGACGAACTCCTCAAGCTCATCGAGGCCGCCTTCGACTCGGAGATCGTGGTTCGAGGCAACGAGATCACGATCGGCGGCCCAGAGGCCGAGGTCGAGCGCGTCGCCCTCCTGTTCGAGGAGCTGGTGGCCCTGCTCGAACGCGGGCACGAGCTGAACGCCTCGTCGGTGGGTCGCTCGATCGAGCTCATCAAGGGCGAGGAGGCCACACCTACCCAGGTGCTCGGAGACGTGTTCCTCACCGGTCGCGGCCGGGGGATCGCGCCGAAGACGCTCGGACAGAAGCGTTACGTGGACGCGATGCGCGATGCGACCGTCACGTTCGCGATCGGCCCCGCGGGCACCGGCAAGACGTACCTGGCCGTCGCGACCGCGGTTCGGGCGCTGCAGGACAAGCAGGTGTCGCGGCTGATCCTCACGCGCCCGGCGGTCGAGGCCGGAGAGCGGCTCGGGTTCCTGCCGGGCACGCTGTACGAGAAGATCGACCCCTACATGAAGCCGCTGTACGACGCCCTGTTCGAGATGATGGGCGCCGACGCGCTGCCGCGGCTCATGGAGCGCGGGACGGTCGAGGTGGCGCCGCTCGCCTACATGCGTGGCCGGACGCTGAACGACTCGTTCATCATCCTGGATGAGGCGCAGAACACGACGCCCGAGCAGATGAAGATGTTCCTGACGCGGCTGGGGTTCGGCTCCAAGGCCGTCGTCAACGGCGACGTCACGCAGATCGACCTCCCGAACGGCCAGACCTCGGGCCTTGTGGTGGTGCAGGAGATCCTGACGGACATCGACGGGATCGAGGTGTCCCACCTGGGCGCCCGTGACGTCGTCCGACACAAGATCGTGCAGGACATCGTGGAGGCCTACCGGGTCTTCGGAGAGCAGCGTGCCCGCGCCGATGGCTGACGAAGACCAACCTCCGCTGATCCTGTTCGACGACCGGCAGTCTCAACCCGTGGATGTCGACGACCTGCGCGCGCTCGCGCGCTCGTGTCTGGTGGGGGAGGGCGCCCAACGCTCGGAGCTGTCGGTCTCGTTCGTGACGGAGGAGGAGATCGCCGACCTGCACGAGCGTTACATGCACGAGGAGGGTCCGACCGACGTGCTCTCGTTCCCGCTGGACGAGGAGGCGGAAGACGACGGGGCCCGCCTGCTCGGCGACGTCGTGATCGCGCCGTCGGTCGCCGTCCGCAACCGGCCGGACGATCCCACGTCCGAGATGCGCCTGTTGCTCGTGCACGGGATCCTGCACCTGCTGGGACACGATCACACGGAGGACGACCAACGGGCCGAGATGTGGGCGCGCCAGGAACGCTATTCGGGGGTGAGCGTTCGATGAGCGGCGGCGACTGGCTCGAGGTCGCCATCGTCCTGGTGTTGATCATGGTGGTCGCCCTGCTCGGGGCGGCCGAGGTCTCGATCACTCGCACGAACCGGGTGCGTGCCTATCGCTTCCAGGATGAGCAGCGTCGCGGGTCCGGCTCGCTCGTCAAGATCGCCGAGAATCCCGCCCCGTACCTCAACGTGGTCCTGCTGCTCGTGCTGCTGGCGACGATCGGCGGCACGACGATCGCGACCTCGCTCGCCGTGCGCCTGTTCGAGAGCGCCGGCGAGCTCATCGCGACGCTTGTCATGACCCTGCTCCTCTTCGTGTTCGCCGAGGTCACGCCGAAGACGTTCGCGATCCAGCAGACCGATCGCGTCGCGCTTTTCCTGGCGCCGCTGATCGTCGGCCTCGGCAGGTTGGTCGGACCGCTCGCCACCGGTCTCGTGAAGGTGGCGAACCTGGTCATGCCCGGCAAAGGCCTCCCGCAGGGTCCCTTCATCACCGAGCACGAACTGAGGGCCCTCGCCGAGGTCGCATCCGACGAGGAGCAGATCGAGGAGGGGGAGAAGGAGCTCATCCACTCGATCTTCGAGTTCGGCGACACGATCGTGCGCGAGGTGATGATCCCGCGGCCCGACATCGTCGCGATCGAGTCAGACAAGGCCCTCCGCGACGTGCAGGCCCTCGTTCTGCAGAACGGCTACTCGCGGATCCCCGTGTTCAACGAGGATCTGGACGACGTCGCCGGCATCGTCTACGCCAAGGACGTGCTCAAGGCCACCCACCAGGGAAAGCACGACATGCCGCTATCCGAGGTCGTCCGCGAGGTGCACTTCGTTCCCGAGTCCAAGAAGGTGGCCGACCTGCTGCGCGAGATGCAGCGGGAGAAGTTCCACATCGCGCTGGTGACGGACGAGTACGGGAGCGTGGTAGGTCTGGTGACCCTCGAGGACCTGCTCGAGGAGCTGGTGGGCGAGATCACCGACGAGTACGACACGGAGGAGCCCGAGCTCGAGCAGGTGGCCGACGACGTCTTCCGCGTAGACGGCAAGATCTCGATCGACCAGGTGAACGAGGTTCTGGACGTCGAGCTCCCCGACGAGGAGTGGGACACGGTGGGCGGCCTGATGCTCGGCCTCATGGGGTCGATCCCCGAGGAGGGCGAGGAGGTCTCCTACCAGAACCTGCGATTCACGGCCGAGCAGGTCAACGGGCGGCGTATATCCAAGGTCCTGATCACGCGCGAGGAGGCGCCCGAGCCACCCGCCGACGGGCAGACACGCGAGGAGGAGGCCAGGGCCGAATGAGCGCAGCCGACGATCGCGTCGACGAGATGCTGGACGCGGCACGCGAGGCGATGGAGCGCGGGTCGTACGCGCCTTACTCCAACTTCAACGTCGGCGCCGCGGTGCTGGCCGACGGAGATGTGTTCGCCGGCGCGAACATCGAAAATGCCTCCTACCCGATGTCCGTCTGCGCCGAGCGTCACGCGGTAGCCGCGGCCGTGATCGCCGGCAAGCGCTTGATCGACGCGGTTGCCGTGGTCTCGCGCGCAGACGAGCCGACGCCGCCGTGCGGAGGGTGCCGGCAGGTGCTGAACGAGTTCGGCCCGCAGATGCTCGTGACGGTCGAGTCGGCCAGCGGCAAGCGCGCGACCTGGACGCTGCCCGAGATCCTGCCGCACGCGTTCGGGCCTGCCGACCTGGGGACGTGAGCTTCCGCAGCGGGTTCGTGGCGGTGGTCGGGCGACCGAACACCGGCAAGTCGACGCTGGTGAACGCGCTCGTCGGGCGAAAGGTGGCGATCGTCTCAGACAAGCCGCAGACGACGCGCCGTGACGTCCGGGCCGTGCTCAACGGCGACGACTACCAGGTCGTGTTCACCGACACGCCCGGCTTCCACAAGCCGCGAACGCTGCTCGGGTCCCGCCTCAACGAGCTCGTTGGCGAGGCCACCCAGGGCGTCGACGCGGTCGTGCAGGTCGTCGATGCGCGTGCCGGTGTCGGCACGGGCGACGCGTTCGTGTTCGAGCGCCAGCTGAAAGGGTTCGACGGCCAGAAGCTCTGCGCCGTGAACAAGCTCGACCTGCTCCGCAACCACGACGAGGTGCCGCAGCTCGCGGCCGCCGCCGAACTCGGAGAGTGGGACGAGGTCGTGCCGGTGTCGGCGAAGACCGGCCGCGGCGTGCACGTCCTCCTCGATCTCCTGCTTGGACGCCTGAAGGACGGTCCCGCGTACTTCCCGATCGACGAGGTCACGGACCAGCCGCTCGAGGTCCGGCTGGCAGAGATCGTGCGGGAGAAGGCGCTGGCGGTCACGCGGCAGGAGGTCCCGCACTCGATCGCGGTCGTCGTGGAGGAGCTCGAGGAGTCCGACACGCTCACGACCGCGCACGCCCTGCTCATCGTCGAGCGTGACTCGCAGAAGGGCATCGTGATCGGGAAGGGGGGCGAAACGCTCAAGACGATCGGGTCGCGCGCTCGCGAGGAGATGGAGCTCGTGCTCGGCCGCAAGGTGTTCCTGGACCTCCGGGTCAAGGTCCTCAAGGAATGGCAGCGGGACCCGAAGGCCCTGCAGCGCCTCGGTTTCTGACCGAAGCGTTACGCGACCACCGTGACCTGACCGGTCATCTCCGGGTGGATCGTGCACAGGAAGTCGTACGTCCCGGGCTCCACGGCGCCCGCGATCGGCTCGCCGTTGAAGGTCTCGCCCGCGGCGACCGGGACGTCGATCTGCGTGCCGGTCATCGTGAACGTGTGGTCGACGTCGTCCTGGTTCACGATCGAGATGCCCTGGGACGCGCTGGCCGTGAAGCAGGGGGGGTCGTAGGCGAAGTCCGCGATCGTGATCGTGAACATGGCGCCCTCACCCGTGAGGTCGGCGCAGTCCTCGTTCCTGGTCTCGCCCGCGTTCGATCCGGTCGCGGCGGTGCTGCCGGTCGAAGCGGTCGTGCCGCCGCCCTCGTCCGACCCGCACGCCGTGAGCACGATCACCGCCACCCCGACCAGCACGAACATGAGCTTCCGCATGGGTTCTCCTCGAAGGTCCGGCAGAGGATAGCGGGCCCGGCGGCCGCGTCTGGCCGCCGAACGAGCCACGGCCGTACCATGGCGGGCGATGTCCCAGGCCGCCGAGATCGATCGTCCGCGTCCCGGCCTCGCGCTCTCCGCGCCGAAGGACGCCCGGAGGCTGCTCGCCCGCGTGCCCGCGGTCGATGCCGTCGGGCTCGAGGAACGGGCGGCCTCGCTCGGCAAGCGGTCGATCAAACGCGACTCCAAGCTGTGGGCGCTCGACCTGGCGATCCGGTGCATGGACCTGACCACGCTGGAGGGCGTCGACACCGTCGGCAAGGTGGTCGCGATGTGCGCGAAAGCCGTGCGGCCCAACCCGGTCGACCCCTCGATCCCACCTGTGGCCGCCGTCTGCCTCTACCCCCACCTGATCCCGGTCGCGCTCGGGCAGCTCGAGGGCACGAGCGTGAAGGTGGCGAGCGTGGCGGGCTCGTTCCCGGCCGGGCTCGGGCCGCTTGACGCGCGGCTGACCGAGATCCGGGAGGTCGTGGCGATCGGCGCGCACGAGGTCGACATCGTGTTGAACCGTTCGTCCTTCCTGGGCGGGCAGTACGCGCAGTGCTTCGAGGAGCTGGCGGCTGCGCGCGAGGCGGCCGGCGACGCGCACCTGAAGGTCATCATCGAGGCCGGGGAGCTCGGCAGCTACGACCGGATCCGCCAGGCCTCGGTGCTCGCGATGGCGGCGGGCGCCGACTTCATCAAGACCTCGACCGGCAAGATCGGCGTCAACGCCACGCTCCCGAACGCGCTCTGCATGATGGAGGCCGCGCGCGATTTCTTCCACGAGACCGGACACCGGGTCGGCGTCAAGGTCGCCGGCGGCGTCCGGGCGTCCAAGCAGGCGGTGCAGTACCTGGTCCTGGTCTACGAGACCCTCGGGCCCGACTGGATGACGCCTGACCTGTTCCGGATCGGCGCCTCGACGCTGCTGAACGACGTCCTGATGCAGATCGACAAGGAGCGGACCGGCCGGTATCAGGGGCCGGACTACTACACGATCGACTGATGGCGAACATCGCGAAGAGGGCCTCGTCGGCCCTGGAGGAGTCCCAGCCGGTCTGGGAGTACGCCGACGCCATCGAGTCCACCGAGATCGTCAAGCTGGAGGATCGCTACGGGCTCTTCATCGGCGGCGAGCTCGTCGAGCCGAAGAGCGGCCGGTGGTTCGAGACGATCAACCCGGCGACCGAGGAGACGCTGGCCGAGGTCGCCGAGGCGGGTCCAGAGGACGTGGACCTGGCCGTTCGGGCGGCGCGCACGGCCTCCACGAAGTGGCGCAAGCTCCCGGGCTCCGAACGCGCGAAGTACCTGTACCGCATCGCACGCCAGATCCAGGAGCGCGCGCGGGAGTTCGCCGTGCTCGAGACGATGGACGGTGGCAAGCCGATCAAGGAGTCGCGCGACGTCGACGTGCCGCTCGCGGCGGCGCACTTCTTCTATTACGCGGGTTGGGCGGACAAGCTCGAGTACGCGTTCCCGAACCGCGGCCCCCGTCCGATCGGCGTTGCGGGGCAGGTGATCCCATGGAACTTCCCGCTGCTGATGGCGGCGTGGAAGTTGGCGCCGGCGCTCGCGACGGGCAACACGGTCGTGCTCAAGCCGGCCGAGACCACGCCGCTCACCGCGCTGCTGCTCTCGCAGGTGATCCGGGAGGCGGAGCTGCCGCCAGGCGTCGTGAACATCGTCACCGGAGCCGGTCCGACCGGCGCCGCGCTCGTCGAGCACGACGACATCGACAAGATCGCGTTCACGGGTTCGACGGAGGTCGGCAAAGTCATCCGCCGGACGATCGCGGGAACGGGGAAGCGGCTGACGCTCGAGCTGGGTGGCAAGGCCGCGAACATCGCGTTCGAGGACGCCCCGCTGGATCAGGCGGTCGAGGGCATCATCAACGGCATCTTCTTCAACCAGGGGCACGTGTGCTGTGCGGGGTCCCGGCTGCTCGTGCAGGAGCCGGTGTTCGAGCCGCTGCTCGAGAAGCTGAAGGACCGGCTCCAGACCCTTCGCGTCGGCAACCCGCTCGACAAGAACACGGACGTTGGCGCGATCAACTCGCGCGCGCAGCTGGAGAAGATCGAGGAGCTGGTCGCCTCGGGCGTGGACGAGGGCGGCGAGATGTACCAGCCCGAGTGCGTCCTGCCCGAACGCGGCTTCTGGTTCCGCCCGACGCTGTTCACCAAGGTCTCGCAGTCGCACCGGATCGCGCGCGAGGAGATCTTCGGTCCGGTGCTGTCGATCCTCACGTTCCGAACCCCGGCGGAGGCCGTCGAGAAGGCGAACAACACGCCGTACGGCCTGTCCGCCGGCATCTGGACCGAGAAGGGCTCGCGGATCCTGTGGATGGCCGAGCGCATGAAGGCGGGGGTCGTGTGGGCGAACACGTTCAACCGCTTCGACCCCACATCGCCGTTCGGCGGCTACAAGGAGAGCGGGTTCGGGCGTGAAGGCGGCCTACAGGGGCTCGAACCGTACCTGGACTTGGACCCGAACGGGAGCTCGTGATGGCCAAGACCAGGGTCCCCGTTCGCAGGACGGCGAAGCTGTACATCGCAGGGGAGTTCCCTCGAAGCGAGTCCGGGCGCTCGTACGAGGCGTTCGCGCACGACGGCCGGCTGTTGGCGCGCGCCGCGAGGGCGTCGCGCAAGGACCTTCGGGACGCCGTGAAGGCGGCCCGTGCGGCGCAGCCCGGGTGGGCGGGCAAGACCGCGTTCAACCGTGGCCAGATCCTGTACCGGGTCGCCGAGCTCATGGAGGGTCGCCGTGGTCAGTTCGAGGCCGAGCTCGACGACGCGGGCGCCGAGGACCCGCGCCGGGGCGTGGACGCCTCGATCGACCGGTGGATCTGGTACGCGGGCTGGGCGGACAAGATCGGGCAGCTGCTCGGCGGCACGAACCCGGTCGCCGGCCCCTACTTCAACTTCACGATCCCCGAGCCGACCGGGGTCGTGGGGATCGTGGCCCCCCCCGACCGGTCGCTGCTCGGCCTGGTCTCGCAGCTCGCGCCGGCGATCGTGTCGGGCAACACGGCCGTGGTGCTCGCGAGCGAGCCCTCGCCGCTGCCGGCGGTCTCGCTTGGCGAGGTGCTGGCCACGTCGGACGTCCCCGGAGGTGTGGTGAACATCCTCACGGGCCTGACCGCCGAGCTCGTCCCGTGGCTCGCCGGCCACATGGACGTGAACGCGATCGACGTCACCGGGGTCCCGCCCGACCTGGCCGTGGAGGCCGAACGCCTGTCGGCCGAGAACGTCAAGCGCGTCGTTCGCGCTCGGGAGGTAGACCCGTTCTCCGAGCAGGCGCAGTCCCCCTACGACGTCACGGCCCTGATGGAGTTCAAGACCGTCTGGCACCCGATGGGGGCCTAGGCCGAAACCCTGCTCTGCACGGCCGGGCGGTGGCGCGTGTCATCATCCGTCCGTCATGTCGATCGAGGCCGCGACCGATCCGGTCGAGCGAGGTGACGAGGCGCTCGCCGGCGGGGACTGGGAGGGCGCCCGGGCCGCGTTCGAGGCGGCGGTCGAAGCCACGCCATCGGCTCGCGCGTACGAGGGTCTCGGCCTATCGATGTGGTGGCTGCACGACACGGATGGCGCGATCGCCCAGATGGAGCGCGCATACGCCGGCTACCGGGAGGAAGACGAGACTCGGCGGGCCGCCTCGTGTGCGCTCTGGCTGGCCCGGGAGTTCAGCGCCGCGTACGGTCATGAGGCCGTGAGCGCCGGCTGGCTCGCGAGGGCCGAGGGGCTGCTCCGCGACGCCGGCGAGGTCCCCGAACAGGGATGGCTCGCGCTGACCCGGGCCGAGCGCTCCGACGCCCCGGACGAGATGCACAGCAATGCAGGGGCGGCACTCGAGATTGCCCGGCGTCTGAGCGATGCCGACCTCGAGGCCGCGGCGCTGATCCGGGCCGGATACGCGGACGTGGCCTCCGGCTCCGTCGAGGCCGGGATGGCCAAGGTCGACGAGGCGCTGGCTGCGGCGACCGGCGGCGAGGTCCGGAGCTTGGAGACGATCGGCGACGTCGTCTGCGTGGGCATCGCCGCATGCGAGCTTGCGGCCGACTGGCAGCGCGTCGAGCAATGGGGCACCGCGGTGCAGGGCTGGGTGACCTCGCACGACGACGTCGCCGTGCTGGGCTTCTGCTACGCGTGCTGCGCCGAGATGTTCATCGCTTCCGGCGAGTGGGAGATGGCGGACGGGTTGCTGGCCGAGGGCCTCGGCGCGATGCAGGCGGCGAACATGCAGGCACGGTGCGTCCATCCCTCGGCCAAGCTAGCCGAGCTCCGTATCGCGCAGGGTCGTCTTGAGGAGGCCGGGCTGCTCCTGTCTGGCTTCGAGGAGCTCCCCGAGTCGACGCATGCGCTCGCGTCCTTGTACCTGGCGACAGGCGAGACCGCGATGGCGGCGGCGATCCTGCATCGCCGGCTGAACGCGATCGGTGGCGACAACGTCCTGGCCGCCCCGTTCCTTGGCTTGCTGGTCGAGGTCCAGCTGGCCCAAGCCGACGTGCCTGGCGCCGAACGAACCGCATCCCGGCTGGATGCGGTGGCGAACTCGTCATCGCTCCCCAGGATCGTGGCGATGGCCGCGTTCGCCCGCGGCCGGGTGGCCGCCGCCGGGGATGACCCGGGCGCGGCCAAGATCCTGGGCTTGGCGATCTCAGCGTTCGCGACCCAACACCTGCCGCTGGACGCGGCGCGAGCCCGGTTCGCCCTCGCGCATGCCGTGGACGCCGAGCAGCAAGACGTCGCCGTGGGCGAGGCGCGCACTGCGCTGGCCGAGTTCGAGCGGCTCGGCGCGCCGCGGGAGGCGGACGCCGCGGCGGCATTCCTGCGCCAGCGGGGCGTGGCCGGCCGAACTGGCCCGAAGGGTTTCGAGCTCCTCAGCCGGCGCGAGCGCGAGGTGCTCGCGCTGGTCGGTGAAGGGCTGACCAACGCCGAGATCGCGGCCCGCTTGTTCATCAGCACGAAGACGGCCGGGAACCACGTCAGCAACGTGCTGTCCAAGCTCAACCTGCGCAGCCGGACCGAGGCGGCCGCCTTCTCTGTCCGGTACCTCGGGAACGAACCCGCCGGCAAATAGGGAACGCTCCCCATCCTTCCTGGGCCGGATCGGCGCACCCTCCTCTCGTCCACGACGGAAGGAAGAGAGCTATGCAGGCGCAGCAGAAGGGCGTGGGGCGACCGAGCGCCCTCAAGCGGGAGCTCGTCGTCCGCCTGGTAGAGACGAGCCGCGCGCCGGTCGAGGCCGTGTACGACCTGCTGGCGGACGTTCCCGGTCACCTGGAGTGGGGCGGGCGACAGCAGAGGACGAAGTACCGGCTGCTGTCGGTCGAGGCCCCCGAGGGACCGGCCGTGGTCGGGACGGAGTTCCGGACCACCGGGGCGGACGCGATGGGCGAGTTCGCCGACTCGTCGGTGGTGACCGAGGCCACTCGGCCCCGCCTGTTCGAGTTCGTGACGGAGGCCAGGCTCACGACGAAGAAGGGGGTCGTCGCCGAGTGGACCAACGTCCACCGGTACGAGCTCATGCCGAAGGGCGGAGGGTGTGTGATCGTCTATTCGCTGCGGACCCTCCGGATCAGCGAGCTCCCCGGTCCCATGGCGGCGTTCAACATCCCCGGACTGCGAGCACTGCTGCTGCGGTTGGGGGGCTCGAACCTGCGCAGAGGACTGCGAAACCTGGCTCGGATGGCCGAGCGGGGTACCCCGGAAGTGTGAGAAGGAGGGAGGGAACCGATGGCCAAGGCATCAAAGGCGAGCGCCTCGGAGCATGTGCAGCTTGAGGGGTTCGAGGGACACTACGCCGAGCTGGGAGCCACGACGGTCGGCTGGGAGACCTACACGGTCGATGCCGACTTGACCCCGCTGTTCAAGGGGCTTCCGGACGACCGCTGCCAGTGCGAGCACTGGGGCTACGTGTTCGAGGGCAAGCTGGTGTTCCACATGGCCGAGGGCGACGAGGAATTCGTGAGCGGGGACGCCTACGCGGTGGTCCCGGGGCACACGCCCTCGATCTTCGCGGGGACCTCTCTGGTCGAGTTCAGTCCCACCGACCGGCTCAACCAGACGATGGAGGTCGTCAGCCGCAACGCGGAGGCAGCCGGCTAGGCGCGACGGCGGAACGCCCCGTTCGGGCGTCCCCGCCATCTCCACGACTTCGCAACGTCCGCTCACGAGAATGCACAAGGGCCACGGGTACGATTCGGGCGATGCCCCTCTACAAGGAACAGGGCGTCGTGCTGCGCTCGGTCAAGCTGGGCGAGGCCGACAAGATCGTCACGGTGATGACCCAGGGCTCGGGCAAGGTCCGGGCCGTCGCCAAGGGGATCCGGAAGACCACCTCCCGGTTCGGCGCCCGGCTGGAGCCGTTCACGCACGTTTCACTCATGGTCTACCGGGGCAGAGGTTCCCTGGACACCGTCAGTCAGGCCGAGATCGTCTCCCCGTTCCGGGCACTTCGAACCGATCTCACCCTGTTCGCCGCCGGAGAAACGATGCTGGAAGCCGTCGACAAGGTCGCCGAGGAACACGAGCGCAACGTGCGCCTGTTCATGCTGCTCATCAACGGTCTGCGCGCGCTCGACACAAGCCCGGCCGACCCGGCCGCCGTGGCCGAGTCCTTCCTGTTGAAGCTCCTGTCCCTGTCCGGGTTCCACCCTGCCCTCACCACGTGCGCGATCTGTGGCCGCCCTGCCCCCGAACGCTTCTCCAGCGGCCAGGGGGGAGCGGTCTGCGCCGACGACGCTGAGTTCGATTCGGGCCGGGCCTCGGGCGAGGCCCTCGCGTACCTGGCCACCCTGGGTGGGACCGGACTGCTCGAGGCCGGGGCGATCCAAGCCGATAGCACGGTGAGAGGCGAGTCCCGCGCCCTGCTGTTCGGGTTCACCGAGTACCACCTGGAGCGCCGCATGAGGAGCCTGCCGATCCTGACCAGGAGCATGGCGGAGAGGGTCGCCACGTGAGCACGTACCTGCACGATCTGGATCGCGACCGCCTGCCGGCGCACGTCGGCATCGTGATGGACGGCAACGGGCGCTGGGCCAAGCTGCGCGGCCTGCCGCGGACCGACGGCCACGCGGCCGGGGAACAGGCGATGTGGGACACGGTCGTGGGGGCCGACGCGCTCGGCCTGCGCTGGTTGACGATGTTCGCATTCTCCTCCGAGAACTGGAACCGCCCGAAGGCCGAGGTGGCCTTCCTGATGGGGTTCAACCGAGGCCTGCTCAGGCGACGGCGCGACGAGCTCCACCGGATGAATATCCGCGTCCGCTTCATGGGCCGGCGCGGCCGGAAGGTCCCGCGCTCGGTCCTGAAGGAGATCCAGATCGCCGAGGAGCTCACCCGCGACAACAGCGGGATGACGCTCACGATCGCGTTCAACTACGGGGGCCGGGTCGAGGTCGCCGATGCGGTCGCCAAGCTGCTCGCCGACCACGACGCGGGGCGCCTGAAGGGGGAGCGGATCACGCCCGAGTCGATCTCGCGGCGTCTGACCTACCCGGACATGCCCGACCCCGACCTGATCATCCGCACCAGCGGCGAGGAGCGGATCAGCAACTTCCTGCTGTGGCAGGCCGCATACAGCGAGCTGTATTTCACGCCGGTGTACTGGCCGGACTTCGACCGCGAGCAGCTGTACGAGGCGATCCGTGACTTCCAGAAGCGCTCGCGGCGCTTCGGCGCGATCGCCGAGAACGACTCCGACTAACCGTACACTTGTCGGCCACGCCAGCGGTCGCAGCCAGCGACCGGGAGAGGAGGTTCCGACCATGGCCGACTTGATGGAGGCCGTCACCTCCCTCGCCAAGCGGCGAGGGATCGCGTTCCAGTCCAGCGAGATCTACGGCGGACTGCGCTCGTCCTGGGACTACGGCCCTCTGGGCGTCGAGCTGAAGCGGAACGTCCGCCAGGCCTGGTGGAAGCGCAATGTCCAGCTTCGCGACGACGTCGTCGGCCTGGAGGCCGCGATCATCATGTCGCCGAGGGTCTGGGAGGCGAGCGGACACCTCGAGGTCTTCACCGACCCGCTCGTCGAGTGTATGAACTGTCATCAACGCTTCCGCGCCGACCACCTGCCCGGTGTGCACGCTCCCAAGTCCGGGCACGAGGAGGACGAGACCTCGATCGACATGCACGCCAAGCCGACGTGTCCCAACTGCGGGAACCGCACATTCACCGATCCGCGCAACTTCAACCTGATGTTCAAGACGCACATGGGTCCGGTCGAGGACGAGGACAACGCCGTGTACCTGCGTCCCGAGACGGCCCAGGGGATGTTCGTCGACTTCGCCACGATCCAGACCGCGTCGAGGAAGAAGCTCCCGTTCGGCATCGCGCAGATCGGCAAGTCGTTCCGTAACGAGATCACGCCGGGCAACTTCGTCTTCCGGATGCGCGAGTTCGAGCAGATGGAGCTCGAGTACTTCGTCGAGCCCGGCTCGGACGAGGAGTGGCACGAGTACTGGATCGCCGAACGGCAACGCTGGTACACGGACCTGGGGATCAGGGCCGAGAACCTCCGCTTGCGCGAGCACGATCCGGACGAGCTCTCGCACTACTCCAAGCGCACCGTGGATATCGAGTACCGGTTCCCGTTCACCGACTGGGGCGAGCTCGAGGGGATCGCCAACCGGACCGACTACGACCTCAAGCAGCACGAGAAGTTCTCCGGCCACGACCTGACCTACTTCGACCAGGAGAAGGACGAGCGTTACCACCCGTACGTGATCGAGCCGGCGGGGGGCGTGGATCGTGCCCTCCTCGCGTTCCTGATCGACGCCTATCGCGAGGAGGAGGCTCCCACGGCCAAAGGCGGGACCGAGAAACGGACCTACCTCGCGCTCCACAAGGAGCTCGCCCCCACGAAGGTAGCCGTGCTCCCGCTCTCACGAAACGAGCAGCTCACGCCCGATGCCCGGCACGTGTTCGACCTGCTCAAGGCGTCGTGGGTCTGCGACTACGACGACGCGGGCTCGATCGGCCGCCGGTACCGGCGACAGGACGAGGTCGGCACGCCGTTCTGCGTGACGGTCGACTTCGACACGCTGGAGGACCGGCAGGTGACCGTTCGGGAGCGGGACTCGATGCAGCAGGACCGCATCCCTGTCGAGAACCTCTACGCGCATCTCGCCGAACGTCTCTAGACATGGAGCAAGCTCAGCAGAAGCCGCGTCGAGGATGGATCACCCTGTACGCGGTGGCGTTCGCGCTGATGGCGGCCTCCGCCGTCGCGCTCGTGGCCTCATCGTTGGGGTCGCTCCGGTCGATAGGTCTGCTGTGGTTCTCCAGCGCCCTCTCGCTCACGGCGATCGCGGCCGCGGTCGCGAGCGTGTTCGTCCCGAGGCGTCGATGAGCGGGCGCGCCCGGTGGGCGCGTACGGCGGCGCTCGCAGCGGTCGCCGCGTTGCTGCTCGCAGCCTGCACGGGGACCTCGACCACCGGCGGCTCGGGCCTGGACCCCGGCTCGAGGGCACCCGTCCCGGCCTCACCCGAGGAGCGTGCGACCGGCGCCACCGGCCCGGGATCATCGGCGACCGCGGCCGGACGCCTCTGTGAGGTCCCCAAGCCCAAGCCGAATCAGGACTCGCGTGTACCGGCCGAGGGCCCGACCCCGCCGGTGATCGAGCAGGTCATGCGGCAGCTGGCGCAGATCCGCGGGTTCGATTACGACCATCCCGTGGTGGCCGAACCCGTCTCGCAGGCCGAGATCGGCCGCGACGTCGTGAAGTACTCGGACCAGGCCTTTCCGGCGGGGCAGTACGCGCGGCGAAGCGTCGCCTGGGACACGATCGGCGTCGTCCCGGACGGTACGGATCTGCGCGCCGCCTACGAGAACTACGGCTCGAGCCAGGTGATCGGCTATTACGACACGATCACCGGCACGTTGAAGTTCACCGGCAGCTCGTCGCCCTCGCCGCTCGAACGCATCACGCTGGCACACGAGCTCACGCACGCGATCGACGACCAACGGTTCGGACTCGAGCGCCTGGATCGGCTGGGCGCCGAGTGCCGGGACGAGGACTCGGCCGCCGCGACCGCGCTGGTGGAGGGCAACGCCACGTTCTTCATGCTCCGGTGGGCCCGGACGTTCCTGTCCGCGGCCGAGCAGGTGCAGGTGGGCGTCGAGGCGGCCCAGCAGGACACGCCCACCGCGGGCATCCCCGAGTTCATCGTGCGGCTGCAGGCGTTCCCCTACGAGGAGGGCATGAACTTCGTCTCCGCGCTGGACTCTCGCGGCGGCTTGGACGGGATCGACCAGGCGTTCGAGAACCTGCCGGCCTCGACCGAGCAGATCATGCATCCCGAGCGGTACCCCAACGACGCGCCCACGCCCGTGAACGTGCCGGACCTGTCGGCCGAGCTCGGCGATGGCTGGAAGGACCTCGACGTCATGACGATCGGCGAGGAGTGGCTGAAGATCGCGCTCGGGCTCCGGCTCGACGGGTCGCAGGCCTCGGACGCCGCGGCGGGGTGGGACGGCGGAACCTACCGGGCGTGGTCGAACGGTGACGCCACCGCCGTCGTGCTCTCGACGGTGTGGGACACGGCGGACGATGCGAACGAGTTCGCCGACGCGATGAACGCGTGGGTCGCCGTCGGCGACGGCGCTGCCGCCATGGTGCTCGAGCCCCAAGGCACGCACGTCACGGTCCTGTTCGCGAGCGACGACGCAACGCTCCAGACGCTGCGAGCCGCCGCAACCTAACCGGTCTCCACGACGAAAGACCTAGGTCCTTCGTCCCCAGTTCCCATCCCCCGGCCGATGGCGCGACCGATGCCCGGGGGATAAGACTGTGCCTGCACATGGACGGCATCCTCCTCCAGACGACCCGAAGCATCCGGGCCCTGATCGGCGTCGCGACCGAGGGCGCCCCGCCGGGTGACGTGGAGGTCGCCTACCAGGCGCTGCGCGACCAGTGGGCCGCCGCCGAGCGCGAGTCCCGGCGCAGGACCGCCAACCCGGTAACCCGGTTCGACGCCAGGGCCGCCGCGGTGCTCGGGGCCGCGTACCGGCCGGTGCTGGACGTGCTCACCTCGGGCAAGGTCCTGCGATCGGAGGACGTCGAGCTCGCGCAGAAAAGCTCGGGCTGGCTCAACCTGGCGTACGAGGCGCTGCAGGCCGGCGACCACGACAACGTGGAGCGGTGCCTGAAGATGGCCTCCGCGTTCGTCGGCGACGAGCGCGACGCGAGGGACCCCCTGCCCCCGGCCTGACCCGCGCCGCCGCGCCGATCCCCCGGAGGCCGTTGCCCGCGGCCGTAGACTGCCCTGCGACACCGAGCCATGGCGGAGGCCCACCCGATGACCAAGTACGTCTACGACTTCTCCGAAGGCAACAAGGACATGAAGGCCCTGCTCGGCGGCAAGGGCGCCAACCTGGCCGAGATGACCAACATGGGCCTGCCGGTGCCCCCGGGCTTCACGATCTCCACCGAAGCGTGTCTGGCCTACCTCGGCAAGGGCAGCTTCCCCGATGGCCAGATGGACGAGGTCGAGGAGCACCTGGTCCGCCTCGAGGGCGACATGGACAAGCGGCTCGGGGATCCGACGGACCCGCTGCTCGTCTCGGTTCGCAGCGGGGCGAAGTTCTCGATGCCCGGCATGATGGACACGGTCCTGAACCTCGGGCTGAACGAGGAGTCGATCAAGGGGCTCGCACAGCAATCGGGCGACGACCTTCGGTTCGCGCGCGATGCGTACCGACGGTTCATCCAGATGTTCGGCAAGATCGTGATGGACGTGCCCGGGGATGCGTTCGAACACGCCCTGGACGAGGCCAAGGCGCGCAAGGGCCCGAACGCCCAGGACACCGATCTGGACGAGGAGGACCTGAGCGCGCTGATCGGCGAGTTCCTCGGGATCTACAGGCAGCACACCGGCTCCGACTTCCCCACCGACCCGCGCGAACAGCTCTCGCTCGCGATCGAGGCCGTCTTCAAGTCGTGGAACGGCAAGCGCGCGCGCGACTACCGGCGCCAGAACAAGATCTCCGACGACCTGGGCACGGCGGTCAACGTCGTGGCGATGGTGTTCGGCAACCGCGGGGAGGACTCGGGCACCGGCGTCGGGTTCACGCGCGATCCCTCAAACGGTGAGAAGCGGCCATACGGCGACTACCTGCAGAACGCGCAGGGCGAGGACGTCGTGGCCGGCATCCGCAACACGCTCCCGCTCGCCAGGCTCGAGGGGCTCGACGCGACGTCCTACCGGCAGCTGTTGGAGGTCATGAGCACGCTCGAGGGCCACTACCGCGACATGTGCGACGTCGAGTTCACGATCGAGAAGGGCAAGCTCTGGATCCTGCAGACGAGGGTGGGCAAGCGGACCGCGTTCGCCGAATGGGTGATGGCGTTCGACATGCTGGGGGAGGGGCTGATCGACGAGGACGCGGCGCTCCTCCGCGTCGACCCGAACCGTCTCGAGGAGCTGTTCAAGCGCCGCGTGAAGGCCGACGGCGCGCAGCCGGTCGCGCGCGGCCTGAACGCGTCGCCGGGCGCCGCGGTCGGCAAGGTGGTGTTCACCGCCGACGATGCGGAGGCGCGCGCGAAGAACGGCGACAAGGTCGTGCTGGTCCGGCGCGAGACGACGCCGGACGACTACCACGGCATGATCGCGTCGCAGGGCATCCTCACTTCGGCGGGCGGGACGAACTCGCACGCCGCGGTCGTGGCTCGAGGCGAGGGGATCCCGGCCGTGTGCGGGGCGGACGCCGTGAAGATCGACGCCGCGGCGCACGCCTTCAGCGCCAACGGCACCACGGTGAAGGAGGGTGACGTCATCACGATCGACGGCTTCACCGGCAACGTGTTCGTCGGCGAGCTGCCGCTGGAGGACTCGCTGCTCGAGAAGGCACGCTCGGGCGACGAGGCCGCCCGAGGCGAGCGGATCTGGCGGGCGTTCGAGCGGCTGATGGCGGTCGCGGACGCACGCCGGCGCCTGCGCGTCCGTGCCAACGCCGACACGCCCGACCAGTCCACGAATGCTCGCGCCCGCGGCGCCGAGGGGATCGGCCTGTGCCGGACCGAGCACATGTTCCTGGGCGAGGAGCGCGTGGGCGCGGTGCGCCAGATGATCTTCGCGGACGACGAGGCCGAGGAACAGAAAGCCTACGACGCGCTGCTCCCGCTGCAGCGGGAGGACTTCGTCGGGATCTTCCGCGCGATGGACGGGCTGCCGGTCACGGTCAGGCTTCTCGACCCGCCGCTGCACGAGTTCCTACCAGACCTCACGACCCTCTCGGTCGAGGTCGCGCTCGGCAAGGAGCGGGGCGAGGACGTGTCCGAGCAGGAGCAGACGCTCCGCAAGGTGCGCGAGCTCCACGAGGCCAACCCGATGCTCGGCCTGCGCGGCGTGCGCCTCGGCATCGTCAAGCCGGGGCTGTACGCGATGCAGGTTCGGGCGATCTGCGAAGCGGCCGCGCGCGTGAAGAAGGAGGGTGGGGACCCGAAGGTCGAGATCATGATCCCGCTCGTCGCAACCAAGCCGGAGCTCGAGCAGATGCGGGCTGAGCTCGAACCCGTTGCGGCGGAGGTGCTTTCGCGCGAGGGTGTCGAACTCGACCACCTCGAGTGGGGTACGATGATCGAGCTGCCGCGCGCCGCGGTCACCGCGGCCGAGATCGCCGAGGCCGCCGAGTTCTTCTCTTTCGGCACCAACGACCTGACGCAGACCGCGTTCGGGTTCTCGCGCGACGATATCGGCAAGTTCGTGGGGATGTACGAGGAGCGCAAGCTCGTACCGGCGAACCCGTTCGTCACGGTCGATCGCCCGGGCGTCGGACGGCTCATGCGGATCGCGGTCGAGGAGGGCACGGCCGCCAACCCCGAACTGCACCTCGGGATATGCGGCGAGCACGGGGGTGACCCCGCCTCGGTGGTGTTCTGCAACGAGATCGGCCTGGACTACGTGAGTTGCTCGCCGTTCCGCGTCGAGACGGCGCGCCTGTCGGCCGGGCAGGCGGTGGTGGGCGGCGCCGGATCCGCTTCGACCTGAGCTCGTGGGCTTCGAGTTCGGCGCAAACCTCGCCTGGCTCATGCTCGACAGCGTGTTGCCTCTGATGG
>Ga0114129_10001807_pt1 | contig 29163 bp, 34 predicted proteins | sample RhiMetdeltSRZDD1_FD_80071 | JGI IMG/M metagenome (GOLD analysis project Ga0114129, IMG submission 80071) | Populus rhizosphere microbial communities from Tennessee, USA - Rhizosphere MetaG P. deltoides SRZDD1 (version 2) (version 2) | ecosystem: Host-associated > Plants > Roots > Rhizosphere >... | reverse complement strand
TTTGACGACGACCTCGAGGCGCTCGCCGATCTGGAGCGGCTCCTCGCCGGGCTCGAGCACCCGATGGATCAGCACCGCGTCGGCCCCGTCGAGCCGGACCGCCCCGAGCACGTCCGGACGGTCCAGCGGCTCGCCCTCGATCCCCACGAACACGATCGTGAACGAGACGAGCTCGCCGGCGGGCCCGACCTCGGTGTCGGCAGACAGCTCGGAGAAGCAGCGCTCGCAGAACAGGCGGGCCGGCACGTACCGGTATCCGCAGTGCGCGCAATGCGACCCGAGCAGGATCCCTCGTTCGCGCAGCGCCGTGAAGAACGCGTCACCGCCGACGCCGGGTGTGTAGCGGTGGCGGACGGGCATGCCACCCGGCCAACGACGAACCTCTTCCGGACGCGCGATCTTCTCGAGCATCAGGCCTCCGCCTTCGGCTTGAAGTACGCGATGTCGAGGATCGAGCCCGTTCGCTCGCCCACCGGCTTCCACACGGCCTCGACCGCCATGCCGATGCTCGCGTCGTCGGGCGCGACCTCGCCCAGCATGTGCAGGAACCCGCCGTCCGAGCCGTCGATCGCGATCACGGCCGGCAGCTGCGGCTCGTCCAGGTGCTGCATGTCCCACGACACGTGACAGATCGAGAACGTCTGCACGACGCCGGTGTGCTCGACCTGCACCCACGCGTCCGTGCCGCGGAAGCATCGCTCGCAGAACATCCGCGGCGGCACGAGGACACGGCCGCAGTTGCGGCACTCGCGGCCCATGATCCGCCCCTCGCGAAGGCCGTCCAGGAACCGGCCGACCGCGACGCCCGCGTCCCACTCGTACTCGGCGCCGATCGCGTCGTCCACGGCGCCCGTCGCCGAGCGGAACTCGGCGTCCGACAGCGATGTCGCTGGCGTCGCCAGGGGCGGGGTCTCGACCTCGGTCGCGGTCGTGGGGGGGCCGCCGTCCCGGCCCATCACCACGACGGTTCCCACCTGCATGAGGTCGCCCCACGCCTGCGCCACCCCGCGTTCGGGCGTGCCGGGGACCTGGCGCGCTCCGGCCTCGCCGCGGAGCTGCCAGAAGAGCTCGGCGATCTTCATGAGGCCGGCGGCCGCGATCGGGTTCCCGACGCCCAGCAGCCCGCCGCTCGGACACGACGGGAGGTCGCCCTTGCGGTCGAGGACGCCGTCGCGCGCGGCCTCGGGAGCCTTGCCCTTGTCGAACAGCAACAGTCCCTCCAGGTGGTGCAGCTCCTTGTAGTCGAAGGGGTCGTAGGGCTCGGCGACGTGGATCTGCTTGCGAGGCTCGGTCACGCCCGCCATGTCGTAGGCCATGCGCGCGGCGTTCGCGACGTACTCGGGGAACACGAGGTCGCGGTTGGTCCAGTACGCGGTGTCGAGGTTCCACCCGACGCCCTGGATCCAGATCGGGTCGTTCGAGATCTCCTTGGCGGCCTCCTCGCTCGCGACGACGAGCGCGACCGCGCCGTCGCTGATCGGCGAGACGTCGAGGCGCTGCACGGGCCACGCGAGCGTCTCGGACGCGAGCACGTCCTCGACCGTGATGTCGGCCTGCCCGAGCAGCGCCGCCGGATGGTCGGCCGCGTTGCGCTTGTTCTTGACCGCGACCGAGGCGATGTCGCGCTTGTCGAGCCCGTGCACGGTCATGTAGCGGTTCATCTCGAGCGCGAAGATCCACAGCAGGTTCGGGCCGAGGGGGCGTTCGAGCACGTTGTCGAAGATCGTGAGGAACGCGCCCTGGGGGTGCGGCTGCGTCGAGGACATCTTCTCCTCGGCGACCGCCAGGACCACGTCGGCCATCCCGCTCGCGACCGTGTAGTAGGCCTGGATCGCCGTGAACACGCCGCTCCCGCCGCCCACGTACGTCCGCATGAACGGCCGCCCGAAGGCCCCCGCCCCGTCGGAGAGGTACTCCCCCTTCATGTGCACGCCGTCGAATGCGTCGGGCGCGCTCGTGAGGCAGACGGCGTCCACGCGATCGAGCGCAAGCTCACACGAGGCGAGCGCTTCCCGCGAGGCTTCCCATGCCAGCTCCTTGCCGGTCTCCTGCGCCCGGCGGACGAACTTCGTCATCCCCGCCCCGACGACCGCGACCCGCCGCGCCATCACACGATCCCTCCGGGGAACGCATCGTCGGTCACGTACTCGATCAGCTGCATCGAGTTCCCGTCCGGGTCGTCGAACGACGCGTACCGGGCGATCCCCGGCACCTCGCCCAGGTGCTCCTCGAACACGACGCCGCGCTCCTCCAGCGCCGCCTTGGCGAGATCGAGGTCGGCCACGCGGAACACCGCGGTCCCGCCGTGGGGCGTCGCATGTCCGTCTCGCGCGCCGTGCAGCCCGATCCGTATGGAACCGGCCTCGAGCTCGGCCCACTCGTCCCCGTGCCGGCTGCCGACCGACAGGCCGAGCCCGTCGCGGTAGAACGCGACCGCGCGGTCCATGTCGGTGACCCAGAACCACACGTGATCGACGGCCTCGAGCCTCATCCACCGGCCCCCTCGTCGTTGGCGAGCACCACGACGGCCGCCGAGGTGGACGGGGCCGCGCGCGAGGACTGCGCCACCGCGACGAACGCCTCGTCCACCTGGCGCTCGCCGGCCTCCCCGCGGAGCTGCTCGACGCACTCGAGCAGTCGCACCAGGCCGTTGGCCTCGAACAGGTTGCCCTGGCCGAGCGACCCGCCAGAGACGTTGACGGGCAGGTCCCCGCCGGGATCGAGCTCGCCCTCGTCCAACAGCTGCGCGAGCTCACCCGCGTCGCCCAGCCCGAGCGCCTCCAGGTGCTGGAGCTCCCGGTACGCGAGGGTGTCGTCGACCTCGGCCAGGTCGATCTCCTCCTGCGGATCCGCGATCTCGGCGCGGCCGTAGGCGAGCTGCGCCGCCTTCGTGACGGACTCGGTCTCGCCCCACGTCCGGCTCTCGAGCGTCGGCGTGGCAGAAGACCACCCGGCGCCGAGCAGCCAGACCGGCGCCTCGGTCATCTCGCGCGCGCGGTCCTCCGCCGCGAGCACGACGATCACGCACCCGTCCGCGCGCGCCGCCACCTCGAGCTCCCGGAGCGGCCACGAGACCGGCGCGGAGTCGTCGACGTCGTCCACCGCGACCTCGGCCGGATAGGCCGCACGCGGGTTGTCGAGCGCGTTCGAGCGGTTCTTCGCCGCGACCATCGCGCAGTGCTCCTCGGACAGGCCGGTGCGCTCCAGGAACGCGTTCATGTCCAGGCCACCGATCGCGAGCGTCGGGAATCGCAGCGGGCGGTTCAAGACCGGGTCGAGCGCGAACGCCTCGATCGCGCCGAGCGTCCGGACGTCCGAGGCCTTGCTGTGCGCCTCGACGGCGACCACCGACGCGAGCCCCGATCGGATCAGCATCATGCCGGTCGCGACCCCGAACAGCCCGTCCGCCGCCACCGTCTGCACGGGGCGCTGCACGGCGCCCAGCTGATCGGGCACGTACTCGTCGAAGATCGACGTGCCCTCGAGCAGGTCCTCGGAGCAGCACACGAACGAGTCCACGTCACTGCGCGGGTCGACGCCCGCGTCGTGGAAGGCCCGCTGCGCCGCCTCGAACATCAGCTCCTTGGTGGACAGACCCGACACGACGGGCGCGAACCCGGCGTGCCCCACCCCGACCACGGCGACCTTGGGCTCCACGCGTTCGATTGTCCCATCCGTTCGTTCGACCCCGCGAGCCGCCGTTCGCTAGGCTCGACGCACGGTGGCGGATACCCCGGGTCGGGATCTGTGGCGGCGCATCCGCTGGCCGGCGCTGGGGCTCGCGATCGCGCTCGCCTACGGCGTGGCCGGCTACATGCTGCTCGAGCGATGGCGGTTCCTCGACGCGCTGTATATGACGGTCACGACGCTGACGACCGTCGGGTTCCGGGAGGTCCGGCCGCTGGACGATGGCGGGATGGTGTTCACGCTCACGGTGATCACGATCGGCGTCGGGCTCGTGCTGACCACGGTCACCGTGGTCGCGCAGTGGGTGCTCGAGGGGCAATGGGGAGAACGATCGAGGAGGCATCGGATGCAGCGCCGGATCGATGACCTGACGGGACATTTCATCGTGTGCGCCTACGGGCGGGTGGGGCGGGCCGTGGCCCGGGAGCTCGAGGCCGAGGGCGCCTCGTTCGTCGTGGTCGACCCCGACGAGCGCCTCGTCGAGCGCATGCGGGACGAGGGCGTCGAGTTCCTGATCGACGATCCGACGCACGAGGCCGTGCTGCGGACCGCCGGCGCGGACCGGGCGCGTGGGCTCGTGTGTGCGGTGGACTCGGACGCCACCAACGTCTACATCGCGTTGGTCGCCCGAGCGCTCAACCCCGATCTGTTCATCGTCGCACGGGCCTCGGAGCCCGGATCCGATCAGCGGCTGCTGCGCGCGGGCGCGAACCGCGTGGTCTCGCCGTTCGTCTCGAGCGGGCGACACATGGCCATGGTGGCCATGCGTCCGAACGCCGACGACGTGGTCGCGCTCGGGACCTCGGGGAAGGCGTCGATGGCGCTCGAGGAGGTGCGGGTCGATGCGGGATCCGCGCTGGAGGGCATCTCGGTCGGCGAGTCACTCGGATCGACGCCGGTCCTTGCGATCCGGCACCCCGGCGGCCAGATCACGCCGAACCCGCCCGCGGACCTCCGGCTGCGTCAGGGCGACCTGGTCCTGCTCCTGGGCGAGTCCGAGCTGTCGTCCGTGCGCTCCTCGTCCGCCCCGCCGGAGGACTGAGCCGTCAGGCCGGACCTCGCCCCGGCCGTCCGCCGATCCACGAAGCGCGCCGCGAGCGGCCCGCAGATCGCGAGGAGCAGGACGTAGACGGCGGCGAGCGGCCCGAGGTCGGGTTCGGCGCCCTCGGCCACCGCGATGCCGGCGATCACGATCGAGAACTCGCCGCGCGCGATCAGAGCCGCGGCGGCCCTGGCCCGGCCGCGCGGGCCGATCCCCGCGCGGCGCGCGACCGCCCACCCGGTGGCGACCTTCGTGGCGACGCCCACCGCCGCGAGCGCCAGCGCGGCCGGCAACGCGCCCGGGATCGTCCCGGGGTCCACCTCGAACCCGAAGAACAGGAAGAAGGTCCCGGCGAAGACCGAACGCAGCGGGCCGAGCAGCGCCCGCGCGCGATCGGCCGCCGGACCCGAGAACGCGATCCCGGCCAGGAACGCTCCCACTGCGGCCGAGACGTTGGACGCCTCCGTGAGGCCGGCGGTCAGCAGCAGCACCGCGAGGATGCCGAACAGCAGCGCCTCGTCCGAGCGGCTGAACACCGCGCGGCTGATGGCCGGCCCGTACCTCGCGGCGACCGTCAGCACGATGAGGACGACCGCCGCGGCCACGCCCACCGACAGCAGCACACGGCCGAACGTTCCGCCCACCAGGAGCACGCTCGCGAGCGGCAGGAACCCGGCCATCGCGAGGTCCTCGATCACGAGCACCGCGAGGACGAACGGCGTCTCCCGGTTGCCCATCCACCCCAGCTCGTCCAGCGTCCGCGCGACCACGCCCGAGGACGAGATGTAGGTGACGCCCGCGAGGAAGATCGCCGGGACGAGGCCCCAGCCGAGCAGCAGGCCGGCCGCGAGGCCTGGGACGGCGTTGAGCACGAGGTCGATCGCGCCGACGGCCGCGTTCGAGCGCACCGCGCCAACGAGTTCCACGGCCGAGTACTCCAGACCGAGCGAGAACAGCAGCAGGATCAGGCCGATCTCGGCACCGGCCTCGATGAAGCGGTCGGCCGTGACGAGCGGCACGATCCCACCCTGCCCGAACGCCAGCCCGGCGAGCAGGTACAGCGGGATCGGCGAGAAGCCGAACCGGGTGGCGGCCCGCGCGAGGACCGCGAGCAGCAGGATGACCCCGCCGAGCTCGAGCAGGAAGGACGCGTCGTGCACCGTCAGCCCGAACGCAGCAGGATCGCCAGCTCCTCGATCCCCCTCGGCGTCCCGACGACCACCAGCGTGTCGCCGCCCAGCAGCCCGAACCCGGGACCCGGCGCGGGGTGGGCCGTGCTCTCGCGCAGCACCGCGACGATCGAGACCCCGGTCCGGGTTCGCGCGCCGGTGTCGCCGATCGTCCGTTGGTGGAAGGGGCCGTCGGGCGACAGCGGGAGCCGGTCGACCGCCAGCCCCTCCACGCCCTGCTCGAGCTCGGCCAGCTCCCTGGCCACCTGCGACGCGCCCAGGAGCTCGGCCAGGGTCCGGCTGTCCTCGGGCCCCAGGCGGAGCAGGTCGCGCGACGTGTCCGGGTCCTCGCGCTCGTATCGGACGAGCTCGCGGACGCCCGAGCGGTGATGGATCACCCCGACCCGCCGCCCGTCCTGCGCCACGAACTCGTAGCGGATCCCGATCCCCGGCAGTGGGGTCTCGGTCACGACGGCCGCGCCATCACCTCTCTGCCGTGTCGCGGTCACAGGGCATCGAGCTGACGGCGGAACGCGGCCTCGTCGAGCCGGTCCTGCCGGCCCTCGCCCCAGAACATCGTCAGGCACCCGACCCACGTGACGGCCAGCCCGAGCACGACGTTGAACACGCCGCCGATCTCCAGGATCCCGAGCGTCATCGCGATGTATCCGGCCACCACCAGTCCGAACCCCACGAGCTCGAGCCGCACGCGCGGCCGCGTTCGGGCCGCGGGTCGATCCAACGTCTCCATGTGCATCCCTCCAACGTGGTCTCAGGCCGGAAGGCGGACGAGCAGCTCGTCCAGCAGCTCGATGGCGCGAGCCGTGCCCGGTTGCTCCGTCCCGTCCCCGATCGACGTCTCCATCTGCTGCCGCGCCCGCACGACCGCGACGCGACGTCCGGCCACCGATCGTTCGAGCTCGTGGATCGCATCATCGCGTTCCGCGCCCGACGCCGCGAGCGCGAGCGCCTGCTCGCGGATCACCTCTGCGTTCGACATCAGGGTCCTCCCCTCGGCGTTCGATCCGGATGCGGGGCGCGCGTCCGGCGCGTCGCGCGTGATGCGTGGGCCGTAGGCGGCTCCGCTCAGGCTGCGACCGCGAGCGGCGGACCCCGTCCCGCCAGATGCAGCGCCAGCGGCTGGGACCGAACGATCGGATCGCCCGGCCAGGGGGCGTGCACCAGAGCGAGCGGCAGGTGGAGGTTCGAGCCGGCGGCGGGCGCCGTCCACAGCACTCGCGCGCCCTCGGTGCGCTTGAACGTGATCCCGCCCGCGGGCCGGTCGGCGGTGAGGACGGGAAGCATCGCGAGCGACTCGATCGCGGCGGCGGCCTCCGGAACGGCGGTCGAACCGCCGGCCCCGCTCGGGCCGCCCTGCGACGCGACGGCCCACGGCAGGACCCCGACCGCCACGACCAGGACGCCGCGAGCGCGCCGAACGGCAGGCCCCCTCATGCGGTCGAGCTTAGGCGCGAGCCTCCTGCGGTCGCAATCGGGGGCCCGCGATCCCCCTACTGACCGAGGATCTTCTTCTTCTGGTTCTGGAACTCGGACTCGGTCAGCACGCCCCGGTCGCGGAGCTCGGCCAGGCGCTCGAGCTCGCCGGTCGTGCTGGCCGCCGCCGGCGACGTCGCCGGTGTCGACGGCGTCGAGGCCGGGGGCCTGGGAGCCGGCCGCTCGTCGCGGCCCTGGTACATACGCTGTTTGTTGAGCTCGCCCTGCTGATAGATCGTGCGCTGCACCTGTTCGGGATTGCGGATGTCCCCGAACACCTCGCGGCCGAACTCGCTGGCCGAGCTGATGATGAGGTCGCCGGCGCCGATCATGCGTTCGAACACGCCCTGGTGGAACCGCACGTCGTTGATCGCCTCGAGCGGGATCTCCATCGACCGCTTGGCGATCCATCCCTCGCGGTGGATCACCCGGTCCGACGTCACCACGAACCACGACGTGGCCCATGCGATGACCTTTCGGACGGGGAAGAAGATCAACAGGAACAGCGCGACGGCCGTTGCGCCCCACACGACGGCGCTTCGGCCCCCGCCGTCGTCGGGCGCGTACCCGATCGCGAAACCGTATCCGACGACGATCAGGATCGTGACGATCGCGGGCATCACGAGCGCGATCCAGTGCGGCCGGATCTCCAGCACCAGCTCCTCGTTCGGCACTAGGAGCTTGCGAGGGAACGGCATGGCCGAATCCTACTCCAGGTGCTCGACGGCCCCGAACCGCACGACCTCGTCGCCCGCCGGCCTCCGGACCCTCAACCCGCCGAGCTCGTCGACGTCGACCGCCTCCCCCTCGATCACCCCGCTCGCGGTGACCGCCCGCACCCGCGTGCCGAGCGTCGCGCACAGCTCCCGGTACGCCGCGACGACGCCGCCCGCGAACGCCGGGTGCGCCGGCTGGTACGCGCGGACGAACGCTGACAGGTACGCCTCCAGCAGCTCGTCGTCGGTCGCGTCGACGGCGCCCGCGTCGGGGATCTCGGCGGGCGGGGTCCCGAGGTTGACGCCCACCCCGAGGACGACGTAGGCGAACGCTCCCGCCTCGACCCGAGACTCGGCGATGATCCCGCCCGCCTTGCGCCCGGCCACCAGGATGTCGTTCGGCCACTTGCAGGCCGTACGCTGATCGGCAAGCTCGAGGCAGGCGCGCGCCATCGCGGTCCCGGCCAACAGCGAGAGCAGGCCGCCGGCCTCGGGCTCCAGGTCGGGGCGGAGCACGATCGAGAACAGCAGCGCGCCGCCGGGCAGGTCCACCCAGGTGCGCCCCAGGCGCCCGCGCCCTCCCGTCTGGTGACCGGCTGCCACCAGCGTCCACTCCGGTGTGTCCGCCTCGGCCATCTCGACGGCGGTGACCTGCGTGGACGCAGTAACCTCGTCGAACCGTGCGGGGGCGCGCAGGCCCAGCCGTTCGAGCGCTCGGGCCAGGCCGTCCTGGGAAAGCACGAGACGATTGACTCCCGTTCGGGGGTACCCGATTGTTCCACGGGTACCGTGTCGCCGGGTCGTCGGACGCGCCGATGGACCCGATGATGACCGCGAGAGCGAGGCGCGTGGCCAAACCTCGGATCCTGATCGCGAACCGCGGCGAGATCGCCGTGCGCATCATCCGCACCGTCCGCGAGCTCGGCTACACCTCAATCGCCGTCTACAGCGACGCCGACCGCGACGCGCTGCACGTCGAGATGGCGGACCAGGCGCACCGGATCGGGCCGCCGCTCGCGGCCGACTCCTACCTGTCGATCGGCGCGATCCTGGAGGCCGCGTCGAAGGCACGCGCCACGATGGTCCACCCCGGGTACGGGTTCCTGTCCGAGCGCGCGCACTTCGCCCGCGCCGTCACCGACTCCGGGTTCGCCTTCATCGGCCCGCCCGCCGAGGCGATCGAGATGATGGGCGACAAGGCGGCCGCGCGCCGCGCCGCCGATCGCGTCGGGGTCCCGATCGTGCCGGGCACACCCGATCCCATCACCCTGGACGACGCCGCGACTGAGGCCGATCGCATCGGCTTCCCGGTGCTGGTCAAGGCGGCGTTCGGCGGCGGCGGGCGCGGGATGCAGGTCGTGCGCAAGCCCGAGGAGCTGGAGGGGGCGCTCGCGCGCGCCACGCGCGAGGCGCAGGCGTACTTCGGCCGCCCCGAGGTCTTCCTCGAGCGCTACGTGGACCGGGCGCACCACGTCGAGGCACAGGTGTTCGCCGACACGCACGGCAACGTGTCCTTCCTGGGCGAGCGCGACTGCTCGGTGCAGCGCCGGCATCAGAAGCTGATCGAGGAGACGCCCTCACCCGTCGTGGACGTCGAGCTCCGCTCGCGCATCGCCGAGTCCGCGATGGCCCTGGCCAAGGAGGCCGGCTACGTCGGCGCGGGCACGGTCGAGGGCATCGTCGACGAGGACGGCAGCTTCTACTTCATCGAGATGAATACGCGGTTGCAGGTCGAGCACACCGTGACCGAGATGGTGACCGGCCTCGACCTCGTCGCGCTGCAGATCCGGGTCGCGCTGGGGGACAAGCTCGATCTGTCCGAGACCGGGTCGTTCGGCCACGCGATCCAGTGCCGGATCAACGCCGAGGACCCCACGCGCAACTTCCTGCCGGGACCCGGCCGCGTCACCGGCTACGCGGAGCCCTCGGGCCCGTTCACCCGCGTCGACTCCGCGATCCGCGAGGGAAAAGAGATCCCCGCCGACTACGACTCGATGTTCGCCAAGGTCGTGGTGTCGGCCGAGAGCCGAACGCGCGCGATCGCCCGCATGGACCGCGCGCTGTCCGAGTTCCGGGTCGACGGGGTGCCGACGACGATCGCGCTGCACCGGTGGATCCTGGGCACGCGGGCGTTCCACAAGTCCACACACTCGACGACGTGGCTCGAGAAGGCCCTCCGCGACGCGGAGCTGCCCGAGAGCGATACGCCCGCCCCGCCCGCAACCGACGCCCGCGCGCCGGTGCCGGCCGAGCTGCTGCTGGAGGTCGACGGGCGCCGCGTCCCCGTCCGGATCTTCGACCAGCGGCGGGACACGGCCCCGAAGGTCCCGTCCCGGCTCTCGGCGCACGGCGGCGAGCACGTCCACAGCGTCATCGCCGCGCCGATGCAGGGCACGATCCTGCGCGTGCTGGTCGAGCCGGGTCAGGAGATCCAGGCCGGCGACGTGGTGTGCATCCTGGAGGCGATGAAGATGGAGAATGCGATCCCCGCACCCCGCGAGGGCGTCGTCTCCCAGATCCCGGTCGAGGCCGGACAGAACGTGCAGGTGGGCGACACGCTGGTCGAGCTCGACTAGCCGGGCGTGCCCCACGCGTCGCGGCCGGTGATCCGGATCGCGGCGTCGCGGATCTTGTACGTGCGGTTGATCGAGATCATCAGCGCCGTGAGCGTCTCGGTGATCCGCGCCTGGGTGAGGTCGCCGGCGTCCACCCACCGCAGGTTCGGGATCTGGTCGATCAGGCCACCGACGATCGCCTTCGCCTCCTTGTCCGTGCCGCAGACCAGGACGTCGCTCTCGAGGTCGTGCTCGAGATCCTGGAGCGACTCCCCGGGGATCGTGTGGAACGCGCCGACGATGCGCGCGGACGGGTCGAGGATCGCCTTGGCCTGCTCGGCGGCCGAGCCGTGCCAGGGCCGGACCACGTGCCAGGCGCGGCCCCCCACGGCGGTCGCGAGCGGGCTCGTACAGTCGACCACCACCGCGCCGGGCGGCACGCGGTCCTTGATCGAGCGGTAGATCTCGGCCTGGCCCTCGAACGGCACGGTCACGATCAGGACCTGGGACGCGGCAGCCTCCTGGTTCGTGGTGCCGTCCACGTTGGCCTTCGGCCCGAGGAGCCGTCGCGCCTCCTCGGCGGCCCCGGCCCCTTTCTCCTGCGACCGGGACCCGATCGTGACGTGGTCGCCCGCCTTTGCCAGCCGCAGCGCGAGGCCGAACCCCTCGCTGCCGGTCCCACCGATGATCGAGACGTCCATGGCGGCAGAACGATAGACGAAGCGCGCCGCGTGACGAGGCGGCCTAGGCTCGGGCGCGATGACCCGGGCGCTGACCTACGTCGTCGAACTCCTGGTGGGGCTCGGGTGTCTGATCGCGGGCGCCGCGAGCTTCCGCGGTTCGGGCACGAGATGGCTCGGCGTCGTCCTGCTCGTCGCCGGCATCGCGGCGGTCGTGCACGCGCTCGTCGAGCTGCTTACTTGATCGCTCCCGGCTTCGCGTGTCACCTCAGCGCGGCTGGTATTCGCCGAACACGGTTCGGAGCACGTCGGAGACCTCGCCGAGCGTCGCACGCGCGCGCAGCGCAACCTTCATCGGCGGCAACAGGTTTCCGCTGCCGAGGGCGGCCGTCTCGACGTCCTCCAGGGCCCGATCGACAGCTCGCTGGTCTCTCATCGCCCGGAGCTCACGAACCCGGGCCACCTGCCCCGCGACCTCCTCCTCGGAGATCCGCTGGATCTCCACGGCGCGCTCGTCGGGATCCTCGAACCGGTTCACGCCGACGACCACGCGCTCGCCCGACTCGATCCCCTGCTGGATCCGGAACGCCGCCTCGGCGATCTCGTCCTGGTAGAAACCGGCCTCGATCGCCTCGACCGCCCCGCCGAGGCGATCGATGCGCTCGAGGTAGTCGGTGGCGCGGCGCTCGATCTCGTCCGTCAGCGACTCGACGTAGTACGAGCCCCCCAGCGGGTCGACGGTGTGCGTCACCCCGGTCTCGTGCCCGATCACCTGCTGCGTGCGAAGGGCGATCTTCGCCGCGCGCTCGGTCGGCAGCGCCAGGGCCTCGTCGAACGAGTTCGTGTGCAGCGACTGCGTCCCTCCGAGCACCGCCGACAAGGCCTCGAGCGCCGTCCGCACGATGTTGTTCTGCGGCTGCTGCGCCGTCAGGGTGGCGCCGCCGGTCTGCGTGTGGAAGCGCAGCATGAGGCTCTTGGGATCCGTGGCGCCGAACCGCTCGGCCATGATCCGGGCCCACATCCGTCGGGCGGCACGGAACTTCGCGATCTCCTCGAACACATTCATGTGGCATGCGAAGAAGAACGACAGGCGGGGCGCGAACGCGTCGACCGCCAGCCCGGCGTCCAGCGCCGCCTGCACGTACGCGATCCCGTCGGCAAGCGTGAACGCGACCTCCTGCACGGCCGTCGCCCCAGCCTCGCGCATGTGGTAGCCGCTCACCGAGATCGTGTTCCAGCGCGGGATGTGCTCCCCGCAGTAACCGAACAGGTCCGTGATCAGCCGCATCGATGGTTTCGGCGGATAGATGTAGGTGCCGCGCGCCGCGTACTCCTTCAGCAGGTCGTTCTGGACCGTGCCGGACAGGCTCGACGCGTCGATCCCCCGTTCCTCGGCCACGAGCTCGTACAGCAACAGCAGGATCGGGGCGGTCGCGTTGATCGTCATCGAGGTCGAGACGCGGTCGAGCGGGAGGTCGGCCAGCAGGCGCGCCATGTCCTCGATCGAGTCGATCGCGACCCCGGTCTTGCCGACCTCGCCCTCGGCGCGCGGATGGTCGGAGTCGAGACCCATCTGCGTCGGCAGGTCGAACGCGACCGACAGGCCGGTCTGCCCATGCTCGAGCAGGTATCGGAAGCGGCGGTTGGTCTCCCCGGCGGTGGCCATGCCCGCGTACTGGCGCATCGTCCACAGCCGGGACCGGTACATCGTCGGATACACGCCGCGCGTGAACGGCGGGCGTCCGGGCTCCCCCATCTGCCGTTCGGGCTCGAACCCCGCCAGATCCTCGGCCTCGTAGACGGGCTGAAGGTCGATCTCGGAGTCCGTGGCGCGGGGCTCGGCGTCCATCCGCGAACCAGCGTAGTAGGTTCGGCTGAAGCGAAACCCGGGAAGGCGGCGGCGATGGAGACCAAGCCACACGAGCATCCGGACGGGGCGGGGCCCTCGAGCGACGCGCTCGACGACCGCGACGAACGGCCCTGGGAGCACATCCACGAACGACCGGTCACGCCCGAGCAGTGGGAGCGTTACCAGGCCTGGATGGCCGAGATCTTCTCGGCGTTCGGGATGCATCTGGACACGCCGGGGACGCGCCGGACTCCCGAGCGGTTCCTGCAGGCCCTCATGGACGCCACCGCCGGCTACGAGGGCGACCCCAAGTTGGTCACGGCGTTCCCCACCGAGTGCCGCGGCGGCGCCGACTGCAGGCTCAGCCAGGTGATCGAGGGCCCGATCCCGTTCTACGCCCTGTGCGAGCACCACGCGTTCCCGTTCTTCGGCGTGGCGCACGTCGGCTACGTCGCGCACGAGAACATCATCGGGATCTCGAAGCTGACGCGGCTCGTCCGCGTCTACGCGAAGCGGTTCACCGTGCAGGAGCGCCTGGGCCAGGAGATCGCCGACCACCTGGTCCACCTGCTCCAGCCGCACGGCGTCGCGGTGCACCTGGAGGCTGCGCACCTGTGCACGCAGATGCGGGGGGTTCGCGAGGAGCGTTCGCGCACCTGGACCTCGTTCTGGCGAGGGACCTACGAGACCGAGCCCGAGATCCGCCGCGAGTTCCTCGACGTGGCCTCGCGCGGGGATGGCTGAGCTCGAGCCTCCGATCCAGACGCTGTACGGGCAGGCGCCCGACGACCTGCCGGCCGCACTGCTCGAGCGGTACGGGGGCGGGCTCGGCCTGCCGGCGTCCGGGGTCTACGCGAACTTCGTCACCTCCGTCGACGGCATCGTCGCGATCGGCGACATCCCGGCCAGCTCGACCGTGATCGGCGGGCGCGACGATGGCGACCGCTTCGTGATGGCGCTGCTGCGCGCCGCGGCCGACGTCGTCCTGATCGGGGCGGAGACGTTCCGCGAGCACCGCGGACCGTGGGCCGCCCGTGCGACCTCGCCCGGCGCCGCCGATGCGTTCGCCGAGCTGCGCCGGGACGAGGGCCGGACTGCCGACCCCGTGCTCGCGGTCGTGACCGCGAGCGGGCGGATCGAGCCCAAGGATGGCAAGGGCCGCCAGGACACCATCGCCCTGACGACCCGCGCCGGCGCCGAGGCCCTCGAGCGCTCGGACGCCGGCGTGTCCGACGTCCTCGTGGTCGGAGACGGCGGCTCCCTGGACGGCGCGGGCATCGTCCGCGCCTTGCGCGGGCGCGGGTTCGAACGCATCCTGACCGAGGGCGGCCCCAGGCTCATGGCGCAGCTGCTCGACGCGCGGGTCGTGGACGAGCTCTTCCTGAGCGTCTCCCCCCTGTGCGCCGGCGGCGGTGACCGGCCGGGCGAACGCTCTCCCTTCACGCCAGGCATCGAGTTCCTGCCCGACCGGCGCGTTCCCGGGTCCCTGCGGAGCGTGAAGCGCCGCAACGACTACCTGTTCCTGCGGTACGGGCTCGGCGAGGGCGAGCCCGGGTAAGGTTCGGCCACATGGACATCGTCGATCCGCGCGTCGAGGACTACATGCGCTCGCTGCTCGGGCGCTACGACGAGCCCGTGTTGCTCGAGATGGAGGCGGAGGGCGCGGACCGCGGGTTCCCGATCATCGGCCGCCTCGTCGGCGTCACGGTGGAGCTGCTGGCCCGCTCGATCGGCGCCGGACGCGTGTTCGAGCTCGGCTCGGGTTTCGGGTACTCGGCGTACTGGTTCTCCCGGGCGGTCGGCCCGGCCGGCGAGGTGCACGCCACCGACGGCGACCCCGACAACGAGCCCAAGGCCATGGACTACCTGTCGCGCGCAGGGCTGTCCGGGCCGATCCGCTGGCACGTCGGCGACGCGGTGACCAACCTGAATTCGGCCGAGGGCGCGTTCGACGTCGTGTACAACGACATCGACAAGGAGGGCTACCCGGACGCCTGGCGGGCGGCCAGGGAGCGCGTGCGCATCGGCGGCCTGTACGTGTGCGACAACGTCCTGTGGTCCGGCGCGGTCGCCGAGCCGCAGGGCGACCACGGCCGGGACGAGAAGACGACCAGCGCGATCCTCGAACACAACCGGCTGATCGCCGACGACGAGCGCTACGTCTCGTCCATCGTGCCCACCCGCGACGGCGTGTTCGTGGCGCTCCGGGTCGCCTGAAGGCCGCACCCACCGTGCCGCGAGAAGCCCGTCGAGTAGACTCCGCGCGGCCCGGCGCAAGGCGTTGGCGCGGGCCGCGACTAGGCTTGAAGCCGAGGGCTTGATGGCGAAGCGGAAGTCCGACGTCGGGACCCTGTACAAGGGCAGTCCGGGACAATGGTCCTGGCTCCTGCACCGCATCACCGGCGTCGCGGTGATCCTGTTCCTGTTCGCGCACGTGGTCGACACCGCGGTCGTCGGCTGGGGCCCCGAGGCCTACAACCGCGTCATCTCCGTGTACCACAACTGGTTCGTCCAACTGCTGGAACTCGGCCTGGTGGCCGCCGTCCTGTACCACGCGATCAACGGCGTGAAGATCATGCTGTTCGATTTCTGGCCCGCGAGCGCCCGCCACATGAAGCCGATCGCGCTCGCGTCGACCCTGCTGTTCGTCGCGGCGATGATCCCGATCGCGATCATCATGGGCAAGGGCATCCTCGAGTCCGCGGGAGTGCTGTGATGGCGGTCGAGGCGCCCGAACGCTCGGTCTCGCCCTCGCGGGGCGGCTTCCAGGGCTACCGCGGCCGCGAGCGCCCGATGGGCGGGTTCGAGCTGTGGTCGTGGCTGTTCATGCGGATCAGCGGCCTGCTGCTGCTGGTGCTCGCCGTTGGGCACGTGCTGATCATGCACGTGCTGGACGAGGGGGTTTCGCGCGTGAACTTCGGGTTCGTGGCCACGCGTTGGCAGAGCCCGTTCTGGCGGACGTGGGACTGGGCGCTGCTCGTGCTCGCGCTGATCCACGGCATCAACGGGCTGCGCGTGATCGTGCAGGACTACGTGAAGTGGCCGGGCCTGCGGTTCGCGGTGGACATGGTGTTCTTCGTGACCGGGTTCGGGCTGTTCGTCCTGGGCACGGTGGTCGTGTTCACGTTCGAGCCCAGCCAATGGCCGGGAACGACGTAGCCGCATGACGACCTTCCACACGTACGACGCGGTGATCGTGGGCGCCGGCGGGGCGGGCCTGCGGGCGGCCATCGAGGCCTCGGACCGCGTGCGGACCGCGGTGATCTCCAAGCTCTACCCGACGCGGTCGCACACGGGGACCGCGCAGGGAGGCATGTGCGCGGCGCTCGCCAACGTCGAGGAGGACTCGCCCGAGTGGCACGCCTTCGACACGGTCAAGGGCGGCGACTACCTCGTCGACCAGCCGGCGGCGCAGTTGATGTGCGAGGAGGCCGTTCACGCCGTCTACGAACTCGAGCACTGGGGACTGCCGTTCAACCGCACGCCGGAGGGCAAGATCGACCAGCGGCGATTCGGCGGGCACACGCGCAACCACGGCGAGGCGCCCGTCAAGCGCGCGTGCTTCGCGGCCGATCGGACCGGCCACATGATCCTGCAGACCCTGTACCAGCAGTGCGTGAAGCGCAACGTCCGGTTCTTCAACGAGTTCTACGTGCTCGACCAGCTCATGGTGGACGGCGCCTGCGCCGGCGTCGTCGCATACGAGCTGGCGACCGGCGAGCTTCACGTGTTCCGCGCGAAGTCGGTCCTGTACGCGACCGGCGGCTACGGCCGCATGTTCCGCGTGTCCTCGAACGCCCACACGCTGACCGGCGACGGCCCCGCCGTCCTGTTCCGCCGCGGCATCCCGCTGGAGGACATGGAGTTCTTCCAGTTCCACCCGACGGGCGTCTACAAGATGGGGATCCTGCTGTCCGAGGCCGTTCGGGGTGAGGGCGGCATCCTGCTGAACTCCGAGATGGAGCGCTTCATGGAGCGCTACGCCCCGACGGTGAAAGACCTGGCGCCCCGAGACATGGTGAGCCGCGCGATCTTCCAGGAGATCAAGGAGGGCCGCGGGACCGGCCCGAACCGCGACGCCGTGTGGTTGGACGTTCGGCACCTCCCCCGCGACGTGATCGAGGAGAAGCTGCCGGACGTGACCGAGTTCGCGCGCGTCTACCTGGGTGTCGAGCCGACCACCGAGCTCGTGCCGATCCAGCCCACGGCCCACTACGCGATGGGCGGGATCCCGACCAACATCGACGGGCAGGTCGTGATCGGCGAGGAGGAGACGCCGGTGCCGGGCCTGTACGCCGCCGGCGAGTGTGCGTGCGTCAGCGTGCACGGCGCGAACCGTCTTGGCACCAACTCGTTGCTCGACATCGTGGTGTTCGGCAAGCGGGGCGGCCGGCACGCGGCCGAGTTCGCCGCCGGCGCCGAGCTTGCCGAGCTCCCCGAACGCGCCGAGGGGTCGGTCCGCGACCTGGTGGACGGACTGCTGAACCGGCCCGAGGGCGCCAACGCCGCCGACATCCGCAACGAGCTCCAGGACTCGATGCAGGATCTCGCGTTCGTGGTGCGCACCGAGGAGAGCCTGCGCAAGATGCAGGAGATCCTCGAGGGCCTGCGCGAGCGCTTCGAGCGCGTCTACGTGCAGGACACGGGGAAGATGTTCAACACCGAGCTGATGGAGGTGGTCGAGCTGGGGTTCCTGCTCGAATGCGCGGACGCCCTCGTGGCCGCGGCGCTCGCCCGCGACGAGAGTCGCGGCGGCCACTACCGTGAGGACCACCCGCTGCGCGACGACGCCAACTGGCTCAAGCACTCGCTCGCGATGCGGCAGCCCGATGGTTCTATCGCGCTCTCCACCAAGCCGGTCAAGCTCGGCCCCTATATCCCGATGGAGCGCAAGTACTGATGGCATCCGACACCAACGAACTGGGCGACATCCTCGACGCGTCCGACCTCCGCGCCGCCGGGGCGCGGCACACGGTCACGCTCACCCTGAAGATCCGCCGCTACAACCCCGAGGTTCGCGGCGAGGAGTCCTGGTGGGACGAGTTCGAGATCCAGGCCGAGCCCGACGACCGGCTCCTCGACGCCCTGCACCAGGTGAAGTGGTACCACGACGGCACCCTGGCACTCCGACGCTCGTGCGCCCACGGCATCTGCGGCTCGGACGCGATGATGATCAACGGGAAGAACGCGCTCGCGTGCAAGACGATCGTCCGCGACGTCGCACCGAAGGTCACGGTCGAGCCGATCCGCGGGCTCCCGGTCCTCAAGGACCTGATCGTGGACATGGAGCCGTTCTTCGCGGGCTACCGCTCGGTGCTCCCCTACCTGATCAACGACTCGGGCGAACCCGACACCGAGCGCCGCCAGTCGCCCGAGGAACGGCACGCGTTCGACGACACCACCAAGTGCATCCTGTGCGCAGCATGCACGACCTCGTGCCCGATCTTCTGGGGCGACGAGGAGTACGTCGGCCCGGCGGCCATCGTGAACGCCCACCGGTTCATCTACGACTCACGCGACGAGGGCGGCCGCGACCGGCTGAAGATCCTGTCCGAGAAGACCGGTGTGTTCCGCTGTCGGACGACGTTCAACTGCACCGAGGCCTGCCCGCGCGGCATCGAGGTGACCAAGGCGATCCAGGACGTGAAGCGCTCGATCCTGTTCGACCGCTTCTGACGCTCCCGACGCTCCGCTAGGGTTCGGCCGTGGCGCACCTGGTGACGCTGATCCCCGGCGACGGTATCGGCCCCGAGGTCTCGGAGGCGACGCGGCGCGTCCTCGACGCGACCGGGGTCGAGATCGAGTGGATCGTGGAGCGGGCAGGCGCCTCGACGCTCGAACGCGAGGGGACGACGCTCCCGCCCCGGGTCTTGGATCGGATCCGTCACTCGCGCGTGGCGATCAAGGGCCCGATCACCACGCCGGTGGGCGCGGGCTTCCGCAGCGTGAACGTGGAGCTGCGGCAGGCGCTGGACCTGTTCGCCTCGGTCCGGCCCTCGAGGTCACTCGCCGGCCTGCCGACCCCGTACCCCAGCGTCGACCTGGTGGTGATCCGCGAGAACACCGAGGACCTCTACCAGGGGATCGAGTTCGAGCGCGGGACGCCCGAGGCCCGCGAGCTGCGCGATGAGCTGATGCGGCTGTCGGGCCACGAGGTGGGCGAGGACTCGGGGTTCACGGTCAAACCCATCTCGGTCACGGGGACGCGTCGGATCGTGCGGTTCGCCCTGGACTTCGTCGGAGCCCATGACCGGCGCAAGATCACGCTCGGCCACAAGGCGAACATCTTATGGTTCTCCGACGGGCTCTTCCGCTCGATCGGCCGCGTCGAAGCGGAGGCCCGGCCCGAGGTAGCGTTCGAGGACGTGGAGATCGATCAGCTGTCGATGCGGCTGGTACGCGACCCCTCCGCGTTCGACGTGCTGCTTCTGCCGAACCTGTACGGCGACATCGTGTCCGACCTGTGCGCCGGACTCGTCGGGGGCCTCGGCCTCGCGGCGGGCGCGAACCTCGGGTGGGAGTACGCGGTGTTCGAACCGGTGCACGGGAGCGCGCCCGACATCGCGGGCACCGGGGTCGCGAACCCGGTCGCGATGATCCTGTCGGGCGCGATGCTGCTGCGACACGTCGGCGAGCTCGGCGCCGCCGCTCGTGTCGAGTCGGCGGTCGACGCCGTGCTGTCCGAGGGCGGAGTCCGAACGCCAGACCTCGGAGGACGATCGAGCACCGACGAGCTCGCTGAGGCGATCCGCGAACGGGTGGCGACATGAACGCGTTCCACCGGCGAGCACTCGACGCGTACGCGGCGCTCGGCGGCCTGGGGCTGCTGGCGCTGTGCGCGCTGGTGGCCCGCGACGGAACGGTGGACCCGCCAGAGCTGACGGTCTTCCACGCGATCAACCAGCTGCCCGGATCCCTGTCGGGCCCCATGCAGGCCGCCCAGTTCCTCGGCGTGCTCGCCGTGGGGCCGATCGCGGCGGTCGTCGCGGCGATCCTTCGCCGGTGGCGCCTCGCCCTCGCGTTCCTGCTGGTCACGGCCGGCAAGCTGATCGCCGAACGCATCGTGTGGCAGCTCGTGGTCCGATCGCGGCCGGGCACGACGGTCTCGGACGCGGTCGTGCGCGGCAGCACGCCCACCGGCGGAGCGTCCTTCGTGTCCGGACACGTGGTGCTCGTGACCGGCCTGGCCTGGGTCCTGACGCCCTATCTCCGCGGCGCGTGGCGCGCCGTGCCATGGCTCGTCGTCGCGCTCGTGGCGTTCGCACGCATATACCTGGGCGCCCACGCCCCGCTCGACGTGCTCGGGGGGTTCGGACTCGGGCTCGTGGTGGGCGGGCTGGCGAACCTGGCCGTGGGCGTCCCGGCGACGCAAGACGAGGAGGCGCGGGAGCGACCCACCGAGACCGTTCGCTAGCCCTCGGGGTGGTGCCGGTGCTCGGAGCCCGGACCGGGCTCCCCGAGGGGGAGCTGTCAGCAGCCGGGTTCGCCGTGGTGACCGCAGCACTGCGCGCGGGAGAACGTCGCGTGGAGCCGGTTGCGGAACGTGAGCCGCAGCTTGGTCGTCACGGGGGCGTCGTACTCGTGCCAGTTGGTGAAGAAGTTCCGAACGTGGATCCGGACCTGGTGGAGGAACCGGCGCATCACCCTCCGCCGTTCTTGCCGGCCCACTCGTCGGTCGGGACGCGCAGCGACTCCGGGAGCACGTCGTTCCTGCGCCAGGGCTTGACCGTCTCGGCGTAGAAGTCGCGCCCGCGGCAGTCGTTCACGACCCAGACCGGGAAGTCATCGAGCTCCATCCTGCGGATCGCCTCGGTCTGTAGGTCCTCGAACGCGATGACCTCTTGCCCCCGAACGGTCTGCGCCGACAATGCGCCGCCGCCGCCGAGCGCCGCCATGTAGACCGCGACGTGCTTCTCGAGCTCCGCGCGGATCGCCGGACCACGACCGCCCTTGCCCATGATGCCCTTGAGCCCGAGCTCCAGCAGCCGCGGCGTCCATTTGTCCATCCGGCTCGCGGTGGTCGGACCGGCCGAGCCCGTGACGTTGCCGGGTCGCTCGGGGGTCGGGCCGACGTAGTAGATGATCTGCCCCCCGATGTCGAACGGCAGCTCCTCGCCCCGGTCCAGCATCTCGACCATCCGCTTGTGCGCCGCGTCGCGTGCCGCGTACACGGTGCCATTGACCAGCACCACGTCGCCGATCTCGAGCGCCAGAACGTCGTCGTCGGACAGCGGAGCCGAGATCCGCTTGCGGCCGTCCTCCAGGACCTCGACCGACACTCAGATCACCCTCGATCCGGTTCGGTGGGCATGGCACTCGATGTTGACGGCGACCGGCAGCGAGGCGATGTGGGTGGGCATCGTCTCGACGTGGACGGCGAGCACGGTCTGCGTGCCGCCGAGCGCCTCGGGCCCCAGACCCAGCGCGTTGCACTTCTCGTACAGCTCCGCCTCGAGCTCGGCGATCTGCGGGTCGGGATTCGGCTGCCCGACCTTGCGCATGAGCGCTCGCTTGGCGATCACGGCCGACATCTCGAAGTTGCCGCCGATGCCCACGCCGATGATGCCGGGCGGGCAGGCGTTCGGGCCGGAGTCGGCGACGGCCTGCAGCACGTACTCCTTCACGCCCTCGAGCCCGTCGGCCGGCTTGAGCATCGCGTGCTTGCCCATGTTCTCCGAGCCCGCGCCCTTGGCGTCCACCTGGATACGGATCTGGTCGCCGGGCACGATCGTGGTGTGGACGAAGGCCGGCGTGTTGTCGCCGGTGTTCCGCCGGTCGAACAGCGGGTCGCGGACGATCGAGCCCCGCAGGTACCCGTCTCCGTACCCTTGGCGAACGCCCTCGTCGATCGCGTCGTACAGGTCCGCGCCCGTCACGTGCACGTCCTGCCCGAGGTCCACGAAGATCACCGTGTAGCCGGTGTCCTGGCAGTAGGGGTACTCGCCCTTCGCCGCGAGCTCCTGGTTGCGGATCAGCAGGTCGAGCACCTGGCGGCCTAGCGGCGACTCCTCGAGCTCGCGGGCCCGCCTGACGAGCGTCACCATCTCCTCGGGGACCCTGTAGTTGATCTCGATGCAGAGCTCCCGGACGGTCCGCGTGACCTCCGCCGCATCGATCTCGCGTGGTTCACCCATGAAATCCATGCTAGCGCCCGCCGCGGTGGGAGGATGCCGCGGTGACGTCGGAGATCATCTCCACCGCCCGCCCCACGTTCCTGCGGTTCGCCGGGTTCGCCTGCGTCGCTCTCGGCGCCGTCCTGGCCGGCGTGGGCGCCACCCGAGAGTGGGTGGCCGTCGGGTTCGCCTCGGACACGCAACACGCCGCCGACCTGTCCGTCCACGGGATCGACGTGTGGGAGGGCAAGGTGGTGCTGTTCGCCGCCGCGGCCGCGCTCCTCGTGCTGCTCGCGATGCGCATCTCGGGCTCGCCCGGTACGCGCCGGGGCCTGGCGATCGGGCTGATCGTCCTCGGCGCGCTGTGCATCGCGCTGCCGGTCGTTGACGCGGTCCGGGCGAGGGACCGGTTCGGCGGGGGCGAAGGACTGGAGCGGTTCGTCGCGTCCCTGTCGGTGAAGCTCGGCCTGCCCGAGGACGTGATCCGCGAGCAGCTCTCGGCGCAACTGGACAGGGAGCTCCGCGTCGAGGTCTCGCCCGGCCTGTGGCTCACGGTCGCCGGCGGTGCGCTGCTGGTGGCAGGCGGCGCGCTGAGCCTCGCGTGGAGCCGCAGGAAGGGCCCCGCGCCCCCCGAGCCCGGTTAGATCGACGCGAGGTCCGCGCACTTGGCGCGGATGCCCTCGGCCGCCGAGCGGAGCGCACCGAGCTCGTCGTCGTTCAGGTCCAGCTCGACGATCTCGGCCACGCCGGCGGCGGACAGGCGCGCGGGGACGCCCACGTACACGTCCTCGATGCCGTACTGGCCTGTGCACCAGGCGCACACCGGCAGCGCCTCGTCCCGGGTGCCGGCGATCGCCTCGACCATCCGGGTGGCCGAGGCCGACGGGGCGTAGTAGGCGCTTCCCTTCTTGAGGAGCCCGACGATCTCGGCACCGGCGTCGCGGGTTCGGGCGTAGAGGCGTTCCAGCGTCTCATGGTCGACGAGCTCGGCGAGCCCTTTGCCGTCCACGGTCGCGTGCCGGGGAAGGGGGACCATCGACTCCCCGTGCGAGCCGAGTGTCATGGCCTCGACCACCGATGGCGAGACGCCGAGCTCCTCGGCGATGAAGGCGCGCAGCCGGGCAGAGTCCAGCACGCCGGCCATCCCCATCACGCGCTCCTTGGGGAACCCGGAGACGTCGGACGCGAGGAACGTCATCTCGTCCAACGGGTTGGTGACCACGATGATGATCGAGTTCGGCGAACCGGGGACGAACCGCTCGACCACGTCGCGGACGATGCCAGCGTTCTTGCCGAGCAGGTCCATGCGGCTCATGCCGGGCTGCCGGGGGAAGCCGGCGGTGATGACCACCACGTCGGAGCCGGCCGTGTCCGCGTAGTCGTTGGTCCCGACGATGTTCGGCTCGAAGCCGACCACGGGCGCCGACTGGCGCATGTCGAGCGCGAGCCCCTGTGGGAGCCCCTCGACGATGTCGATCAGGACGACCTCGGCCAGGCCGCGTTCGACCAGCCGCATGGCCGTGGTCTGCCCGACGAACCCGCTTCCGACGACGGTGACGCGCATGCTCGAGCTCCTCGGATCGGTGAGCGCGCCATCCTAGCGGCCGCGCGACCGGATCCGAGCTACCGGGTTTCGCGACGACTGGTGATGTAAGCGCCGACCAGGATGAGCCCCGTCCCGAACAGCGAGATCGCCTCGATCGTCTCGTCTCGGAAGATCACGCCGAGCACGATGGCGACGACGGGGATGAAGTAGGTCGCGATCGAGCCGCGCGTCGCCCCGGCGCGACCCACGAGCGTGGCCATGGCCACGAACGCCAGGGCCGTCCCGAAACAGCCGAGGCTCACGACGGCGATCGTGCTCGTCCACGAGAACTCGGAGTCCGGCAGGGAGATCAGGGCCGCGGGAAACAGCAGGATCAGCGCGACGGCCTGGGCGCGGATCAGCACCGGGAGCGCGCCGTAGCGCTGTTGCAGCGGGACCGCGACGTTGACCGCGACCGCGTAGCACAGCACCGCGAGGACCGCGAGCGAGGCGCCCAGGGCGGTGGCGTCGGCATCGTGCGTGGCGGGCCAGAGGACGCAGACCACGCCGAGGAACCCGACGGCGATCCCCGCGACGATCCGCCCGGTCGGCGTCTTCCGGAGCAGGAGCGCGGCCACCACGGCGGCGAAGATCGGCAGCGCGCCGTTGATCATCCCGGCGAGCGACGAGTCGATCCACTGTTGGGCGATCGGGAACAGCAGCAGCGGCGCGCCCATCCACAGGATGCCGAGCAGCGCGACGCGGGGCAGGTCGGCGCGTTCGACCGGCCGGTGCGAGCCCGGCAGGAGCCCCAGGGTGACGGCCCCGACGGCGACCCGCCCGAACGCCACCACGCCCGGGCCGAAGGACTCGAGACCGATCTCGATGAACAGGAACGAGGAGCCCCAGATCGTGGCGACGGCGGCGAGCAGCCCCCACTCCTGCGGGCCGAACGCCTCGCGGCGGGTGCCGTGCGCAGTCTCGATCAGCGGTCGCCTGCTCACTCGGTCCCCTCGCATATCCATCGCTCCGGAGCCCTCCGTCGTGAGACGCGGATCCCCAGAGCTTCTCATCGCGGACCCAGGGCTTGGACCACGGCGTCCCGGACCTCGGTCGTCGTCGCCGCCCCGGGGTCGTCCCGGGTCTGCCGCAGGTCGTCGGTGACCGTCCGCCCCTCGGCCAGGACGTGCGCGACCGCGGCCTCGAGGCGGTCCCCCGCGTCCGTCTCCCCCACGTGCCGGAGCAACATCGCCCCCGAAAGCATCAGGGCCATGGGGTTCGCGCGGTTCAGACCCCGGTACCTCGAGACGGTGCCGTGCGTGGCCTCGAACACCGCGCACCCATCGCCCACGTTCATCCCCGGCGCGAGGCCGAGCCCACCGATCAGCCCCGCGCAAAGGTCCGAGACGATGTCCCCGTACAGGTTCGGCAGCAGGAGCACGTCGAAGGCATCGGGGCGCTGGACGAGCTGCATCGCGAGGTTGTCGATGATGCGCTCCTCGAACCCGACCTCCGGATGCGATCTCGCCTCGTCGCGCACGGTCTCCAGGAACAGCCCGTCGGAGAACTTCATGATGTTGGCCTTGTGGCCGGCGGTGACGGTGCGCCGGCCGTTCGCCCCCGCGTGTTCGAAGGCGAACCGGGCCACTCGCCGGCTCGCGTGCTCGCTGATCGCCTTGATCGACAGGCCCGAGTCCTCGCGCACACGCTTGCCCGTGGTGCGCTCGATGAACGCGATCAGCTCTGCGGTCTGCGGCGCGCCCTGCTCGAACTCGATCCCCGTGTAGGACCCCTCGGTGAGCTCGCGGATCACCACGACGTCCACGCGCTCGTAGCGCGCGGGGACGCCGGGATACAACTGGCACGGGCGTACCGCCGCGAACAGGCCGAGGGAGGCCCGCATCCCGACGTTCACGCTCCGGAACCCCGCCGGCGTCCCGAGCGGCCCCTTCAGGGCGACGCCGTTCGCGCGGATCGACTCGATCACCCGCGCCGGCATCGGGGTGCCCTCACGTTCGACGACCGACAGCCCCGCGGACTGGACGTCCCACTCGAGCCCGGCCCCGGTGGCCTCCATCGCCACCCGGGCGGCATCGACGAGCTCGGGGCCCGTCCCGTCCCCGGGGATGAGCGTGATCCGATGAGCCGCCACGCCTGGATTCTGATGGGATGATGGGCGAGGCACCATCACGGAAGGAACGGTTCGTGGCGGACAAGGGGCTTCGCGAGGTCGTGGCGGCGCAGACGAAGCTGTCCGACATCGACGGACGGGCCGGCCGCCTGTGGTACGTCGGCTACGACATCCGCGACCTCGCCGGGCGCACGTCCTATGAGGAGGTCGTGCACCTGCTGCACGAGCTCCGCCTTCCCACCCAGCCCGAGCTGGACGCGCTCATCGACTTCATGGTCGAGGAGCGCGAGGTCTCGAAGTTCCTGGTGGACCTGATGCCGACGCTGGCCCAGCAGACATCCCCGATGTCGATGCTGCGAACCACGGTCTCTGCGGCCTCGACCTACGACCCCGACGGCTGGGACGACTCGGCCGAGGCCGACCATCGCAAGGCGCTGCGGCTGATCGCCAAGACCCCGACCCTGCTCGCGATGTACCACCGGATGCGCACGGGGCAGGAGCTGGTGCCGCCCAACCCCAAGCTCCCGCACGCCGCGAACTTCCTGCACATGCTGCTCGGGCTCGAGGTCTCCCAGGAGGACGCCGAGGCGATCGACACGACGTTCGTCCTGTACGCCGACCACACGATGAACGCGTCGACGTTCGCGGCGCGGATCGTCGCCTCCACGCTCGCCGACATGTTCTCGGCCATCACGGCGGCGATCGCCGCCCTCAAGGGTCCGCTGCACGGCGGGGCCAACGAGGAGTCGATGAAGATGCTCGAGGAGGTGGGCTCGCCCGACCGGGCCGAGGCCTACGTCCGCGCCCGACTCGAACGCCACGAGAAGGTGATGGGGTTCGGGCACGCGGTGTACAAGACGATGGACCCACGCGCGACCGTGCTCAAGCGCCTGTCGAAGGAGACCGGCGAGCGCCACGGCGACACCAGCTGGTACGAGATCTCCGAGGCGATCGAGCGCACCGTGGCCGAACAGAAGGGCCTGTACCCGAACGTCGACTTCTACGCCGCGAGCGTGTACCACACGCTCGGCATCCCGACCGACCTCATGACGCCGATCTTCGCGATCGCGCGGATGGCCGGCTGGACGGCGCACGTGCGCGAGCAGTACGCGGACAACCGGGTGATCCGGCCGAGCTCGGAGTACGTCGGGCCGCGCGACCGGACCTGGGTCCCGATCGACGAACGCGAGCTCACGCGGTAGGCGCGGGAGGCGGCGGAGCGCCGCCGAACGCCGGCGTCTCGCCCGCGGACGCGGCGTCCCACACCCGGTTCAGATGCTCCTGCACGTAGGCCGCCATGCCGATCCAGATCAGGATCCCGAGCAGCACCACCAGTGCCGGCGAGATCTGCGAGTTCAGGTCCCGCTGCTGCTGCATCTGCGCCACGTGGTTCGCGGTGTTGTAGTACGCGATGAACGGCGGCACGATCAGCAGGAAGCCCGGGATCACGGCCAGCAGGGACCGTGACGGGCTGATCGTGTCGTCTCTCGTGTAGCGCAGGATCTCCTCGTTGACCTTGTAGTACCAGTACAGGCCGTAGATCCCGAACGTGATCAGCGAGAGTCCCAGAACCCCCAGCGGATTGCGCTTCAGGTACGACTCACCTCGGATCGTCACGGTCTCAGCCATCTCGACGCCCCCTCGCGACCGGTTGCCTTCGGAGTCTACGCGACGGTCGACCCCGGTCGTGGCAGGAGCCCCGCGCCCTCGATCACGTGCCGGACGACCTCCTCGCGGCCGAGGCCCATCACGTGCACGCCGGCGATCCCGGGGATCTTCTGCACGGCCGTGACGACCTCCACGCACTGCTCGGTGCCGAGCGCCTCGGCCTCGGGACCCGCATCCTCGAGCGCCGCCAGGAGATCGGCGGGCACGTGCACGCCGGGCAGGTGCTCGTCCATGTACCGGGCCTGCTTGGCGCTTCGGAGCGGCGCGACGCCCACCAGGACGGTCGCGCGTTCGAACAGGCCTCTCGGACGCATGACATCGGCCCATGCGCCGAGCCGGTCGACGTTGTACGCGATCTGCGTCATCACGAAATGCGCCCCAGCGTCCAGCTTGACCTCCAGGCGTGTCGGGTCGTAGTGCTCGAGGATCGGCGTGTCGGACACGCCGACGAAGTACCGGGGAGGGTCCGCGATCTCCACGCCCGAGGGCAGTCGGCCTTCGGCACGCAGGGTGGACGCGAGCGAGACGAGCTCCAGGAGCCCGATGTCGCCGACGAAGGAGGCCTCTGGCTCGTCGCCGATCGCGAGCGGGTCGCCTGTGAGGCACAGCACGTTCCGAGCCCCGAGCGCCCACGCGCCCATCAGGTCGCCGGCGAGCGCGAGCCGGTTTCGATCGCGGACGGTGAGCTGCACGGTGGGCTCGAGCCCGGCCCGGGAGACGATCCCGGCGCCGGCCACCGGCGACATGTGCGCGCTCGCCGTGGGGTTGTCGGTGACGTTGACGGCATCGGCGTACCCGACGAGCTCACGCGCCTGTTGGTCGACGGGTTCGGGAGAACCCGAGCGCGGGGGCACGACCTCGCTGGTAACGCAGAAGCGCCGGGAGCGCGCGAGCGCCTCCAGGCCGCTCGAGGCCTCGCTCACCGCTGTTCGGACAGCTTCTCGGCGGCGGTGACGGTGTTCAGCAGGAGCATGGCGGTGGTCATCGGCCCGACGCCCCCCGGGACCGGCGTGATCATGCCCGCAACCTCCTTGACCTGCTCGAAGTCGACGTCGCCGACCAACCCGTTGTCGGTGCGATGCACCCCCACGTCCACCACCACCGCGCCGGGCCGGACCATGTCCGCGGTCACGATCCCCGGGATACCGGTCGCGACCACCAGGACGTCCGCACGCCGCGTGTGGGAGCCCAGGTCTCGCGTCTTGATGTGGCACACAGTGACGGTCGCGTTCCCGCGGATCCAGTCCTGCGCCAGCAGGATCGACAGCGGCGCGCCCACGAGGTCGCCGTAGCCGACGACCACGATCTCGGCACCCTCGAGCTCGACGCCCGAACGAAGCAGGAGCTCGACGATCCCGTAGGGCGTGGCCGGCGGGAATGACGGCTCGCCCCGGACCATGAGCCCGACGTTCAGCGGGTGAAGCCCGTCCACGTCCTTGCGCGGGTCGATCGTGGTCTGCACGGCGAGCTCGCTGATGTGCCTGGGCACCGGCAGCTGGACGATGATGCCGTGGATCTCCGGGTCCCGGTTCAG
>Ga0114129_10001806_pt1 | contig 29163 bp, 25 predicted proteins | sample RhiMetdeltSRZDD1_FD_80071 | JGI IMG/M metagenome (GOLD analysis project Ga0114129, IMG submission 80071) | Populus rhizosphere microbial communities from Tennessee, USA - Rhizosphere MetaG P. deltoides SRZDD1 (version 2) (version 2) | ecosystem: Host-associated > Plants > Roots > Rhizosphere >... | reverse complement strand
GTCGCCGAGGCAGCGAACCGTGGGCTGACCGCCCTGGCCATCACCGACCATGACGGCATGTACGGCGTCCCTCAGTTCGCGCAGGCGGCCGCCCGCCTCAAAGAGCAAACCGGCATCGGGATAGGCACGATCTTTGGCGCCGAGCTCAGCCTGGGCCTGCCCGCCGAAGGCGGCGCCGGCCACGGTGCGGCCTCCCGCGGACCCCCGCGGTCAGCCCGGAGCGGGGCGGTGCCGCCGGGGGGGCACCCCCGAACCCCCGATGGCCCGCAATTCCCCGACAGCCCGCACTCCCCCGATGGCCCGCACTCCCCCGATGCCTCGCACTCCCTCGATGGCTCGCACTCCCTCGATGGCCTGCCACTCTCCGACGGCCCGCCACCCGCGGATGGGCTCCGGCGCTCCGGTGGCCCACAACACCCCGCGGCCGGCCCTGAGGGGCACGGTGCCGCCCGCGGGGCACCCCCGAACCCCCGGTGGCCCGCAACCCCCCGGGCGGGTGCGCCCGACCCGGAAGGCCAGCACCTGCTGGTGCTGGCCCGGGACCCGGAGGGCTACCGGCGGCTGTGCCAGGTGATCAGCATGGCGCAGCTTGCCGGAGGCGAAAAGGGCCGCCCCGTCTACGACCTGGAGTCCCTTGCGCAGGCGCACGACGGGCACTGGGTGATTCTCACCGGCTGCCGCAAGGGCGCCGTTCCTGCGGCGCTCGCCTTGGCCGGCCCAGACGCCGCGGCGGCGGAACTCGAGGCGCTCGCCGCCATGTTCGGCCGCCAGAACGTCGTGGTCGAGCTGACCAGCCACGACCAGCCGGCGGACGACGAGCGTAACGACGCCCTGTACGAGCTGGCCCTGAGCACCGGGACGGCGGTGATCGCCACCGGCAACGTGCACTACGCCGCCCCACGTGATGCCCGGCTGGCCCAGGCGCTGGCCGCGGTCCGGGCCCGCCGCAGCCTGGATGAGATGGACGGCTGGCTGGCCGCGTCCGGCGGCGCGTACCTCCGGTCCGGCGCGGAGATGGCCTACCGGCTCCGCCGCTACCCCGATGTGGCCGAACGCACCCTGCAGCTGGCGCGCGACTGCGCGTTCGGCTTCCACGTGATTGCGCCCAGGCTGCCGGTCTTCCCCACCCCGGGCAGGCACACCGAGGCAACCTGGCTGCGCTCGGTGGTCGCGGGGAAGGCACCGCAGCGCTACGGCCCGCCGGATGAGGAACGCGTCCAGGGGGCCTACGCGCAGCTTGCCCGCGAGCTCGACATCATCGAGACACTCGGGTTCCCCGGCTACTTCCTGATCGTGCACGACATCGTCAGGTTCTGCGAACAGGCCGGCATCTTGTGCCAGGGAAGGGGCAGCGCCGCGAACTCGGCAGTCTGTTACGCACTGGGAGTCACCGGCGTGGATCCCGTTCGGCATGGCCTGCTTTTCGAGCGGTTCCTGTCATCAGGCAGAGACGGCCCGCCCGACATCGACCTGGATATCGAGCACCGGCGCCGCGAGGAAGTGATCCAGTACGTCTACGGAAAGTACGGCCGGGACAAGGCGGCCCAGGTCGCCAACGTGATCTCCTACCGGCCGCGGATGGCGCTGCGCGACGCGGGCCGGGCGCTCGGGTACCCCCCGGAGCAGCTGGACGGGTGGGCCAAGCAGGTGGGGCCCAGGCAGTTCGGGGCGGGCCAGCCGATCCCCGCCGACGCGGGCGTCCCGGAGCCCGTAACCGAGCTCGCCGCCCGGATGCAGCGGCTGCCCCGTCACCTCGGCATCCACTCCGGCGGGATGGTGATCTGCGAGCGGCCGGTCGGGGAGGTGTGCCCGGTGGAGTGGGCACGGATGCCGGGCCGCTCGGTGCTGCAGTGGGACAAGGACGACTGCGCCTATGCGGGCCTGGTCAAGTTCGACCTGCTCGGCCTGGGCATGCTGACGGCGCTGCGGGACTGTTTCGAGCTGGTGGCTGCCCATCACGGCGTGAGCTGGAGCCTGCACACGATTCCGCAGGAGGACCCCGGCGTCTACGACATGCTGTGCGAGGCCGACACCGTGGGGGTGTTCCAGGTCGAGTCCCGGGCCCAGATGGCGACCCTGCCCCGGCTGCGGCCCAGGAAGTTCTACGACCTGGTGATCGAGGTCGCGCTGATCAGGCCGGGCCCGATCCAGGGCGGCTCGGTGCATCCGTACCTGCGCAGGCGCCACGGCGACGAGCCGCCGGACCTGCCGCACGAGTCCATGCGCCGGGCCCTGGGCAAGACCTTCGGGGTTCCGCTGTTCCAGGAGCAGATGATGCAGCTCGCGATCGACTGCGCCGGGTTCAGCCCCGCCGAGGCGGACCATCTGCGGCTGGCGATGAGCTCCAAGCGGGGCCCGGAACGGATCGAGGAGCTGCGCGGGCGGCTGCTGACCGGGATGGCGGCCAGGGGGATCCCGGAGGAGATCGCCGAGGACGTCTATGCCAAGATCTTGGCCTTCTCCAGCTACGGCTTCCCGGAATCGCACGCGATCAGCTTCGCCTACCTGGTCTACGCCAGCGCCTGGCTGAAGCGCTACTACCCGGCCGCGTTCACCGCTGCCCTGCTGCGCGCCCAGCCCATGGGCTTTTACTCGCCGGCCAGCCTGATCGGTGACGCCCGCCGGCACGGCGTGCACGTCCGCGGGGTGGACGTCAACGCGAGCGCCGCCGCGGCAACCCTGGAGAAGCCGGAGACACCGCCCGGCCAGCCCGTGATCAGGCTCGGCCTCGCCGCGGTCAGGAACCTCGGCTCGGATCCCGCCGCCCTCATCGTGGCCGGCCAGCCATACCGCGATCTGGAGGACCTCGCCCGCCGTACCCGGCTGCCGGCCCCGGCGCTGGAGGCGCTGGCCATGGCGGGCGCGTTCGGCTGCTTCGGGATGAGCCGGCGGGAGGCTCTGTGGGCGGCTGGCGCCGCGGCCACCATCCGGGCCGGCCAGCTGCCCGGCACCACGGTTGGCCTGGCCACGCCGCCGCTGGCGGCCATGACGGCTGCCGAGGAAACTTTCGCCGATCTGTGGGCGACCGGAGCCTCCGGCACCCACCCGGTCGCGCACATCAGGGAGCCGCTCACCGAGCGGGGCGTGATCGGGGCGGCGGAGCTGAGGACTGCCCGGGCGGGCGCCGCGGTGGTGGTGGCCGGGCTAGTCACCCACCGGCAGCAGCCGGGGACGGCGCGCGGGGTGGTGTTCCTGAGCCTGGAAGACGAGACCGGGATGGCGAACGTGATCTGCCTGCCGCCAGTCTGGGAACGCCACCGGCGGCTCGCGATCGATGCCAGCGCCCTGCTCGTGTACGGCCGGGTGGAGCGCATGGACGGGGCGGTCAGCCTGCTCGCTACCCGGCTGCAGCGGCTCCCGGTGGTGGCCGCCGGCCGCAGCCGCGACTTCCGCTGAGCAAGATCCGCCAACCGGCGGCCAGGCAGTCATTCCGGCCGTCATCCCGGCCGCCAGCCGACCCGCCGCCGCTGCAGCCAATCATGATCATGGGATGGCTACTGCAAGAACGATAGTGATCCCATGATCACGGTCCAGCCCTCAGCACGCTGCAGCCCCCGAGTTGTGGCTCCAAACGTGATCATGACTGGGGTGCACACCGGACCAGCCAGAACGACATCTAGGTCAAATCATGCACGGTAATGATCTTGGTGAGTTACTGGTGGAGCGTGTGCGAGGAGCTAATTTAACTTGACAGCTAACTAACCAGATGGTGAAATAAGAGCGTGGACCAGCTTGACGCCGCCTTCACCGCCCTGGCGGACCCGACCCGGCGGGCGATCGTGACCCGCCTGGCGCGAGGTGACGCCACGGTGAACGAGCTGGCTGCGCCCTTCGACATGACCCTCCCGGCGATCTCCAAGCACCTCAAGGTGCTCGAACGCTGCGGGCTCATCTCCCGGACCCGCCGTGCCCAGTTCCGTCCCTGCCACCTCGAGCGGCAGGCACTCGACGCGGCCATGAGCTGGATCGAGGAGAACAGGCGGATCTGGGCGCAGCGGTTCGACAAGCTCGACGCTCACCTGCGCGACATCCAGCGAGCACCTGCCCCGGGAGGGTCTGCCCCGCCAGGGGCGGCTTCCCACGGAACATCTCGCCCGCTAGAAACGGCTCCTCGGAGAGCACCTCCCCCAGCGGGAGCGGCTCCCCAAGTGGCACCTCCCCCAGCGGAGGCGGCTTCCCCGGCAGAGAAAGGAACGACCCGTGAGTGACCAGCCCTCCGGCGTGGGCGAGCTCACCTACACCCGCGTCTTCGACGCCCCCAGAGAGCTCGTCTTCCGCTGCATGATCGAGCCGGAGCACCTGACCCACTTCTGGGGCCCGGCTGGCGTGAGCACCCCCCTGGAGAGCATCAAGGTGGACGCGCGCCCGGGCGGGGTCTTCGAGACAGTCATGGTCAACGATGCCGATGGCAGCCGGTACCCGACGCAGGCGGTCTACCTCGAGGTAGTGGAACCGGAGAAACTCGTGTGGACCGAGCCCGGCACCGGGATGACGACGACCTCGACCTTCTCTGACCTGGGCGGCTCCCGCACCGAGGTCCGCATCCGGCAGACCAATGTGCCCGAGGCTGTCCGCAGTCCCGAAGCGCAGGCAGGTTTCGCGACCTCGCTTGATCGTTTTGCCGCCTATCTCGCGACACTTGCCAACGATGTGTGAAAGGCGATGGCATGAAAACAGTCAGCTCAGCCGACGGCACGAAGATCACCTACGACCAGCGAGGCGGCGGTCCAGCCCTGATCCTGATAGACGGCGCCATGAACAGCCGTTCTTCCGGCCCCAAGCCGGAACTGGCCACCCTCCTCTCGCGGCACTTCACCGTGTACAGCTACGACCGCCGGGGCCGTGGTGACAGCGGGGACACCTTGCCCTATGCGGTCGACCGGGAGATCGAGGACATCGAGGCACTGATCGGCGACGCAGGAGGGACCGCTTACCTTTTCGGTCACTCCTCGGGGGCATGCCTTGCCCTGGAGGCGACGGTGAAGCTCGGCAGCAAGGTCACCGGGCTCGTCATGTACGACCCCCCTTATGACGACGACCCCGCGGCCGGGCAGGCGTGGCGGGAGTACATCAAGCACCTCACCACGGCCCTGGCCGAGGGCCGCAGGGGCGATGCGGTGGCCCTGTTCATGAGGTACGTCGGGATGCCCGACGGCCAGATAGACGGCATGCGCCGGACGGCCTTCTGGCCGGCCGCCGAGGCCATCGCGCCGACGCTCGGCTACGACCATGCCGGCGTCATCGGCAAGGACAACTCGGTGCCGACCGGGCTGGCGGCACGCGTCGGCGTGCCGGCACTCGTGATCGACGGCGGCGCGAGCCTCCCGTTCATGCACGACACCGCCAGAACGCTCAGCCAGGCGATGCCGCATGCACGGCGGCGCACCCTGGAAGGCCAGACGCATGACATCAACCCGGGAGTTCTGGCTCCCGTCCTGGTCGAGTTCTTCAGGTCGTGACGGCCCCCGCAAGGCGCCCCATGCGGCGGCTAAGAGAACTCCCCCGCCGCCGATCGGCTCAGGCCTCCGGGCCGGCGTGCTGTCGCATGTCGAGTTCCGCCCACACGGCCTTGCCGATCGTGGCCTCGCGAACTCCCCAGTTGTCGGCCAGGGCCTCGATCAGCACGAACCCGAAGCCTGATCCGTCGAGCCGGTCCGGCGTGCGCGGCTCCGGCACCCGCGGGTCGGCGTCATGCACCTCGATCCGCAGCCAGGACCCCGCGGTTTCCAGCCGCAGCACCAGCGCTGACCCGCCCGTCTCCGCGTGCCGCACCGCGTTGGTGACCAGTTCGGAGACGAGCAGCGTCGCCGTCTCCTCGGCGTGCGCTGCCTGCCACGAGACCAGCGCTTCGTGGGTGGCCCGCCGCGCCAGCCCGACGGCCCGCGCCGTGGCGGCCAGCGTCAACTGCCGGGCCCGGGACGATTTCCCCGCCCAGGGCCATGTGTGAGGACCAGTGGACCCGTCCACGCAAGCCGTCGTCACCTGACTGCCTCAATCTCGCTATCCGCCGGCCTGTCCGGCATTCGCCACGGCGGATACGTTGCGGCCTCCGGCCCGCGGTTGCACATCATGGACAGCGACCCTGACGTGCGTCTTGGACGTGTTCCCCGTGTTGTACGCCGTCAATGATCGGCGGTTTACCTGAAGAAAAGCTGAGAGAGGACTGATCACAAGCTGACATCTGTCTGACCGTCTGCCGGACGTCTCCTGGACCCGACAAACAGACCGCCGGACAGGCGTTCACGGACCGATTGCCTGACCGCCGACCGGGCATCTCCTGCGGCCAGCCGATTGACCGCCGACCGGGCATCTCCTGCGGCCAGCTGATTGACCGCCGACCGCGGCGGGGCCGCGGCGCCCGCTCCCCACCACCCGCGCGTGCTCGGTCGGCACCACCCACGAGGACCGGTCCCCCACTACTCACGCGGGCCTGGTCCCTCCATCACCCACGCGGACCCGGCCCCCATCACCTACGCGAACCGGTCCACCACTACCCACGCAGGCCCGGCTCCCCATCACTCACACGAGGCCCAGTCCCGCCACCGGCCCGGCCCGGTCCCCACCGCCCGGCCCGGTCCCTGCCCCGCGCGGCGATGGCATGATGCCAATGGCGATGGGGCCGCCCGTGATCCCGGGGCCGCGTCCTTGGGCCTGGGCAGGGAAGGTGAGAGCGTGACGGCGGTGATGGCCGGATGACCACGACCCGCATTCCGGCCGAGGTCCTCACGCGGGCCGGGCTGCCCGCGGCCGACGCGGAGAACTGGGCAGCGTCGGCGCCGGGCCCGCATGGAACCTTCACGGCGGCGGCGGGAGCGGTCAGCGTCTTCCTCAGCCGCGGTGAGGCGCTCGCGCGGCGTCTGCCAGCGCCGGCGGGCAGCAGCGCCGACGAGCGTGCTGCGCGTGAGGCGATCGCCGGAATTATGACCGGCGCCCGTGAGCGCTTCCTGCGTGCGCACGCGGCCGCACTCTACAACGCGCTCACCGCCGACCGCACCAGACCGCTCAGGCTCGACGCGCTCGTCAGCGAAGCCGCCACACTCGTCCCCGGCCTCGTGCCGTCATCGGCTGAGATGGACGCCGAACGCGCGCGGGCGCTGCCGGACAAGGAAGGCATAGAGTTCACCCACGGCCTGCTGATCTCCCACATCCTGGCCCTGCCAGGACCCGGCCGGCACCTGATCGGCGCGATGCTCCAGCCCACCGCCGCGGCGTTCGAGCACCTGGGGGAGCTCCGCGACACCGGCACGGCCGACCTTGGCCCGGTCCGCGTGGTGCGCCGCGGACGGGCGGGCATCCTCGAACTGAGCAACCCGCGGCATCTCAACGCCGAGGACGAAACCACGCTCGCCGCGACCGAGTGTGGCATTGACCTGATCCTGCTTGACCCGGCCATCGAGGTGGGGGTGATGCGCGGTGGCGTGACGCAGCACCCGAGCTATCCGGGGATGCGGGTCTTCGGATCCGGCATCAACCTCACCCACCTCTATCAGGGACACATCGACTATCTCTTTTACCTGCAGCGCGACCTCGGCTATGTCAACAAGATCTACCGTGGCATCGTCCCCGCCACCCAGGACCTTGGTGCCTGGACAGACAGCGGCGGCCATGAGGGCGCGGTCGAAAAACTGTGGGTGGCTGCCGTGGAATGCTTCGCGATCGGCGGTGCATGCCAGCTCCTGCACGTCGTGGACCATGTCATCGTCACCCGGGGATCGCGCCTGTTCCTCCCCGCGCGCAAGGAAGGGATCATCCCGGGCGCGTCCAATCTGCGCCTGCCCAGGTTCGTCGGGGACCGCGCCGCCCGCCAGGCGATTCTCTCGGGCCGGGAGTGGACCGCGGGTGATGAGGACGCGGCGTCCCTCTGCGACGAGGTGGTGGAACCCGGCGCCATGGACCGGGCGATCGAGACGCGGGTCGCGGCGCTGACCGACTCCGGGCTCGTGAACGCGACCGCCAATCGGCGTACCCTGCGGGCCGGCCAGGAGCCGCTCGACCTGTTCCGCGAGTACATGGCGACGTACGCGCGCGAGCAGGCGAGCTGCCACCTGAGCCCGGCGCTGGTTCACAATCTGGAAGTGCACTGGCATGCGCGCGAGCGCGGCAGCTGAGCGATGAGGGGGGCCCGGTGATGGCGGACGCGCCATTGGTGTGGGACGAGCTCGGGAAGTACAAGGCAGAACACCGGTTCCTGGACGGCTACCCCGATGACCAGAGAACGTTCTTCGCTCCGAGGGACGACATCCACGGGCTGCTGGTCGCACTGCTTGCAAGCGTCCAGCACTCGATCGTGGTCAACATGCGCGGTGATCGCCGCCGAAACCCGCGCGATCCTCGACCTCAACCACGACTTCATGCTGAAGCAGTTGGTGGGCACCAAGCTCGATGTGGCGGCGTTCCTGGCCCCACAAGCTACAGAGCCGGCGTCCCGGGTGCCCTCCGGCCCGCCGCTGGCCAGGCCAGCGCGCCGGCCACGTAAGCGGCCACGGGCCGTTTGACATGGCGACGGCCGACGGGAGCGGTTTCGGCGTTGACTCGCATCGCCCGGAGCGGGAGGCTTAATGGCGGCCTGTGCGGGCCGCCGGCAAGTCATGCCGGTGCGGGATCATCGCGTCAGGCAGCGTGCCCCGCGCCGTCGCATGAGGTGGGAGAGATCGTGACTACGCAGCGCCTGAGAGGGCGTGTGCCGCTGGCAAGGTGGACGGCACCTGTTGCCCGCTCCCCCAAGGTGGCCCCCCGCGACGCCAGTTCGCCCGATGCCAGCCCTTCGCCTCCCGGGTCCCGGGATGCCGGCCCCGGCGACGCTGGTCCCCCCGCCGAAGGCACTCCCGGCGCCGGTTCCGCCGCTGCCGGCTTGGAACGCCGCCGGGTCATCCAGTGGCCCCACCTGTCCTGGCTGGACATCGCCTGGGTCGGGTTCGTCGCGCTCAACCTGGCAGCGATGCGGCTGCTTCCCGCCTGGCAGACCGTCCCGTTCCTGGCCATTTGGGTGAGCCTGACCGTGATCTACGGCTTCCGGCTGTGGCGGCTCCAGCCCACCATCTTGACCCTGGCCGCCGTGACCGTCGCGACCGGCGGCATCATCGCCGTGCAGGTCATCAAGGGCAAGCAGGACACAGACTATCTCGCCGAAGTCCCGCTAATCGCGCTGATGTTCCTGGTGATGGTCTGGCACGGCCGGCGGCGGCTGGCGGCTACGGAGGAACGGCTGACGGCGATGGAGGAGGTGCAGCGGGTCTCACAGGAGAACCTGCGGCTGCTGAAACAGCAGCGGCGGTTCCTGCAAGACGCCTCCCATGAACTCGGCACGCCGATCACGGTGGCGCTCGGGCACGCGGAACTGATCGAGCGCGCGGTCACCAACAGCGTCGTCGCCGATGACGCGCACGTAGTCACCGACGAACTGATGCGGCTGCGGCGGCTGGCCACCCGGATGCTGCTGCTGGCCTCGGCGGGCAGCCCGGACTTCCTGCACCTCGAGCCGGTCGCGCTCGAGTCCGTGGCGGTCGAGGCGCTCGACCGGTGGGGCCACACCCCGCGGCGGTGGCGGCTGACCGACACCGCCGATGCGACCGTCCTCGTCGACCGCGACCGGCTCGGGCTCGCGCTCGACGCACTGCTCGAGAACGCCATCGCGCACACCGCGGCGGGAGACCTCATCGAACTCGGCGCCCGCCGAGAGAACGGGCAAGTCATCCTGTCGGTGGCGGACTCGGGATCCGGAATCCCGGCGGCAGACCTTGAACGGATCTTCCACCGGTTCGCCAGGTCCGATCCGCACCGCACCCGCGAGGCCGGCGGGTTCGGGCTCGGCCTGGCCATCGTGCAGGCGATCGCGGAGGCCCACCATGGCTCGGCCCGGGCCAGCAGCACGCTCGGCCACGGCTCGGTGTTCGAGGTACTGCTGCCCGTGGGCCCGGCATCATCGGCCCCGGACACGCCCGCGGCGCCCGGGCCCATGGCGGCGCGCTCATCGTTGGGTGCGGTGGCAGGGAGTAAGGGACCTTCGGCGCCCGGGCCGGGCGGTTGGTCTCTGCCGCCGACGTGAGGGCCGGGTGACACTTCGGGACAGAGGGTAGGCACCGGGCTGGAGTATGGACATGCCACGGCGGCCGCCAGCGAAACTGATCTGACCGGAGTACGACATGCCCGACCAGCCGACCGACCATGCTGGGCTCGAGACCCTGCCCTTCGACGTGTGCCTGCGGTTGCTCGCGTCGGTTCCGATCGGGCGCCTCGGTTTCTACGCGGACGGCGAGGTGGTGCTCCTGCCGGTGAACCACGCCGTGGACGGCCAGGACGTGGTCTTCCGCACGGCCAGCGGGTCCAAGCTCACCGCGGCCGAGGAACAAGACCTGGTCGCGTTCGAGGCCGACGACTACAACCTCCGGACCCGGTCGGGGTGGAGCGTCCTTGTCACCGGCCGCGCCATGGTCGTGTACGACGAAGCCGAGGCCAGCCGGCTCGACCGGCTCGACCTGCGTCCCTGGGCGGCCGCTGTGGAACGGCCCTTCTGGGTCAGGATCCATCCCACATCGGTGACCGGGCGCCGCACGCCGCGGAGCGCGGTCTCCTCCGGCTAGACCCGGGACTGCCCCGCTCGGGCCAGGCGCAGCGTTAGGGAGGCCCGCCGTTCCAGCCGGGGATCGTCGCCCCTGGCAGGATGCCCCACCGGTACACGTAGTCGGGCTGGTGACCATGGCGGTAACGGAGCGTCATCCGGGTGAAGTACCGGACGCCGTCGTGGACGGCGACACGCGAGAAGCTGACCTGCGCAGGGTACGTCCGGTAATGGCCCGCCGAGCAGGTCGGCGTGCAGGTGTTCACCCAGAGTTCCCCACGGGTCCGGGCGGACGAGCCTGACCACCGGGACCAGTGCGGGGTCCGCACGAAGACGTTCGACTGCCCGATGTAGATGACCGGCGGGCGGGCCCGGCCCTGGTGCCAGCCGTTCGCGCCGTTGTAGCCGACCGGCAGCGGCGCAGCTCTGGACGCCGCGTTCGCGGCTCTGATGGTGAGCGTGGCGCCCAGCCCTACGCCCACCAAGAGCAGGGCCCCGACCAGCGCGACGACCCAGTTCCGCTTCACGGTGCTCCCCTCCGTGCCGTGGTACCCAGCTTAGGGTCTGGCCACGCCACCTGCGCGAACGCCGAAGATGGGATACCCGGCCCCGGAGCCCGCAGCTGGGTGACGGCCAGCGCCGAGTGCTCCGGCCGGAACCGGCGGGACGTCCTCACCGGGCCTTGGGTGCCCTTCGGGCCTTCGCGAGCCAGAGCGCCACGGCCAGCAGGGCCAGGCCCACGGCGAACACGGCGAGCGGGGCGGCTACGGACTGCGGCAGGTAGCGGCTCGCGGTCTGCGGCACGAACAGCAGCACCCCGATGGATCCCAGGAGCAGCAGCCAGACCCGCCGCAGGGCGACCCCGGCCGCGATCAGTCCCGCCACGGTGACCAGGGCGAGCACATGCCCGGCGGCGACTTGCATCGTCAGCTGCGCGCCGGTCAACAGCCCGATCCCGGCAGCCAGGTATCCGGTGTTGCGCGGAGCAAGGTATCCGCGGTGCGCCGCGGCGCCCCACGCAGCGGACAGCGCCCAGACGCCGAGACCGGGCAGCCACGCATCGAGCCCCGGAGCCACGCTGGCGATGCCGGTGCCGACCAGCGTCGCCGCTCCCGCGAACATCGCCAGGTGCTGGAGAGGCGCGCGAGTATGCCACCAGAGCACTGCGGCGTACGGCGTTGCCACCGCGGTCGCCACGAGCGTGGTGTCGACCGGGCTGAAGTGCCAGATCTGGTCCGCGAGCACACTGATGAAGGCCACCAGGCATGCGGTCGACAGCAGCCACAGCACGCTGCGCAGCCGACGTAGCGCTGGGCTGTCGCCGGCGCGCACCAGTACGGCGGCGGCCCCGAGCGCGACGGTGCCCGCCGCGGCGAAGGCCAGCTGGGCACCGGTGGTGATCCCCGGCCACAGCTCGGTCACCGCGATAAATCCCGCCACGACCGCGAGGACCCCGCCGACGTAACCCAGGGCCTCCGCCATGAGCGGTCCCCTCCGCGGGGCCGTGGCGGGGGCAGGGATACCAGCTGGGACAACAGCAGGAACTGGGGCACCAGCGGGAGCGGGCGCCCCAGGTGGGGCGGCGGATTCGGGGCTGGCACCGGCAGACCCGGCAACCCCGGCGGCGGGCCTGGCGACGCTGCCGGCGGCGCGGGCCGCCTCACCCGCCCGGATCCGGGCGGCCTGCCCGGCCTCTAACCAGCCTTCAGCCACCCAGCGTTTGAGCATCTCGTCCAGTTCAGAACTGGAAAGAGGATCGGACATGAGCACCGCCGTTTGACACTGGCACCATAGTCGCCCGCGCCCACCCCGTCCACGGACGAAACTCTCAGCGCACGGGCCCTGGAACCGGCGCTAGGCCACCACTTTCATGGTGGAGGAGCCGTCCGCGAGGCGGCGGACCTCGAGCCGCTCGGGTACCCGGTCCTTCAGGTCGCTCACATGACTGACGATGCCGACGACCCGGCCGCGGTCGCGCAGGTCATCGATCACCGCCATCACCTCGTCGAGGGTGCCAGCGTCCAGCGAGCCGAACCCCTCGTCGATGAAGAGCGTGTCCAGGTCGACTCCCCCCGCCTCGGCCCTGACCACGTCGGCGAGGCCGAGGGCCAGCGCGAGGGAGGTGTAGAACGTCTCCCCGCCCGACAGCGACGCCGGGCTGCGCGCCGTCCCCGTGTGCCGGTCGATCACCGCCAGGGTGAGCCCAGCGCGTTCCCGCCTGGTCCCCCCCTCATCGGTCCGTTTCAGCTCGTAGCGTCCCGACGACATCGCCGACAGCCGCACGTTGGCGGCCGCGACTACCTGGCTGAACCAGTGCCGCAGGACGTACGTGGTCAGGCTCACCCGCCGGTGGCCATCGGTCCCCTTGACGAGGGCCGCCAGCCGGATCACGGGCTCGGTCTCCTCCACCAGCCGGTCGAGGGACTCTTCGGCGGCGCGAACATCGGCCAGCCGGTCGCGCAGGCGGTCGGCCCTGGTCCGGGCGGCGTCGTGGGCCCTGCGCACCTCCTGCTCGGCGTCGATGGCGCGGGTGAGCTCCTCGGCCGCCACGTCGGCGTGGGCATGGATCTCGCCGGCCCGGGTGGGATCCAGGCCCGCCAGGTCTCCGGCCTCCGCCGCGGACGTCAGGCCAGCGAGGCGGGACGCCCAGGCCTGCACCTCGGTCTCCAGTGCCGCCATCGCGGAGGCGTCCAGCACCGCCTCCCGTGCCTCCGCCAGGCTGGTGAAGCCCTGGGCTGCCGCTTCGTGCTCGGCCTGATCGTGCGCCGCCGACTGCGCGGCCACCGCCGTGGCCAGGATCTCCACGGCCCGCGCGACCGCCCGGTCCAGCGCAGCCTCCTGCCGCAGCGCGGCCTGGCGGGCCGTCACCGACGGGTGGCCCTGCGCGGCCTCATCGAGCTCGGCCTCCAGGGCAGCCAGGGAGGCACGGGCCTGGTCCGCCTGTTCCCTGGCGGCCGCGGCAGCCGCCGCCGCATGCCGCAGTTCCTCGGCCACCCGCTCCTGCTCGGCCCGCCGGTCGGCCAGTTCCGGTTCGAGGCGGGCGGCGTCGCCGACCGCGGATTCCGCATCGGCGATCCGCCGCGCCACGGCAGCCGCCTCGGCGGCCAGGGTGTCCGTGGTGCCGCCGCCCACCAGCGCGGAGCAGGCCGCCGCCTCGGCGGCGAGCCCGCTGCGGCGATCCTCCAGCCGCTGCCGCTGATCAGCGGCGGCGTCACGCAGTCTCACCAGGCCCGCGATATCGTCGGCGGACACTTCGGTGCCGTCCGGGCAGGCCGGGGCCGGGTGAGCCGTCGAGCCGCACACCGGGCAGGGCACGCCCTCAGCAAGCTGAGCTGCCAGTTCGGCCGACATGCCGGTCAGCCGGGCTTCCATGGCGGCCTGGTATTCGTCGACCAGGTGCTGGTGAGCGTCCACGGCCCCGGCCAGCGCCGCCTGCGTGCCCACCAGCTCCTGCTCCAGCTCGGCCAGGTGGCTGGCCGCCTCGCTCTGCTTCTCGATGATGGCCTGCTGCTGGACGGCTGCCGCCAGATCGGCTGCGGCGCTCCTCGCTCCCGCCAGCCCGTGCTCCAGCGCGGCGATACGTTCGGGAAGATCCTGCTGGGCCGCCTCCAGGTCGCTCACCAGCTGCGCCGCTGCGGCGGCCGTCTGCTCCAGCTCCGCCACCCCGGCCCGGCGGTCCGGGACGGCCGATTCCAGGTCGGCGAGGCGCTCCAGGGAGGCGGCCTGGTTGTCCTTGGCGTCGGCGCGCTCGGCCGTTTCCTGGCCGCCCTGTCTCGCGAGCGAATCCTCGTCGGCGTCGGCGACCAGGCGGAGCAGAGCATCCCGCGCCTCGCTGGCGTGGGATGCTGCCTCGGCGAGCGCCGGCAGCAGCGACCGGACCGGATCCGCCCGCCGGGCGGCGGCCAATCGCCCGACCCGCAGCTCGTGCTCCGGCCGGATGCGCTCGTGCTCGTCGAGCGCCGCCAGGGCCGTGGTCAGCCGGGTCATCAACGCCGCGTGCTGCCCGGCCCGCTCGGCTGCCGTCCGCATGGCCGTCACGCTGGCGCTGGCCACCTCCAGTCCGTCACCGGTGATGGCCACGGTCTCGGCCAGGGCCTTGCTCTCCTCCTTCAGGCGGGTCTCGCACTCCGCACGAGACAGCGACAGCACCTCGGTGCGGGCGGCCGCATCGAGTCCGGCCGCCTCGGCCGCGGCCGAGACCGCCGCCGAGACTGTCTGATCTGCTGCCTCCCGCAGCCGGGCGGCATCGTAACGCCGCCGGTCCAGCTCCGCGGTGATCCGGTCGTACAGCTGGGTGCCGAACAGCTTGGTGAGCAGTTCCCGCCGGTCATCGTCACGAGCCCGCAGGAACCGCGCGAACTCTCCCTGTGGCAGCAGCATCACCTGGGTGAACTGCTCGCGGTTGAGCCCGACCGCCTCGGTGATCGCGTCGCCGACCTCGGCCTTGTTCGAGGACAGGCTGGACCAGCCGCCTGCCGTCATCCGTTGCAGGTGGACGCGGCTCGCCTCGGTCGTGAACCCGTCGCCGCGCTTCTTGGGCCGCAGGTGCTCGGGCACCCGGGTGATGCGGTAGCGGGCACCGTGCACGGAGAACTCAAGCATGGCCGAGGGCTCGGCACCCGGGCCGGCGAAGTGGGACTGGAGCCGGTCCTCTCCGGAGTCCTCCCCGGCCAGCCCGCCGTAGAGCGCGAACGTGACCGCATCCAGGATCGTGCTCTTGCCCGCCCCGGTGGGGCCTTCGAGCAGGAAGAGGCCGCTGGCGGCCAGCTGGTCGAAGTCGATCCGGTGCGGCGCCGCGTACGGGCCGAACGCCTGGATCTCCAGGATGTGCAGCCGCATCAGGCAGCCACCTCGCCACGGCGGGCCGCCTCCACGGCCTGCCTGAGCACCGCCAGCTGAGCTTCATCGGGCGGGGCCCCCGCCACGAAGTCCACGAACAGCCCGCAGATCTCGACCGGGTCCACCGCCTCGGCCAGCCGCGCCAGATCGGCATCGGGGCCGGTCAGCCCGCCCTCAGGCTGGAAATCCAGGGCGATGGTGTGCGGCCATCTCTCGCCCAGCCGTTCCATCGGCGCGACGGGCCTGGCCTGGTCGGTGAGCACCGCCTTGACCCAGGCGCCGGCCAGGTCAGCCAGGTCACCGTCCGCCCGGGCGAGCAGCTCGTCGAGGCGGCCGCGCACCTCGCGTAGCGGCCTGGGCACTGGCGTGGGCAGCAGCTGGGTCACCACTGTCCCGTCGCCGGCGATCTCGGCCAGCGTGACCGACTTGCGGTGGTCTCGTTCGGAGAAGGAGAAGGCGAGCGGCGACCCCGAGTATCTCGCGCTGGTCGTGCCGCCGGCATCGACCCGCTGCTGGCCGTGCAGATGGCCGAGGGCCAGGTAGGAACATCCAGCGAGAACGCGGGCCGGGGCATCGCCGATGCCACCCACCCGGATGTCGCGCTCGGACTCCGACACCTGCCCCCCGGTGACCAGGGCGTGCGCGATGACCACGGTGCGCCTCAGGCCGCGGGCCGCGGCATCGGCGCGGACCCGCTCGCAGGCGGCGGCCAGTACCGAAGCGTGCGAGCGCTCCGCACCGAGCTCAGCCATGACCGCGTCGGGCAGCAGGTACGGGATGCCGTAGATGCCCACTTCGCCGTGCTCGTCGCGGATGATCACCGGGCGCGCGATGTCCTCGACCCGGGTGCGCAGGTGGATGCCCGCGGCCTCGCTCAGCCCGGACGCGAACCCGAGCCTGACCGCCGAATCGTGGTTCCCGCTGGTGAGCACCACCGGGATGCCGGCGCGGAAAAACCTGACCAGGGTCTGGTCGAGCAGCGCCACGGCGTCGGTGGGGGGCACCGCCCGGTCGTAGACGTCGCCGGCCACCACCACCGCGTCGACGCGGTGGCCGGTGGCCTGGCCGAGCAGCCAGTCCAGGAAGACGGACTGGTGCTCCAGCAGGCTCTCACCGTGCAGGGTCCGCCCCAAGTGCCAGTCGGACGTGTGGATCAGCCGCATCGCCCGCCCCAAATCGTGGAGCGCCTCGCCGTCCCGGAATGCCGGGCCAGCCGGACGTGCCACATGATGGCGGAGCGCTACGACAGTTTCACGGCCGGCGCGCCGCGCCGGCCGATCGTTTTGCCGCCGATTGCGGGTCAGGGGCTGCAGGGTGCTCCGCTCCGGCCGGGGGCAGCAACAGGCAGCTCAGGCCGGGATGACGAGCACCTTTCCCACCGGGCCGGCCTCGCAAGCCTCATGGGCCGACACGATGTCGGACAGCGGGTGCCGCTGGCTTGGCAGTTCGGTCAGAGCCCCGTCGGCCAGCGCGGCGGAGATGTCGGCAACCGCGTGGTCGAGGGCAGCCGCCGGGACACTGTAGAGCATGATGAACCGCAGCAGCACGTTCGCGGTCATGCAGGCGCGCACCGGCAGGACCGGGTCGGCTGGTTCCGCTGCGTAGGTGACGATCACGGTATCCGGGTGGGCCAGAGCGAGGTCCAGGCCAAGGTTCGCGCCGAGTGCGACCTCCACCACCCGGTCCACCCGCTGTGCCACCGCCTGGATCTTGCCGACCGCATCCGGCTCGCGGTAGTTCACCACGTGATCCGCCCCCGCCTGCCGGGCCAGTTCCGCCTTCTCCGGCCCGCTGACGGTGGCGATCACCTGGGCGCCACCCCAGCGTGCCAGCTGGATGGCGAAGTGCCCGACCGCGCCAGCCCCGCCGGCGACCAGCACCGTCTGGCCGGTGACCGGCCCGTCAGCGAACAGGCACCGGTGTGCGGTCATCGCCGGGACTCCCAGGCTGGCGCCGAGTTCCATGGCCACCCCGTCCGGCAGCGGCACGGCCTGGCGGCCGGGCACGACAGTCCACTCCGCCGCGGTCCCCCACCGGCGGCCGGCCGCCGCGAGCCAGAGCCAGACCGGCTGGCCGATCCGGGCGGGGTCCACGCCATCGCCGACCGCGTCGATCACCCCTGCGCCGTCCTGATGCGGGATCTGGAATCCGTCGATGGGGCGCGGGGTGGTGCCGCCACGGGTCTTGAAGTCGGTCGGGTTGACCGCGGACACCGCCACCTTGACCCGGACCTCGCCGGGCCCGGGCTCCGGCCGCTCCACCTCTTCGACCCGCAGCACCTCGGCGGCCGGTCCATGGGAGTCGTACAGCGCGGCCTTCACGTCGCCTCCTCGGATCTCGGGCAGTTACGGACGCATCCTTTCACCGCCTGCCCCGGTACGTGCCGGTCAATCCAGCTGCGCCGCGATCCGGCAATGGTCCGCCGGACGCCTGTGCACGGCCGCGGCCGGGAGAGACGGGCTCTCCCGGCCGCGAGAATGGCTGTGAATCAGGCCTTGAGCACGGCCTCGATCTCGAGCTGGATGGTGACCTTGTCGCTGACGACGACACCGCCGCCCTCGATGGCGGCGTTCCAGTTGATGCCGAAGTCACCCCGGCTGATCTCGGCGGTCGCCGTGAAGCCCGCCCGGGTGCCGCCGTAAGCGTCCGGGCCGAACCCGTTCAGCTCCAGCGCGAGCGGGACGTCCCTCGTGACGCCCTTGAGGGTCAGCTGGCCGTCCACGACAAAGCCGTCGCCGTGGCGCCGGACGCCGGTGGAACGGTAGGTCATGCTGGGGTGGGCCTCGACGTCGAAGAAGTCGGCCGAACGGATGTGCGCGTCACGCTGCTCGTTGCCGGTGGTGATCGAGTCCAGGACGATCTCCGCGGTCACCGAGCTGTCTAGCGGGTCCGGCGCCGTGACGATCTCCCCCGAGTAGGCGTTGAACCTGCCCCGGACCTTGCTGACCATCATGTGCCGGACGGTGAAGCCGACCTCCGAGTGCACCGGGTCGATGGCCCAGGTGCCTGCGGTGTAACTGGGGATACCGGTCAGGGTGTCGGTGGCGGTCATGACTCTCCGTTCTCTGTTTTGGTTGATCGCTCAACTACTATCATTACCGCCAAACGATGTCAAACGCTCAACTATTCCGGATATACTGGGGCCCGTGGACACATCCGGCACCCGGTGGCTCTCGGCCGACGAACAGGTCACGTGGCGCGCCTTCTTCGGCGCCTGCCGCGCGTTCTACGCGGCCATCGACGCCCAGCTGCAGCGTGACACCGGGATACCGCTCGCCTACTACGAGATCCTGGTGCAGCTCTCCGAGGCGCCGGAGCACACCTTGCGGATGACCCAGCTGGCCGAGGCCGCCTCGGCGAGCAAGAGCCGGGTCTCACACGCGGTGGCCCGCCTGGAGGACAAGGGCTGGATCCGCCGCAGGGACTGCCCGACCGACCGGCGCGGCCAGCTTGCCGAACTGACCGACGAGGGGTACGCCGTGCTGGTGGCGGCCGCCCCCGGACACGTCGAGCATGTCCGCCGGACTCTGTTCGACCCGCTCACCCCGGAACAGGTCGACCAGGTGCGGGCGATAAGCCAGGCGATCCTGGCCACCGTCGGCAACCCGCCGTCATACGAGGACGACGAGGCCTGCGCCGAGACACCGGCACCGCCCCTCGCCGCTGGCCAGCCTGTCACCCGCTGAACGCCCGGCCTGCCACCCGCTGAACGCCCGGCCTGCCACCCCGCTGAACGGCCGGCCTGCCCTTCCGCGCCGGGCCGCCGGCACGGGCTCAGCGAACGGGTCAGCACGCGGGTACCCGCGCCAAGGCACGCCGCCGCTGGCGCCGTCGTCTATCGTCGGTGAACGATGAACGAGACCGGATGCCGCCAGCCGGCGGCTGCCACCGGTGACCTGCCGTCGGCCAGCCGGCCGGCTGGGATCATCGTCCGCCCGATGACCAGCGCCGACGCCGCCCAGGTGCTCGCCATCTACCAGGCCGGCCTCGACGGCGGCGAGGCCAGCTTCGAGACCCGGGCGCCCACCTGGGACGCGTTCGACGCCTCCCACCTTCCTTCGCACCGTCACGTCGCGGTCGCCGCCACCGGCGGCGAGGTGCTGGGCTGGGCCGCCGTCTCGCCGGTGTCGGACCGGTGCGTATACCAGGGTGTCGTCGAGCACTCCGTGTACGTCGCCCCAGCGGCCCGCGGGCGCGGGGTCGGCGCCGCGCTGCTCGGCGCCCTGATCGGCTCCACGGAGGCGGCCGGGATCTGGACCATCCAGTCCGGGATCTTCCCCGAGAACACCGCCAGCCTGCACCTGCACCAGCGGGCCGGGTTCCGGGTCGTCGGCACCCGGGAGCGGCTCGGCCGCCACCACGGCCGCTGGCGCGACGTGGTGCTTCTGGAGCGCCGCAGCGGCCGCGTGGGTGTTGACATGACCGGCGGCTAGTCCCAGCGGAAGAACCGTGCTGCCGCGACGGTGAACACGACGGCGTATCCGGCGAGCACCGCCAGCGCCGATCTCGCCGTACCGCTTGTGCAGGTGCTCAACGTCGATCACAGCCATGTGCTGCCTCCTACGTCCGATGACCGCCCGGCTCAAAGCAGATGGGCGACGATGTCGAGCCGGAGGCCGAGGTGCCGGGCGGCCAGGCCCCTGGCCTTGGTGATCCCGAAGTCGTAGCGGTCGAGGCGGATGCTCGCCCGCAGGCGCAGGTCCTGCCCGGTTGGCTGCGCCTCCTCGATGAGCAGCTCGACCGGGTGCGCCTTTCCGCGCACCGACAGCAGGCCGTGCAGGATCCAGCGCCCGCCGGCATGGTCCAGCCGCCGGGAGATGAAGGTGATGTCGGGGTACGCGCCGGTGTCGAGCAGCCGAGCGGACCGGACCGCGCTGTCACGGCTGGCGTTACCGGTGCGGAAGCTCGCGGCCGAGATCTTCGCCCGGGCCGAGGACTCGTGCACCGGGTCGGTGACCCGAATCTCCCCGTCCCGCAGGTCGAAGCGGCCGCGGACGGGGCCGAGGCCGAACAGGTGCCGGGTCGTGAACGTGATGGCCGAGCGCGCCGCGTCGATCCGGTACGTGCCGGGGGCGGGCGCGACGATGGCCGCTGGCTGGGTGGCGGGACTGTTCACCGCGTGGTAGGTCGTCATGCCCGCCAGCGTCGCCGGCCGGGCCGGGCTGCGGCATCGGCCGCGGGCCGGCGCCCGCTCCGACTGTGGCCGGCCAGCCACCGACTTTGGTCGGTGTCGCCGCGCGCTCGGTGAGCCTAGCCTGAGGACGTGAACGATGCGCTGTCCTGCGGCGTGCCCGGTGAATCGCCCGCCCGGCGGGGGCCCGGGCTCTCCGTCACGGCCGGGGTCATCGGCGCGATCGGAGCGCTGACCGCAGCGACGATCTGGGGCGAGTTCAGCTCGCACACCGCGACGAGCCTGCTGGTCCTTGACGTCGCGGTCGGGGTGGTGGCCTGCGCGCTGCTGCCAGTCCTGCTGCGCTGGCCGGTCCCCGGCGCGCTGGCCCTGGCCGCGCTGGCCGCGGTGTCACCCGCCGCCATCCCGGCGGCTACGGTCGGCACCCTGCACGTCGCCGAGTGGCGCCGCTTCGCGGTGGCCGCCGCGGTGGGCGCGGCCGGGGTTATGGCCGGGGCGGTGCAGGGCCTGTGGCGGCCCGTCGGCGGGCTGCCCTACATCTAGTGGCTGGTCCTCGTGATCGTCGCGGAGGTAGCCCTGGTCGGCTGGGGCCAGCTGACCAGGGCCCGCCACGCCCTCATCGCCTCGCTGCAGGAGCGGGCGCGGCGCGCCGAGGCGGAGCAGGGCCGCCGGGTCGCCGAGGCGCGGGCTGCCGAGCGCACCCGGATCGCCCGCGAGATGCACGACGTGCTCGCCCACCGACTGTCGCTGCTGGCCACCTACGCCGGCGCGATCGAGTACCGCCCCGACGCGCCGCCCGAGCAGGTGGCTCGCGCCGCGGGCGTGGTCCGGGCCGGCGCGCACCAGGCGCTCGACGAGCTCCGCGAGGTGATCACGGTGCTGCGCGAGGACGACGGCTCCGGCGACGGCGGCGCCGGTGACGGCGGCGCCGGGCAGCGACCGCAGCCGGGGCTGGCCGATCTGCCGCGGCTGGTCGAGGAGTCCCGCGACGCCGGGGCGCGCGTCCAGCTGTACGACCGCGTGGCCGACCCGGGAGCGGTACCGGGAGCGGCCGGGCGCACCGCGTACCGGGTGGTCCAGGAGGGACTGACCAACGCGCGCAAACACGCCCCCGGCGAGCAGGTCGAGGTCGTCATTGACGGGCGGCCCGGCGGCCGGCTGCTGATCGACATCAGGAACCCGCTGGTCAACGGCCATGCCGCCGGGGGCGCGGGGCCGGTCATGCCGGCCATCGGCGGCAGCGGGACCGGCCTGATCGGGCTGACCGAGCGGGTCCGCCTCGCCGGCGGCGAGCTCGACCACCAGGTCACCGACGGCGAGTTCCGGCTCTCCGCCAGCCTGCCATGGCCGGCATGACCGGCCCGGCGCGCGTCCTGCTGGTAGACGACGACGCCCTCGTGCGCGCCGGGCTGTCGATGATGCTCGACGGCGCGGACGGCATCGCCGTCGTCGGCGAGGCCGCCGACGGCGATCAGGTCGGGACGGCCGTCGACGCGCACTCGCCGGACGTCGTCCTGATGGATCTGCGGATGCCGCGAGTTGACGGGATCACCGCCACCCGCCGGCTGCGGGAGCGGCCGCACCCTCCCGAGGTGATCGTGCTCACCACCTTCGACGCCGATGAGAACGTGCTCCGTGCGCTGCGGGCCGGCGCCAGCGGCTTCCTCCTGAAGGACTCCCCCCCGGGCCAGATCGCCGAGGCGATCCGGCGGGTCGCCGCCGGCGATCCCATCCTGTCCCCGAAGATCACCCGCCGGCTGATGGACCGCGCCGCCGCCGAGGCCGGCGCACAGGAGCGAGCCCAGCTCGCGCTGCGCACCCTGAGCCCCCCCGAGCACGAGGTCGTCCTCGCCATCGCCCGGGGCCATACCAACGCCGAGATAGCGACGGAGCTCTACATGAGCGTGCCCACGGTCAAGGCACACATCACCCACATCCTGACCAAGCTGGGGCTCGGAAACCGGACCCAGATCGCCCTGGTCGTCCACGACGCCAACCTCGCCTGAACTCCCTGGCAGCCGTCAGGCCGACAGGTCTGTGTGCTGACCGTCCATCCCGGCAACCGCACGACCGGCCTACCGCCGGACGCATCACAGCAGCCGGATGGCGATCAGCCAGTAGTAGACGACGTAGGCGCCGGCCAGCCACAGCAAGACGGCGCTCGCCCACCCGACATACCGTGCCAGGGACCGGACCCGCGTGACCAGGCCCTCCCCGAACCAGGCGGTGAGGATCGTGAGGCTTGCCAGCACCGCGCCCATGCCGATGCCGAACAGCACGAACTGCGCCACGGCACCGGCGATCCCATGGAGTTGCAGGGAGGTCCCCACCACGCCGAGGAAGACGGGCAGGGTGCAACCGAGCGAGGCCAGCCCGTAGGCCGTGCCGTACGCGGCGTAACCGGCGATGCCCCTGGTCCGTGCCGCGGCCTTGAGGTGGTGAGCCGCCCTGGGGCCCAGGGGCACGTCCAGCTCCCGGCCGGAGGCGAGGAGGCCGCCGAGCAGGATCAGGCCGACGCCCACCGCGGCGCCGATCCACGGGAGTACCGACGTGAGCGCGGACGCGGCCAGGCTGGCGATGATCCCGGCGAGCCCGAACAGCAGGACGAAGCTCGCGGTCACCGTGACGCTGACCACGATGGCGCGGCCGATCGGCCGGCGGCCGCCGGAGACCCCCCGCTCATCGCCGAGGTACAGCCCGAGGTAGGCCGGCAGGAGCACGAACCCGCACGGGTTCACCGATGCGACCATCCCCGCCACGAAGGCGTACCCGAGCGGGGCCCTCGTCCCCAGCGACAGCAGCGCGCCCGAGATGCGGGCCGACAGCGTCTCCACGAAGATCAGCGGACCCGATGCCACCGACGTGGCAAGGACCCCGGCGGCGACGGCCAGCCCGAGCACGGCGGCCGTCACGCTGACCGCCAGCCAGGTCCGTACCGGTGACAACGACAACGACTGCTGCGCCGACATCGCTCAGGTTCGGTGCAGGAGTGGCTGAATCGCGGTCAGGAGGCTCCCGCTGTCGCCGATCACCGTCCCGCCCTGGCTCACCACTGGGCCAGGAACGGCACCCCACCGGGCCCGGGGGCCGAACAGCAGGTAGTAGTCCCATGTGGGTCCCGGCTGGCGGGTCACGTGCTGGGAGAACCACTGGCTGGAAACCGCGTTCTGATCCCACAGGTAGGTGACGCGGCTATCGGGGAAGATCGAGGGATTGATCGCGCCCCTCGTACCCCCGAGGAACGGCACCCATACCACGAACACCCGAAGCGCAGGGTCGGGGCTCCTGCTCAAGATGTTGTTCTGCACCCAACTGGCGCCCGCGAGACACGTCGTTCAAGTTGGAGAGAAGATCAGCACCAGCCGGGTGTGGCCATAGGCTCGGTTGAACAGCGACCTGAGGGCCGAGATGGCGTTCAGCGAGATGACGCCGCCGGGACGGGAGGTGGCGCCGCCGGGACTGGAGGTGGCGCCGGACGGGGCGGCCGGTGCCAAGGTGCCGGGCGTTGTGGACACCGAGGACGGCGAGCACGCGGCCGCCGTAAGGCTGCAGGCAATCGCCGCCACCACGGCCACCATGGCCCCTGTGGCCCTGGCCGGTCGCGATCCGCTGGCCCTCCGCCGTGCGCTTCCCATCGCGAGCCTCTTTCCCTGCGCACATCCAGCATGACACCGGGCCAGCGCGGCGCACGCCAAATGAGCCTCTCGCGCACACCAAATAATCGTCTCGCGCGCACCAACTGACCCGCTCGCGGACGGGCGAGCCGGCCGTGGATCCGGGCCGCCGGACCGTTACGTCAGGACGGCATCCCCGTAGTCGGAACGCGTCGCGGCGCCGGGATCGAACAGGTCCCAGGTCCTCATCCAGCGGTGGGTCTGCTCGAACATCTCGCGCGTGTACGGCTCAGGCACGATGCGCTCACCGGGGCCGAACCGCCGCACATCCACGATGCGCTGGATATCATCCGGCATCTCGCGCAGCCAGTAGTGCTTGTACCGCCCGGGCTCGAAGTCGATGTCTCGCTGCGCTCGCCGTAGCCCGGTGAAGTACTTCTCCACGTCGCCGGTGTCGGCGTCCTCGCTCACGAGGAACCCCATCATGAAGGTCGTGTCCACGAGCTTGCGGAACCCGTGCTGTTCGAGCGCGTAGTACTGGGCGCCGAACACGTTCACCGCCGGCACCCTGCCCTCGAGCGCCAGCCGCAGGCGGTCGTACGGCAGCCCGACGAAGCTCAGCTCGATCTGCGGCCGTTCCAGGTACTGCTCCAGCCCTTCGATGGCCGAGTAGTGGCTGCCGGAGTGGTACCCGACCCCCACCGGCACGTTCGCCAGGTCTTCGGGCCGCTGATAGCCGGACTCGGGGGCCACGAAGATCCCGGACGGGCAGATGGAATAGGCCTTCCCCCACATCCGTCCGCCGCGGACCGAGGCGGCGGCATTGACTGCCCAGTGGCAGGCAGCAGAGATATTGCAGGTGCGTCCCTCCCGCATGTCCTCGAAGGCGCCGCTGGTGACCTCGGCGGGTGCCTCGTCGGCCGCCTTGACCGATGACGTGCTGACCGTCGCGCCAGCGAGACCCTGCGGCTCGAACTCATAGTCCAGCCCGGCCTCGCGGAAGTACCCGTGTTCTTCGGCCACCCATTCCTGGAGCCGCACGTGCGGCTGGATAAGGAACTTCACCGGGTCCTCACCTCCTGCTCAACACCCTACGATCACCGGCCGCGGCCGCAGGCGGCGAGACCGCGCTGGCAGCGGAATGCCAGGCCCGCCGGGCCGGCCCGGCCGGTCAGCCGCCCGCATCGGCCCGGGCCGGTCAGCCGCCCGCATCGGTCCGGTGGCGCCGCCATGGGGGGTCGTACACGGAGGCCAGGCGGGCGAGAGTCAGCGCGGCGAGCATGAGCCCGAAGTCGCGCAGGACGATGTCATAGAACCCCGGGTAGCTGACGAGGTTGAGGACGATCCCGGCCAGCCAGGCGGCGACGATGTAGGCCGCGTACCGGGGCTTCACCGCGACCGCAACCCCGGCGACGATCTCGATGACACCGACGACGAGCATCGCCTGGTGGGCGCTGAGCGGGATGAGCCGGACGATCCACGGCGCCAGGTAGTGCTGCCAGTTGGTGAGCACGTTGGCGAACTTGTCCAGGCCGAACAGGATCGGCAGCACGGTGAACCCGACCCGCAGCATCAGGTACGCGCCATAGGCGGGCTCGGTGCGGGCTCGTTGCATGGCATGGGCCAGGCCGTGTGCGGTGGATGGCTGATACATGGTGGTAGTCATGGCGTGGCTCCTCTAACGACAAACGACTCTATTTTTAGAGTCGGTCTCTGCCGCGAGATTTGTCAAGAGTCATTGGTGATACAGTGCGAACATGAGCCTGAGCGGCGCCGATCGCCTGCGTGACCTCGCCGGGCTGGCCAGCCTGGACGAGCCGGTACGGAGGCGTCTGTACGAGTACGTCGGCGACGCCGGCCGGCCGGTCTCGCGGGAGGAGGCGGCTGGGGCGATCGGAATCGCCCGGACGCTGGCGGCCTACCACCTGGACAAGCTGGCCGAAGCCGGGCTGCTGGCGACCTCCTATCAGCGTCCGGAAGGCCGCGGGGGGCCGGGCGCGGGTCGCCCGGCGAAGCTGTACCAGCAGGCCCAGCAGGAACTTGCGGTGAGCGTGCCGCCGCGTGCCTACGAACTGCTGGCACGGCTGCTGGCCGAGGCGGCCGAGAGCGACATCACGGGGAGGGTGCGCAGCACGCTGAACGGGGCGGCACACAACCTGGGCCGCCAGGTGGGCACGGAGGCCGGCGGCGACCTGGTCACGGCGCTGCGTGGCTGCGGCTACCAGCCGCAGGCCAGCCCGGACGGCGGCATCGAACTGCGCAACTGCCCCTTCCACCGGCTCGCCCAGGAGCACCAGGAACTGGTGTGCGGCCTGAACCTCTGCCTGATCGAAGGGGTGATCGCCGAGAGCGGTCGGCCACAGGCGCGTGCTCAGCTGAGCCCAAGCCCGGGCCGCTGCTGCGTCGTGGTGCGCGGCGCCTGACTAGGGCACGCCCTACGCCGGGACGGCGGCGAGGGCCTGCTCGAAATCCGCCCACAGGTCCTCGGGGTGTTCCAGCCCGACCGAGACGCGGATGCTCCCCTCGCCGATGCCCGCCGCGCTCAAACCCGCCGCGTCCAGCTGCCGGTGGGAGGTGGAGGCGGGATGCAGCACCAGGGTCTCCACGCCGCCCAGGGACGGAGCCATCGCGGCCAGCCGCAGCGCCGTTATGAACCGCAGGCCCGCCTCGCGCCCGCCCGTCACGTCGAAGGCCACCATGCCGCCGTACCCGGACAGCAGGCGACGGGCGACCGCGTGGTCGGGGTGGCTGGCCAGGCCGGGCCAGAGCACCGTGGCCACCGCCGGGTGGGCCGCGAGGCGTTCGGCAAGAAAGGCGGCGTTGGAGCAGTGGCGGTCCATCCGCAGGGAGAGTGTCTTCATGCCGCGGATCGTGAGCCAGGCGGCGAACGGGTCCGCGGCGACCCCGAAGTCCACCGAGCTTTTCCAGAGCGTCCGGTGCGTCTCGTGGCGTGCGGAGACGATCAGCCCGAGCGTGACGTCGTCGTGGCCGCCCAGGTACTTGGTGGCGGAATGGACCACGATGTCGGCGCCGTGCTCGATCGGCCGGCACAGCACCGGCGTGGCGAAGGTGTTGTCCACCACGCACGCCAGCCCCGCCGCGCGGCCGGCCTCCAGCAGCGCGGGCTGGTCGCTCACGGCGACCGTGGGGTTGGCGATCGTCTCCAGGAACAGCAGCCGGGACTCCGGCCGGAGCGAGGCGGTCAGCTCCGCCGGGTCCCGCCCCGTGATGTAACTGACATCGATGCCATAACGGGCGGCCAGGCCGGTGAAGACGGAAAACGTGCCGCCGTACAGGCACCGCTGCGCGATGACATGGTCGCCGGGGCGAAGCAGGGCAAGCAGCACCGCATTAATGGCGCCCATGCCGGAGCTGGTCGCGATCGCCGCCGCGCCCCCCTCCAGGTCGGCGACCGTGTCCTCCAGCGCCTGGGTGGTCGGATTCCGGTAACGGCTGTAGGCGAACCCGGCGTCCGGATCATTGAGGGCTTCCGCGCAGGCAGCCGGGTCGGTAAAAGCGAAGGTCGACGTCTGATAGAGCGGAACGCTGACCGGGCGGGAGCCGTTCAGCGCGGGGGCAGCGGCGTGGATGGCGCGGGTTTCCAGATGCAGGCTCATGGCATCGACTCTGCCTGGCCGGCCCCCGCCGACGGAAGGCGGCCCCGGGCACGGGCACGGCAAGGCCCAGCCGCCTAACGCTGCTCCGGGCACGGCGCCGCTTCGGCTGGCAAAGGCCGAGGCATCGCTCCGGCTGGCAAAGGCCGAGGGATCGCTCCGGCTGGCATAAGGCCGAGGCATCGCTCCGGCTGGCATAAGGCCAATTGGAGGGCATGAGGTAGGCCCGGGCCCGGGCACAGGTGAGATCCGGCCGGGCACACTGCCGACCCGGGCCCTCGTACGGCCGACCGCGTCGCAGACAACGACCACCGATGGCGCGGAAGCAGTAATTATCCATAATCCCCTCGATTGGGTGGGTATCAGCGCCATTACGGTGCTTTGCCGCAAAAGCCAGCGCTGGCTTGCTATTTTTGCCCCAGCATGCTCTTGTGCCCCAGCATCCTCAGAGGAGGGCAGATGTCGGTGGGGTCGGGCAGCACGGCAGAGGCACCCAGCCGCCGGTGGCACCCATGAATGCCAGCCCACGGGGCGGCCCGGCCGGGATGCGTGAACCGCCTAGGGCCAACCGCCGGCCGGTGCCGCTGGGCAGGCGCCCCTGGTTCCAGGCGGCCATGGCGGTCGCCGCCCTCGGACTGGTCGCGGCCAGCGTGACCATGCTGGTGTGGCGCAACGGCCCTCCCAGCCGGCACGTGGCATCCAATTGCGGGCTGATCAACTGCGGTGCCAGCCTGCCGGGCCCGAGCATCTCCACGCAGAGCCACATCAGCAAGGCTCACAGACCCGTGTCGCATGCCCCGGCGGCTCCTCCGCCGGCGCCCACGCCGTCACCCTCGCCTTCGCAGGCCCCCACTCCCCCGCCGGACGTCACCCTGACCTTCACATCTGGCAGCGACCGGCACGATTTTGACCATTTCCGGGATCAGCTGACCCTGGTGAACAATGGCGGCCGCCCGGTCTCCGGCTGGACCGTCCAGCTGACCCTTCCCGGTGACGAGATCTTCTCGGTGGAGACCCAGCCCTGGTGGGACGGGGTTCCCTTTGAGCACTGGCGGGTCAGCGGGGACACGCTGACCATCAGCGCCGACAAGGACACCGAGACGCTCGCCCCCGGCGAGCCGCTGAGTGTGAGCATCCACGGCCGGGGCAGGACGACCTCCCCCACCGGCTGCACATTCAACGGCGCCGCCTGCCCATCGTTCAGCGGGCAGCAAGACCAGCAACCGCCGCAGCAGCAGCCATTCTGGCAGCAGGACCGGCAATCATCGCCGCCGCGGGACCGGAGATCCTGGCAGCGGGACTGGCGATCACCGCTGCCGCAGGACCAGCGATCCTGGCAGCAGGACTGGCGATCACCGCTGCCGTAGGACCAGCGATCCTGGCAGCGGAACCGTGAGCGTTCCTGGC
>Ga0114129_10001805_pt1 | contig 29172 bp, 22 predicted proteins | sample RhiMetdeltSRZDD1_FD_80071 | JGI IMG/M metagenome (GOLD analysis project Ga0114129, IMG submission 80071) | Populus rhizosphere microbial communities from Tennessee, USA - Rhizosphere MetaG P. deltoides SRZDD1 (version 2) (version 2) | ecosystem: Host-associated > Plants > Roots > Rhizosphere >... | reverse complement strand
CGGGGAGCGGCGCTCGACGGTATAAACCTGCTGACCATTGACTCTCACCAGATTGCCGTCCTTGTCCCGCTTGGGAGTGCGAACGAAACATGGGTAGCGGAACTGCAGGTCAAAACCCTGGAACGGACCAGGACCACTCAGCTGCTCGAGAAATTCCCACCAGGCGTGCGCGGGAGACGGAAGCGCACACTCCAGCAACACAATTCCAACAAGAGCAACGAGAATTCTTCGCATCGACTAGGCTCCGCAACACGCTGGTCGTTTCGTTTCCCTGGACCTATTCACTCGGTCGGACCCGGAACAACACTCCCAAAACGGCTGAAGATGCTTTCTCTCACGCCGAGCGGGACAAGACCCTTGTCAGCTTTGTTGACCACACGATTACGAGGAGTCTGTGCTCCTGGACAGAACAGCAGCACATTGTCACCACGTGAGCCGGTGATGTAGCAGCGCTCGTTGTTCCAGGAAACCGCATCGAATCGATTGTTGAAGTACAACAACCGATATGGAAAGTGGAGCCACGCCATCGCGACACAAAACGCCACGGCCCCGCCAACGATGAAGCCCCAATGAAGTGACTGCCCCTTGCGAACCAGTCGCGCAATCGGGACCCATACGGCTACGCAGAAGATCACCACACCCGTGAGCACCTGTCGATATTGGTTGTGATACGTCACGCTGCCAGGGGCGAGCAGTGCCAGCTTCTCCCGTGGACCTGTGGACGCGTCAGTAATAAATGCCACTAACAGTGGTGCGAAATACCAGCAGGTGGCGACAAGGACTGTCACCGACAGAAGCAGTGCGCATGAAGCTGCCATGGAAACTTCGTCCAGGCGACATCGGTGAATAGTCGCCGCCGCCTGCCGACGGATGGCCGCATCACATACGCGGGCACGCGTCGACATACCGAGGATGAGCCGTCGCATCACGGTAAGCATCGACCCGGCGAGCACCACCACTAGCAGCACCAAAGTTGGAAGGAAGATCGTCAAACGTCCCCACACGAAGTAATCCCAGATCGTCTCGTCGGCGAACTCGGACCGCTGAAGGGCAATATTGAAGACGCCTGATGTCATCGCGCCTAAGGCTGTCATGCCGAGCACGACCACGCCGATACCAAGCGCCCAACGCAGAATCCGGCCGACAACCGGGTTCGTTGCACTTTTCACCGTGCCAAGCGCCGCAAGGAGTTCGCTTGCGTTGGCGTAGCGCTCCTCGGGATCCAGTGCGATCGCGCGTTCTACGACCTGCATGAAGCCCACCGGCAGATCCGGCCGGACTTCGCTGAGCCAATGGTGCTCGCGGTTGGCGTGCGCTGCGCGCAGCTCATCGATCGTCCGCGCGTTGACCGGATACTCTCCGGTGACCAGGTAATACAGCAGCACGCCCAGGCTGTAAACGTCGCTGCGCACCGACTGTTGACCCTCCTCGATCACTTCGGGCGCCATGTACAGCGGCGTCCCCGCGCGATCGTTCTTGTTGAGCGCTCCTGCCGACCGCCCGGTGCCGAAGTCCATGAGGACGATCCGCCCGGTGTCGTCACGCATGACGTTCTTGGCCTTGACGTCGCGATGGATGAAGCCGGCCCGGTGGACGGCCGACAACGCGCGGCACAGATCTTCGCCAATCAGCACGGCCTCGGCCGCACTCAGTCTGCCCTGCCCACGCACGATATCGGCGAGCGTTTTCCCCCGCACGAACTCCATGCACAGACCGACGCGATCGCCATGCGCCTCGATGCCGAGCACGCGGACCACGTTGTTGTGCTGAATCTTCGCGAGCGCACGTCCTTCCTGCAGCAGCAGATCGCGCAACCGCGTGTCGCCGACGCGCCGATGCAGGATCTTGATCGCCACGTCGCGCTCGAGCTCCGAATCCCACGCGCGGTAGACGCTGCCGTAGCTGCCCTCGCCAACCTTGTTGGTCAGGCGGTACTTGCCCCACGTGTCCGGCGACGCGCTCGGTGCGGCGTCCGTCGCCGCCGCGGTCCCGAGTGTGGTCTGGTCGTAGTCCGCGGCCGCATCACGATGTAACTTGACGATGTCGTTGAGTACGCGAAGGCTCTTGGCCCAGTCTCGCGCACGGGCCGGCGGCGCCTGGTCGAAGGCACCCCAGTCAACCGTCAGCCCGTCGGCGATCTGCCCGATGGCTTCGTCGAGCACGGCTTCAGACATGCTGCATCTCTTCGGCGAGACGCTTCATGGCGCGGGTGACGGCCATGCGCGCCGCCGCAGCCGAGGGCCGGCCGAGGACGGTGGCCAACTCGTCGTACGAATAGAGCATCTCGAGGCGGCCAATGATCGCTTCGCGGTCCGGCGCGTTGAGACGCTCCAACGCCGATTCATAGCGCTCGAGATTCTCGGCGCCGATCGCGGCTTCGAGTGGCGATGTGGCCTCGTCCTCGATGCCTTCCGACAACCCCCTGATCTCGGGCCGTCGCTTGTGCTGACGGATCACGTCACGAATGCGGTTCATCACCGCCTGGCGGAGGTAGGCCTGCAGCGCGCCCTGATGACGTGACTCGAACACCTCGAGGCGACGCATCGCCGAGATGATCGTGTCCTGCACGACGTCCGCGGTGTCGTTGAGGCCCCGGGCGGTCGGTGGCAGGCGGCCATGCGCCCAGCGGCGCAGCGCCGGTACACACCGCTCCAACAGGCGATCGAGCGCCTGCGGGTCGCCCCCTTTTGCGAGCTCGAGGAGCTCGATGGTCGTTTCCGGGGACAGCGGTTCCTCGCCCGTCCCGATCGACGACCCGGTGTCTTGGCTCATGACAAGGCTGCCAGGTCCGGCAACCTCCTCTCGGGATAATACTCGCGGAAATGGCAGCGCCGAAGCGGAAACACCGCTCGGAGACAGGTTCTTGCCTGACGCCATGTTCGGTACTCCGTAGAGACAGCTACTTACCGATCACAACGCTGGACGGCTGGGTTTTGAACAAGGGTCAGGAGAGGGCTATTTCCACTGCTGCTTGACGAGTTCCCATTCGGCCCGGAGGGCGGTTACCGCTTCTTGAGGCTCCCGGATAGACATGACGCGGGACCGCTCGGGAATCAGCGCTTGCATGACCAGACGGTCGAGGTCGGCGCGAAGCTCGCCGGTCGTCTCGGGCGACAACGTCGAGCGAACCCAGCCGGCGATGGCGGCCTGCCAGGCGCCGTCGATGTCCCCCATCCCCCGCAGGGCGACGGCCTGCCAGTAGTTCGCCACGGCGCTGCCGGGATCCTGGCGGAGCTCCTCTTCCATCCGGGCGCTGATCTGCTCAAAGACCACGCGGCGACGATCGGCGGGACGAGTCTGCGCTTCCCGGTCCATGGCAGTCGCCCACCAGTCGAGGAGCATCTGCTTGTCACGCGGGCCGAGAAGCATTGAGCGCGCTAACGCCGTTGAGAAGAGATTTGCGGCGGACCCAAAAATCTCGCTGAGATACAAGGATTGCCCCAGCCCAATCAGCAGATCCACCTGGTCGCGAGGTGTCAATGAGGACGACTTGATGGAGACGAAGGCCTCCCGCGCAGCGACGAGGTCCTTCGCGTCGGCATTCTGACGGAATCGCTCGATATAGGAGCGGGCCATCACCAAGGCGGCAGCATCTGCCCACGTCGGCTGACGACGGGCCACCGCCGCGGCATCGATGGCGCCTTCGTAGTTCCCGGCGTTGTAAAGCGTCCGCGCTTTGGCCAGCGCCGGAGGCTCGGCCGCCCGCGCTGCCGGGGCCAGTCCCAGAAGGACCAGCATCACCGCTGCTGTGCGCAAGGTCCGCATGTCTCGATGGTATTCCAATTTCAAGTACCATCGGCTTTCGATGAGTGATCCGGTCATCATCGCGAGGGAAGCGCATTCGATTTCGCGGAAGCAGATCGATCCCGATGCGTTGAAGGTCCTCTATCGTCTCCATCAAAGCAATTACGTCGCGTATCTGGTCGGCGGCAGCGTCCGCGATCTGCTCCTCGGCCGTCGTCCCAAGGATTTCGACATCGGCACGTCGGCGCATCCCTATCAAATCAAGAAGCTGTTCCGGAACTGCTGGATCATTGGCCGCCGGTTCCGCTTGGCGCACGTGCGCTTCGGGACCAAGACGATCGAGGTCGCCACCTTCCGTCGTCCGGTGACGCAGGAGGAACTCGCCGCCGCGGAAGAACCTCAGCCGGAGACGGCAATGCGTACCGAAAGCGACGAGTCTCCCGACCGCCTGGTGCATCGGGACAACACGTTCGGCACGCCCGAAGAGGACGCGTTCCGCCGCGATTTCACCATCAACGCGCTGTTCTACGACATCGCCAATTTCTCGATCATCGACTACACGGGCGGTCTCGACGATCTCCGCGCCGGCCTGGTGCGCTGCATCGGCGATCCCACCGAGCGATTCCAGGAAGACCCGGTCCGCATGCTCAGGGCCGTGGCGATGGCGGCACGCCTGGGGTTCCGGATTGACGGGCCGATCGACGAGGCGATCGGACGCACGCGTGGCGAGATCGCGCGCAGCGCGCCGGCCCGCCTCATCGAGGAGTTCTACAAGCTGCTGCGATCTGGCGCATCGGAACAGGCATTCCGGATGATGGCGGAGCGGCGGCTGCTGGAACCGATCGCCCACGAGCTGCAGCGGAACGCCGAAGCGCGCTTGTGGCGATCGCTCGGCGCCCTCGACGCCTACCGGCAGCGATTTGAAGACATCCCCGACACGCTGACCAACGCCATCCTCCTCGGTTCGCTGCTGATTCCGTTGGGCTATTCGCTACGCAACCTGCTGCCAGTGCCTGGCACGGAGGACGAGCGCAAGAAAGAGCCCCGTCTCGCCATCGGGATGCTGCCGCTGGCGCGGCGCGACGTCGAACGTCTGCGGCAGATCCTCGCCCTGCAGCAGCGATTGATGGATGTGAATCTCTCACCGCGCGCCAAGCGCGCGTTGATGCATCGCGGACCGTTTCGTGAAGCGATGACGTGGCTCGAGATTCACGGTGGAGCGCCGGACGTGATCGAGCACTGGCGCGGGTTCATCGAGGCGGCGGGCGCTTACGAAGGCGACGCCCAGAGCACGGAGCGTCCGCCCCGGCGGAGACGACGCCGACGGCGCCGCCGAGTTCGCTCGACACCGCCCTCGTAGGGGCGACGCATACCGCCTTCGCCTCGAGCTTCGGCGAGGCAGGCTGTCGCCCTATCCCTTGCTGCGTTCGAACTCCCGCATGAACTGCACGAGCGCGTCGACGCCTTCCTGAGGAAACGCGTTGTAGATCGAGGCGCGCATGCCGCCGACGAGCCGGTGTCCTTTGAGGCCATCGAGCCCCGCTGCGGTTGCCGCCTTCTCGAATTCCTTCTCGAGCGCCTCGCTGGGCAGACGGAACGTCACATTCATCAGCGAGCGGCTCTCCTTCTCTGCCGTGCCGCGATAGAAGCCGGTCCGATCGACTTCAGCGTACAGCGTCGCCGCCTTGCGCTCGTTCACGCGCGCGATCGCCGCCAGCCCGCCGAGCGACTTCAGCCATTTCATCGTGAGGCCGAGGATGTACACGCCGAACGTATTGGGCGTGTTGTAGAGCGAGTTGTTCTCCGACTGCACCTTGTAACTCAACATCGTCGGCAGATCGGCGTGAGAGCGTGAGAACAGGTCCTCGCGGATGATCACCAGCGTGACGCCGGACGGACCGAGATTCTTTTGCGCGCCAGCGTAAATGAGGCCGAACCGTCCGATATCCGTCGGGCGGCTGAAGATGTCGGACGAGGCGTCGGCGACGATCGGCACATTGCCAGTCTCGGGCAGCGCGTGCCACTGCGTGCCTTCGATCGTGTTGTTCGATGTGATGTGCACGTAGGCGGCATCAGGCGTCAGCGTCAGCTCGCGCGCGGCGGGAATCCGATTGTAGTTGCTGGCCTTCGTGGAGCCCGTGACGTTCACGCGTCCGACACGCTTGGCCTCTTTGATCGCCTTGTCCGCCCATGTCCCCGTGTCGATGTAGTCCGCCGTCGCACCGGGTGACAGCAGGTTCATCGGCACCATCGAGAACTGCAGGCTGGCGCCGCCCTGCAGCATCAGCAGCCGGTAATTCGCCGGCACGTTTGCCAGCTCACGGATGTCGGCGATCGCCCCGTTGAGCAGATCCTCGAAGGTCTTCGAGCGATGGCTGATCTCCATCACCGACATGCCTACGCCAGGCAACGAGACCAGCTCGCGCTGCGCCTGCTCGAGCACAGGGAGCGGCATGACAGCAGGACCGGCGGAGAAGTTAAAAATTCGTGAGGGCATGTGGCTAGCGTACACCGGCCGGTCCCAAAGGACCGGCCCTGCGAATGTCAGCCTGACACCGTCGGGCTCAGATCAGATGTGACAGCAATCCATCCCGGAGCTTTGGCTCGAACCACGTGGACTTCGGCGGCATGATGCCGCCCGCGTCGGCAATCGTCATGAGATCGTCGACGCTCACCGGGTACATCGAGAACGCCACCGCGGCTCGTCCCGATTGCACGGCATGCTCCAACGCTCCAGTACCGCGCAACCCGCCGACAAAATCGAGGCGCTTACTCGATCGCGGGTCGCCGATTCCGAGCAGCGGATTCAGAATCAGCTCCTGCAGCCGGCTCACGTCCAGACGGTCGGTCGCAGCCACACCAGCACCGGCCTGACCAAGTGAAATGGTGTGCCACTTCCCGTTCAGGAACATCGACACATCGCCACTGCGTACCGGTGCCACGGGGCCGTCCTGCACCGTGAATCGCTGACGAACGGCCTCCACAAATGCGTCAGGCGTACTCGTGCCGAGATCGGTCACGAGCCGGTTGTAGGGAAGAATGCGCACCTGCGGCGCGGGAAACGCCACAGCGAGAAACGTGTCCCATTCGCCAGGTGTTGAGGCGTGACCACGCAACTGCTGTCGCGCGCGCGCCGCGCTCGCCGCACGATGATGGCCATCGGCTATATAGAGGCTCGGCACACCGCCAAAGGCCTCGATGAGCGCCGGCGCAAACGACGCCTCCACGCGCCAGAGCGTGTGTGACACGCCGTCCGGCGCGGTGAACTCGTACAACGGCCTCGCGTTCGCGACCTGCGCCACGATACGATCGATCGCGTCGGCCTCTTCGTGAATCAGAAATACTGGCCCGGTCTGCGCGCGCAGGGCAACCAGGTGCCGGGTGCGATCGTCCTCTTTGTCCTGCCGCGTCCGCTCGTGTTTCTTGATCACATTGCGGTCGTACTCATCGAGCGAAAAGCACGCGGCGACGCCGGTCTGCGTCACCTCTCCCATGCGGAGACGATAGACATACAGGCTGGCCGTATCCTCGACGACGAGCGGCGCCTCTCGCGTCAAACGGTCGAAGTTCTCTACGGCCTTCGCATACACCGTCTCGCTGTAGGGATCGCCATCGCGCGGGCAATCGATCTCTGCCCGGGACACATGCAGAAAGCTCAGAGGATTACCGGCCGCCAGCGCGCGTGCTTCGTCTGTGTTGACGACGTCGTAGGGTACGGCCGCGACCCGCGCCACGGCGGACGGAGCCGGACGCAGCGCGCGAAAAGGCGCAAGAACCGCCATAGGGCATTCTAACGGGTGGCGACAGGCGTCGACTGTGCCGGGCCGAGTGCCGCGAGCGCACCGTCTCGCTCCGCGGTGAAGGCCGCCATCGCGGAAGCAGGAACGGGATCACCCGGCGGAAGATTGCGTTGCTCCCGCAAAGGATTCACAAACACGCCGTTCTTCTTCAGACCGTAATGCAGATGCGGTCCGGTGGCCAACCCGGTGGCACCGACCCGGCCGACGGTCCCGCCCTGGCTGACTGACGCACCCGCTCTGATGCCGGGCGCGAACGCCGACAGGTGCAGGTAGTACGACTCGTAGCCAGATGCATGGCGGATCCGCACCATCCGTCCGTTCGCGTTGTCGAACGTGGCCGACACGACGCGGCCGGCCGCAATCGATACGACCGGCGCACCCGAAGGCGCCGCGTAATCAACACCGCGATGCGCTCTCGCCGTGTGCAGCACAGGATGCATGCGTCGCGCCGAGAAGCCCGACGTCACCTGCGGCACGAACTTGAGGGGCGATCGCAGGAAGAACCTCCTGAGCGAACGGCCGTTCTCGTCGTAGTAGTCGGGTTTGCTCCCCGGCGTGGTGAAGCGGAATGCGTGTAGCACGCGACCGTCGTTCTCAAATCGCGCCGCCGTGATGACGCCATACGTGTTGGGCCGGCCGTCGCGGCGAAAGCGTTCGAACGTCAAGGTGTAGCGATCCCCTGGCTGGAGATCAGTGTTGAAGTCGATCTCGCCCGCGAAGACCTCGGCCATCGCGATAGCGAGATCGATGCCTTCGCCGGCCGCCTCAATCGACTGGAACAGCGACGGTGTGGCATCACCGATCTCCCCAGACGCCGTCACCGACTCAAGCGTTTTCGGGATCGGCAACACTTCAGCGCGCAGACCGTTGCTGGCGTCTGGCGTCTTCGTGATCCGCAGAAACGAGTCGGCGTCGATTTCGTACTCGAACAGCCGCAGCGCTCCATCGACCGTGCGCTCGAGCAGGAACGGCTGCAGCGATCGCAGTCGGCGTGGATCGAAGACCGCACGAGCGGCCGTGACAACCTCATCGACGGCAGCGGCCCCCAGTCCGTGGGCGCGCAGCATCGAGTCCATCGTGCTGCGGTCCGGGACGAGTCCCCGAATGGCGGTTGTATCTGGTTTCAGGAAAACGTCCGCGCCGGATACGCGCGGTGGCGGTACGTCCTCGTCAGCGCAGCCAGCGAAGATGACCAGCGAGACGGCGATTAGCGTGGCCCGAACCATGGCTCATTCGTGCGGCACTCACACCGCCACGCGCCGCATGGTATCAACTCGCGCGCTGGTGAGAAAGGCTCTCCTCAGCAGTTGCTGAGGTCTCGGATTCGCCACACAGCTGACGAATGGTGGTCTGCAGTGCGAGAGCTTCGAGCGTACGCTCAGCAGCCGCCGGCAGCACGTCACGAAACGCGCGCGCCGCATCGACGGCCGACGCGAACGACACGCGTCCGTGCAGCTGGAGTGCATCCTGCAGCCAGGTGCGCAGCTTGGATTCGGTCACCGGATTGTTGGCCACGCTCACCGACATCGCCAGCTCCTGCGTATTCTTCGGATACTCGTCTCGACGCAGACTGCGGCCCTGCATGATCGCGAGCACGACCGCACCGAGCTGCGACACGTCACCACGCTGATCGAAACGGGCCGCGCTCGCCGACATCGGCAGGGCGATGCCGAAGTCGCGCCACAGATGTTCGCGGCTCCGCTGCAGCGCCTGCAGGGCATCGGCGAACACCGCGCCGGTGAGCACAACCGAGCCATCACGCTGGAGCACGATGTGCGCGGGCGTCACCGCGCCGTGAGCGATCGTCGGCAAGCACTCGTGCATCGTCGCGAGAGCGGTGACGATGGACGACGAGAGCTCGAGGAGCTCTTCGCTGGACAACGAGATCGTCTTGAATTCCAGGCCTGCCAGTAGCTCCGACAGGGGCACGCCATCAGGTGCCTCGCTGAAAATCGACAGCGTCTCGCCCATCCGTGAAATTCGAACGACCCGGCAGAGCGGGTTGACGTCGAGGCTGTTGTTGTGGGCGGCGCGGGCGCGGATGGCCTGCTCTGACGCAGGTGAGGCGAGCGCAGGGGTCAAATCGACTCGCTCGAGGCGTCCGTGGTGCGGATCGACAATCAGTGAACGGGCACCGAACCCGTCCTGTGTCACCGACGGTGTTTGATCGGTTTCCCCGGCCATCACCGCTCTTCGTGCAACGGTCGCGCCGACGGCACAGCTGGAGAAACGATGAAGAATTGCGCGCCTGTGGCATCGGCGCACGAATCCGGCCCTGATCGATCACGAATCGGTTATCGATTTGACTGATTCTGTAAGTCGATCACAATGGGGCTATCCATGGACATCCTCATCCCGATCATCGCGGCGGCTCTCGCCGCCGGCATCGTCATGATCGTGATGCGCAGCGCGACCGCGCGGCAGCTGGCGGAGGCGCGGGCCGCCGCCGCCGCGGAGCTCGCCGCCTCGCAGCGGGCGCTGCTCGACAAAGCCGACCTGCGGATCCGCGAAACGTTTCAGTCGCTCGCCTCGCAGGCGCTCAACGACAATCGCCAGTCGTTCTTCGACCTCGCGAAGACTTCATTCGAAGCGTATCGACAACCGATCGCCGACACGCTGAAGCGTGTGGACGAGCGGCTCGGCGATGTCGAGCGCGAGCGTATCGAGTCGTACGCCCGTCTCTCCGAACAGATTGTCGCCCTCGGATCGTCAGCGACGATGCTGGCGAATGCACTACGAACGCCAGCCGTCCGCGGCCGCTGGGGCGAGCTGCAGCTCCGGCGGGTCGTCGAGATGGCGGGCATGCTGCAGCGCTGCGATTTCGACGAACAGCCGGGTCTGTTCTCCGAGAATGGCCGGCTACGACCCGATCTCATCGTCCACTTGCCAGGCGGCAAGCAGATCGTCGTGGACGCGAAGGCGCCGCTCGAGCAATTCCTCGAAGCGCAGACCGCGATCGACGAGGCGTCTCGCATCGCGCGTCTGCAGGGTCACGCGCGCCAGGTGCGCGACCACATGGACCGGCTCGCGGCCAAGGCGTACTGGGATCAGCTGGGGAACTCGCCCGAGATGGTCGTGATGTTTCTTCCCGGCGAGTCGCTGTTCAGCGCGGCACTGCAGCACGATCTGACGTTGATCGAGCACGGCCTCCAGCAGCGCGTGCTGCTCGCCAGCCCGCTGACACTGATCGCGCTGCTGACCACCGTCGCGCATTCGTGGCGACAGGAAGCGTTGACCGAAAACTATCGTGAAGTCGCCCGTCTCGGGAAGGAGTTCTACGAGCGCCTGGCGACGTTCGCGGATCGTTTCGACGAGATCAGGAAGCGCCTCGACGGCGCCGTGCAGGCTTACAACGAAGCCGCCGGCTCGTTCGAGTCGCGCGTCCTTGTCAGCGCCCGTCGTCTGCGCGAGCTCGAGGTCACGACGGCCGATGAACTGCGGCCGGCGGACCCGATTGAACGCGTGCCGCGAGTGCTAAAGCAGGTTGGGTTGATGGGACTGCCGGACGAGGCCCTGACAGAGGCGGAGGCAGACGAGGTCGAAAAGGTGCCATAATTTGTGTTTCCTTGATGTCCGATCCACTGCCTACACTCGAGTCATCGCGCCCACTGGACTTCATTCGCGAAATTGTTGCCGACGATTTGAAGGCCGGCAAACACGGCCGCGCACATACGCGCTTTCCTCCGGAACCGAACGGTTACCTGCACATCGGGCACGCCAAGTCGATCTGCCTCAACTTCGGCGTCGCCGAGGAGTTCGCCGGCATCTGCAACCTCCGCTTCGACGACACCAACCCGACGAAGGAAGACACCGAGTACGTCGACTCCATTCAGGAGGATGTGCGGTGGCTTGGCTTCGACTGGGAGGAGCGGCTGTACTACGCGTCGGATTACTTCGAGCAGATGTACGCGTTTGCCGAGCAGTTGATCCGCAATGGCCATGCCTACGTGGACAGCCTCACGGCCGACGAGATTCGTGAGTATCGCGGAACGCTGACCGAACCGGGGCGCAACAGCCCCTTTCGCACCAGAGCGGCGGCGGAAAGCCTCGATCTGTTTCGCCGGATGCGTGCCGGCGAGTTTGCCGATGGCGCGCACGTGCTGCGCGCGGTGATCGACATGGCGTCGCCGAACATCAACATGCGAGATCCGACGCTGTATCGCATCCGTCACGCGGCGCATCATCGGACCGGCGACACGTGGTGCATCTATCCGACGTACGACTACGCGCACCCGATCTCCGACGCCATTGAAGACATCACGCACTCGCTCTGCACGCTGGAGTTCGAAGATCATCGGCCGCTGTACGACTGGGTCGTGGATCACATCCGGCAGGAGACCGCCTTCAGGTCGCGGCCCCGTCAGATCGAATTTGCGCGGCTGAATCTGAATTACACCGTGATGAGCAAGCGCAAGCTGCTGGCGCTCGTCGAACAGAAGCTGGTCTCGGGATGGGACGATCCGCGTATGCCGACTATCGCCGGCATCCGGCGCCGCGGCTATACGCCTGAAGCGGTTCGAGACTTCTGCTCGCGCATCGGTGTCGCGAAGAAAGAGAACGTCATCGACGTCGCGCTGCTCGAGCACACGGTTCGTGAGGATCTGAACCGCCGGGCCCACCGCGCTCTGGCCGTGCTGCGCCCGCTGAAGGTCGTCATCGAGAACTATCCGGAAGAGCAGGTCGAATACGTTGATGCGGTGAACAACCCTGAAGATCCCGAGCTCGGCACCCGGCCGGTGCCGTTTTCGCGGGAGATCTACATCGAACGCGACGACTTCATGGAAGCGCCGCCCAAGAAGTTCTTTCGCCTGTCACCGGGCGTCGAAGTGCGGCTCCGCTACGCCTACATCCTGAAATGCGAATCGGTTGTGAAGAATGCCGCCGGCGAGATCACGGAACTGCGCGCGACCATCGAGACAGAGTCTCTGCGCGGAACGACGGCCGGGCGCCGCGTGAAAGGCACCATTCATTGGGTGTCGGCCGCGCACGCGGTCGATGCGGAGGTGCGCCTGTACGACCGGCTGTTTCAATCGGCCGACCCGGGAGGAGGCGGCCGCGATCCGCTGTCCGATCTGAACCCGAACTCGCTCGAGATCCTGAAGCACGTCAAAGTCGAGCCCGCGCTCGCCTCAGCCCCTCACGGCTCACGCTTCCAATTCGAGCGGCAAGGCTACTTTTGCGTCGATCCCGACTCGACGCCGGGCACGCCGGTCTTCAACCGCACGGTCACGCTCAAGGACACATGGGCGAAGATCAGCGGCAAAGATCGGTGACTAACGGCCGTGGCGTTCTGCGCAGTCTCGCAGCTGCAGCGCCACCCCGATCGCCTCCGGCTGCGTGAGCAGGCGATCGCTCGGCCAGGGCAGCTTCCACGTCCAGTTCTGATCGCCCACCGTCGCAGGTTGATTGATGCGGGCGCGCCAGCCAAAGACGTCCTGAATCGGAAGAATGAGCAAGTTCGACCTCGACGCGCACAGCGCCTCGAGGAACGTGGTCCGCACGGAGGGCGTCAATGACGGCTGACTGATCGCGCGCACACGGTCATCTGCGCTCATCAGGTGTCGAATCGACGGTATCTCCAGCGCCGCGCGACGTTCCGCCGGCTCGGCTCCCTCCCACCAGATCACGAGCGGCTCCGTATCGTGTGTGCCGGACGTGGCGACCGATCTGGGCGGATACTCGGCCGGGTCTCGATAGGGCTGGCCCACCTGGTGCCAATGGCGCTCCCAGCGAAACACGCGGTAACCGGGGATGCCGAGCCGGGTCAGCGACTCGCGGACGAAATCAGGGATGACGCCCAGGTCCTCGGCGATGATCTCGGCCCCGGCGTCTCCGAAGATGCGCAGGATGCGCTCACCGAGCGCGGTCTGCTCGGCCTGCACAGCAGGCATGAACACGCCTGCGCCCGCGCCTTTCCCGAACGGGCGCACGAACATTCGATAGAAGCCGACGAGATGATCGACCCGATATCCGTCGAAGAGATCGGCGTTGCGCCGTGCCCGCTGCCTGAGCCAGTCGAAATCGCGTTCGGCGAGCACGTCCCACCTGTAGGCCGGAAGTCCCCAGTCCTGGCCGGTTGCGCTGAACGCGTCCGGCGGCACACCCACTGACAACGCCGGATTGAACTCGTCCTGTCTCGCCCAGACGTCCGCGCTGTCGCCGCTGACGGCGAATGGGAGGTCACCAAACAACGCCACACCGCTGGTTCGGCCGCGTGCCGCGGTCCACTGCTCTCCGGCAAGCCACTGCACGTACTTGCGGTAGCGCACCTCTTCGTCGAGCTCGACTCTTGCGTGGGTGAGCGCCTCCGGCAATCGGTCACGAATCGGCTGCGGCCAATCCGTCCAGGCGCGCTCGGCAGGATGCGCATGGAGCGCGCGAAACAGCGCGTAGTCCTCGAGCCACCAGGACTGCTCGTCCACGTAGGCCCGGAACCGGGCCGCGCGTGGAGTGTCGCGCTTCCACTCCTTCTCCTGGAAATGCGCGAACGCGCGACGCAGCGCCATCGACTTGAGCGCCCGCACCGACGCATAGTCCACCGCCGGCGCCGCGCGTACAACTGACAGTCGCGCGCGCCATTCGGGCTCGAGTGCGCCTTCACCGCCGATCGCCGCGAAGTCCTCCACGTCAGCGACCGTGATGAACTGCGGATCAATGGCCATCGCGCTCAGCGCCGAGTACGGCGAGGATTCGGTGACCGGCATCTCATTGATCGGCAGCATGAGCAGCACGCGCTGTCCGGCCCGCGCGAGCCAGCTGCACATCGCCTCGAGATCGCCGATCTCGCCAATCCCCCAACTGCGCGCGGACGGAATCGAGAACAGCGGAACGAGAAGCCCCGCGCGACGCGCCGGCGATGGCACTCTCATGCGCTGGCGTACCGAAGCACGCGCCCGAAGGCGTCGGCGAAGACGTCTTCGGGCGGCAGCAGGCTCACGACGACGAAGGCTTCGTGAGGAAAATCGAAAAAGAAGCCGGGATGCACGAGGACGTGCTCCTGCTGCAGAAGTCCAAGCGCGAGCGCTTCCTCGCTGCGTGTGGCCGGCACGCGCACGACGACCGACCAGCCGCCTTCAACCCGCAGCACCTCGCAGGCTGGATAGGCACACACGACATCCCGAGCCGCGGTCAAATTCCTCGACACCCGCTGGTGGATCGCCTGCCGGATGGGCGCGGCACGACGGAACAGATCCGGTGCAGCCACCTGCACCGGCGTATTGACCGAGAGGAAAGTATCAGCGATGAGCTCGAGCCCCGAGAGGGCGTTGATTCGCTCTTTCACCGGACCATCGACAATCGTCCACGCCAGCTTCATCTGCGGGAGCCCCAGCGCCTTGGACGCGCCGCCAAGCGTGAATGACAGCACTTTGGCGCGTCGCGCAATCTCCGTGGCCGGCGCTTGCGCATCGAGGGCGTACTCCGCAAAGACCTCGTCGGAAACAATCGCCCATTCGCGCTCGCGGCAGATCGCGGCGAGCGTGTCGGCTTCACGCGGTGTGACATACGAGCCGGTCGGGTTGTTCGGCGATACCAGCAGCACGGCCCGAACGTCGGCTTTCGCAGCGGCGATCGACTCGAAATCAATGTCCCACCGGCCGTGGTACTCGAGCCGGTAGGGGACGGCTCGCACCGACTCGAGACGGGTCAGGTGCTCGAAAAGGGGGTAGCTCGGCTGCGGGATCAAGACCGACTCGCCGGAATTGCAGAGCAGCTTGAACAACCAGCTGTAGGCCTCGCTCGTGCTCGCCGACAACACGATGCACTCGGGATCGACGGCCACTCCGCGACGCGCGTAGTCGGCGGACACGGCCTCACGCGCCGTACGAAGCCCGAATGGCTGCGGGTCGTAACAGAGCGCACGGTCGGACGCCGCCGCGCTGAGCAGATCGGCAGGATAGGGCAGACCCGCACGCGTCGGGTTCGACTCCGTCAGATCGACGAGCGACGTACCGGCTGCCGTGAGGCTGGCAACCGCCCGGCTCAACGCGTTGACCTCAGCGTGCCCGGGCAGGCGGTTCGAAAACATTGCTGTCCAGCGCCGGCGCAGCGGCCTGCCCTGAGCTCAGTCGAACGGCGTCTTCGTCCCGCGACAACGCTGAATACTCGAGCATTTGAGTCTCGAGATCGCACGGATACGAAATCGCAATGTCCACGATGTCACCGCGGGCGTCGCGCATGGCTTCGAGCCGTGGCATGACGAAGCCGGTATACGACGGGAGCTTGAGACGATCGACGCGCTCGACCACTTCGTCTCGGAGCGCGGCGTCAAAGTGGACGCCGTACTCGTCGAACAGGCGGCGCGCCGCCGCATAGTCACCCTCGCTCTTGATGCGCTGGACTTCAGCGAGCAGCTGGCCCACGCCGTCGCGAAAGGCTGTCCAATCGGTCATCACGAAGTAGGTCTTGCTGTCACGGTGCCTCACTTCGATGGCACTTGTGTGCGCGCGCAGCCACTGAACAATCATCTGGCGATTGCGCATGTGGTCCTCTTCGAGCTGTGTGCCGACACGAACGCGGCGGAGCTGTACGAGCGCGGTGCGCGTGTAGTACTCGTACTCGGTCTGCACGATCTGTTCGTGGTCCTCGGCCGAGACAAGGCCGAGCGCCACGAGCTCGGGGTCTGGCAGGAAATACAGCGCCACGAGATCGGCGCGCGCCTCCTCGATCGCGGAATACTGCTCCGCGAGCAACCGATGCGGCGGCACCGTCACCTCTTCAGCCATCCGGCCGGAGCCGTGGCCGATCACTTCGTGCATGTCCGTCGCCAGTTCCTGCGCGAACGCGCCCCAGCGTTTCGCACGAGCGGCCTCCAGCTCGTCCCAGGAAAATTCCACTCGCATCCCATCAGGCGTGGAGCGTTCGTACGACTCGGAGACATTGGCCAGCGACACCGACTTGCTGCCGTACTGTTCGCGGATGGCCTGGTCATTCGGGAGGTTGATGCCGATGGGGGTCACGGGCCCTGAGTCGCCCGTTTCGATCACGACTTCGATGGCGCGCGCCGTGACGCCAGTCACCTCGGGTTTGCTGAACCGCGGATCCCATGGCATGTGATCCTCAAACCACTGCGCGTGCCCCGCCAGCGAACGAATGCGCCGGGTCTTCTCCGGGTTGACGTAACAGACCATCCCCTCCCAGGCGCCCTTCACACCGCGTGGATCGAGATACACCTCGACGAAACCGTTGATCGTGTCCACCGGCGACTCCTGATCGCGCACCCAGGCGATGTCGTAGGCGATGCGATCGGACTCAGCGCCGGTCTCGTAAAAGCGAATCAACGCGGTCAACGCCTCCGCCATGGGCGGCGGCGCGAACCGCAGCGCGTCGGTGAGATGTCCGATGATGCCGCGGATCTCACGGTCGTAGCGTCCGCCCACGCGATACACGTCCTCGACGAGATGACCGTTCTGCGCGACGAGACGCGAGTTCAAGGCATAGCGTTCCTCGAACGTCTCCAGCGCGCGCATCGTGACGCCCGCATAGAGATTGTTCGCGCTCGCCTCGAGCATGTCTCGCCCTTCTCCCGGAGTCTTGTTAGTCAGAATTGGTTCGAAGCCCGCATCGAAGAACAGCGGAGCCATCCGATCAACCAGGCCCGCCAGCGACTCGCCGGACCTGGTCGCGATATCCGCGCCGGCTCGTCGTGCCGCGATCAACGCCTCGAGCAGTTCATCGCGCGTCAGACGCAGGATGAACTTTCTCGCTGTCAGGTTGTTATAAGGGCCGGTGTTAATCCAGAACAGCTTCGTGTAACGGCGAATCTCCGCGACCACGCGCGGGTCCACGGACGCTCCGTGCGTCAGCATCGCTTCGAGCAACGCCCGCATCTCGAGGTTGTGCGCGTAGCGCTGGTCGTAATAGATGTCGCGGCCAGCGATCGCGGCGAGATAGAGATGCCACACGAGGATCTTGTCGCGGACATCCAGCGCGCTGAAGCCATCGGCGTACAGCTGCACAACGGCAGCGTCGTCCACACTTTCGAGAAGATACCGGCGCGTGTCGTTCATGGAATTAGAGCGAAAGCCGTTGAAGATGGTGCGGGGTCTCGGCCGTCCAGCCGAGGCGTTGCTGCATGAGGGTTCGGAGAGCGTCCATCGGTTCGGGCTCGCCGTGCACGAGACACACACGACTCGGCTTGGCGGGAAACGTGCCCAGCCATCGCATGATCTCACCACGGTCGGCATGCGCCGACATCGAATCGATCTTCGTAATCCGCGCGTTCACCGAAATCGACTGTCCGTGGATCCTGACGTCGCGAGCGCCGTCCACAAGCTGCCGCCCGCGCGTCCCGGCCGCCTGGTACCCGACGAACAGTACGGTGTTGCGGGGATTCGGCAGCGCCGCGGCCATGTGATGCAACACACGGCCACCCGTGGCCATTCCGCTCGACGAAATCACGATCGACGGTTTACGGCTGGCCGTCAATTCCTTCGATTGCTGCGGCGATGACACCGTCTGAAATCGCGTCGTCGCAAACGTCGAGACGTTCTTCTCGGTCGGGCGCATATCCTCGTCGAGCTCTGTGATACGCGCCGAATAGAACTTCAACGCCCCGTTGGCCATCGGGCTATCAACGTAGACCGGCACCACGGGAATGCGGCGCTCCTGCTCGAGACGCCGCATCCAATAGAGCAATTCCTCGACGCGGCCAATGGCAAACGCTGGAATGATCAGCTTGCCGCCGCGCTCGACGGTGGTTCGAACCACTTGCGCCAATTCCTCACCGTTATCATCCGCGACATGATCGCGGTCGCCATATGTGGATTCCACCAAGACGACATCTGCTTGCACAGCATTTGACGGATCGGGAAGTACGGGACGCGCATAACGGCCAAGGTCGCCGCCGAACAGAATTGTTGGACCAGAGTGAAGCCGCGCCACAACAAACGCCGAGCCCAGCAAATGTCCTGCCGGCAAGAACTCAATCGAGATGCCGGGGACGATCTCGATCGCCCGCTGATATCCCATCGGCTGAAGCTGTGTGAGGGCTGCGAGTGCATCGCTCTCTGTATAGAGCGGAAGCGCGGGCTGATGCTTCGAATACCCATGCCGGTTTGCCTGTCGTGCGTCCTCTTCCTGGATACGGCCCGAATCCGGTAGCACGAGGCCGCACAACTCCTTGGTTCCTGCCGTGCAGAAGACTCGTCCCCGATACCCGTCGGCACGAAGGCGCGGCAGGTATCCCACATGGTCGAGGTGCGCATGCGTCAGGACGACGGCATCGATCTCTCGCTGCGGAATCGGGAACTGCGCCCAATTGCGCAACCGCAGGTCCTTGAGTCCCTGGAAGAGACCGCAATCCACGAGCACACGCTTCCCGCCGTGCTCGAGCAGATACTTCGACCCGGTCACCGTACGGGCAGCACCCATAAACGTCAGGTCAGCCACAGGACGACGATATCAGGCTTACCAGCGTCCGGCCCAGGTGCGAGTGCTAATCTGTCCGGTATGAGGAACGTGTTGAAACGCGCGGCGTTCTGGCTGGCAATCGTGGCGGGAGCCGTGTCGCTGTCGGCCCAGTCGAGGGACCTCCTGACGGTGGACGCCATCTACCACCCCGAACATCGCGTCGCGTTCAGTGGGTTCGCCGAGGACGATATCTCCTGGCTCGACCCGGCCACATATGTCATCGCCCGGCAGTCCGGAAGCGGATTCGAGTGGCTGAAGGTTGACGCGACCTCCGGCCGGACATCCCCTCTGTTCGACGCCGCCCGCATGGAGACGGCGCTCGCCTCGCTGCCGGGCGTGACGCGTGCGGAGGCCGGCCTCATCGCTCGTTCCAACGATGTGATTTTCAACGCCACGCGAACTCTCATCCTGGTCACGATTGCCGACGACCTGTACTTCTACGACATTGCCGGCACAAGAGCTTCACGTCTCACGACGGCCGCAGGCAGCGAAGAAGAAGCGACCTTCAGTCCGGATGGGAGATTCGTCGCGTTCGTGCGCGGCAACAATCTCTACGTCGTCGATGTCGCGACGCAACGTGAGCGGGCGCTGACGACCGACGGCGGACGTGAGATCCTCAACGGCAAGCTCGACTGGTTGTATCAAGAGGAGATCTACGGCCGCGATCAGTTTCGCGGCTACTGGTGGAGTCCCGACTCGGCGCGCATCGCGTTTCTTCAGCTCGACGAGCGGCCGGTTCCCGAGTACACCGTCGTCGATCACATTCCCTACCGGCCGTTACTCGAGGTCACCGACTATCCCAAGGCTGGCGATCCGAATCCGTTGGTCAAGCTGGGCATCTCGAGCGTGAGCGGTGGCGCTCCAGTGTGGTCCGACGTGTCCACATCCGCCGCCGCCGACTATCTGATCGTCGCCGTGAATTGGGCTCCCGATTCGCAGCGCGTCGTGTATCAGATCCAGGATCGCGAGCAGACCTGGCTCGACCTGAATCTGGCTGACGTCGAGAACGGACGCTCCCGTAAGCTGCTTCGCGAAACCACGAAAGCCTGGGTGAACAACAACGGCGATCCCGTGTGGTTGAAAGACGGATCGTTTTTGTGGTTCAGTGAGCGAACAGGCTTCAAGCACCTCTATCGCGTCGCTGCCGATGGCGCGGTGATACAGCCGGTCACGAATGGACGCTGGGATGTACGAACGCTGTATGGCGTGAACCAGGACGCGCGCGTGCTCTATTTCGCGGCCACCGAACGAAGCCCCATCGGGACCGACATCTACCGCATCAACCTCGATGGCACGGGACTCACACGGCTCTCACAGACCGACGGCACGCATCGCGCGATCTTCAATCCCAACTTCACGCTCTTCGCCGACGTGTGGAGCAATGTGACCACGCCGCCGCAGGTGCGCCTCCATCGCAACACCGGCGCTGAAGTCCGCGCGATCGACCTCAATCCGGTTCCGGCGCTGCGCGACTACCAGTTGCCTACTCCGGAATTCGTGCAGGTGAAGACACGCGACGGATTCGTCATGGAGGGCATGCTCATCAAGCCCGTTGACTTCAACCCGAACCGCCGTTACCCGGTCTATCAGTTCACCTACGCCGGACCCGGCGCCTCGCAGGTGAAGAACCAGTGGGGCGGTCGCGAGTACATGTTTCATCAGATGCTCGCTCAGCACGGTGTCCTTGTGTGGGTACTCGACAACCGAAGTGCGAGCGGAAAGGGCGTCGAGTCCCAGTGGCCGGTGTACGGACGGCTCGGCGAGCTCGAACTGCAGGATCTCGAAGATGGTGTCGCGTGGCTGAAGAAGCTGCCGTACGTCGATTCCACGCGGATGATCTTGAGCGGCTGGAGCTACGGCGGCTTCATGACGGCGTACGCCATGACGCACAGCACCAGCTGGTCGGCCGGTATCGTCGGCGCACCGGTGACCGACTGGCGCGACTACGACACTGTCTACACCGAACGATTGATGAAGCTCCCGAAGAACAACCCGGACGGCTACCGTCGTACCGCACCGCGTTTCGCGGCGGACAAACTCCAGGGCCGCATGCTGCTCCTTCACGGCACGATGGACGACAACGTGCACATGCAGAACTCGGTCCAGTTTGCATACGAGCTGCAGAAGGCGGGGAAGCCGTTCGAGATGATGGTGTATCCGAAGTCGCGCCACGGTATCAGCGACGGCCGGCTGAACAGCCATCTCCGTCAACTCATGTTCGACTTCGTGATGCGCTCGGTCGGCGAGATACCTGCGGCCGGTGCACGCAGCTCCTCGCGTTAATAATGCTCGTCGATCGGCTCCGCGGACAGACTCCGGTGTTGACCGCGGAGCTTCGGCCTCCACGCGCCGAGCTCGACGCCTTCGAGGGCATGGATGCGTGGATCGATACGTATCACGCGATTCGCCGCCTCAGTCGTCAGCAGGTACCCGTCTTCCTCACCGACAGTGCGGTCGGCACACAGGAGGAGAACAACCTGCGGCATCTCATCGCCAATCTCGGCCGCGAGTTGCCACGCGATTTGGTTGTGCCGTTTCTCACGAGCAAGCACCCACTCGACTTCTGCCTGTCCTACGCGACTCAAGCACGCCAGCACGGGTTTCGATCGCTCGTTGTGTTAGGAGGCGACAAGACCGTTGGCCGCCCACGATGTGTGGAGCACGCCTGGGATCTGCGGCAGGAGATCCGCAAGAAGGAGCCGGACCTGATCCTCGGAGGCTGGGCCAACCCGCACGCGGCCGCCGCACAGCAAGTCGATTTCCTGCTCGACGAGCGGTTCTGTGCCGAGTTCTACCTGACGCAGGTGGTCAGCCACGTCGACCTCGGCCCCGTGAAGCAATTCCTTGCTGAAATCGATCGCCGGCCGGTGCCGATTCCCGGGATGTTCTGCGTCTTCTATTACCGCAGCGCGAATCCGAAGACGTTGAAAATCCTGAGCACGTTCATGCCCGTGCCGATTCAGGGACTGATCGACGAGTTCGCGACCGGCGCCACCGCTGCGGACGTCTGCGCGCGAACGATTCGAGCGTTGCGCGCGGAGGGCGTGCAGCACATCTGCATCTGCAATCTGCCGATGCACGATGCTTCAGGGGTACTCGCGGCGATCACCGCCCGCCTGTAGCCTCACTTCAAGTGCCTTCCTCCATCGACACGAATCGTTTCGCCCGTGACGAAGTCCGTCTCGACGAGCGCAAGGACGACCTTGGCAATCTCGCCTTCTCCGCCCCAGCGGCCGAGGGGCGTGGCGCGTTCGACGGCCGCGAACTCGTCGTCTGACGCGCCTTCGGGCGCGACGATCGGACCGGGCGCGATCGCGTTCACCAGAATCTGATCGGAGGCCAACTCGAGGGCAAGTCCTTCGGTGAGGGCGACGATCCCTGCCTTCGCAACGTAGTACGGCAGCAGACCTGTGTAACGCGGGCGCCCGCTACGAGGAGTCCAGTCAGCGAAGTTGATGATGCGACCGCCACGCAGCCGCCGCATGTGTGGCGCAGCGGCGCGCGCACACAAGAACGCTGCGCGCAGATCGAGTTCGAGCGAGGCGTCCCAATCCTTCACGGTCAGCTCGTCGAATGGCTTCGACCGGTAGACGGACGCCATGTTGACGAGCAAGTCGAGGCGGCCGAGGGCCTCCACGGTTCCGTCCACCACGCGCTCGCAGGCGTCGGGATCGCGAAGATCACCCTGCAGCAAGAGTGCCCGGCGCCCGATTCCCCGCACGGCTGCCGCCGTTTCCTCAGCCTCGGCCCGAGACTGGCGGTAAACCAAGGCGATGTCGGCCCCGGCGCGAGCCAGCTCCGCCGCCACCACCGACCCGATCCGCTTCCCCCCCGTGATCAACGCCACGCGTCCGTTCAGCTCCATATGGCGCAATAGTAGACATCACAAGCGGGTGCCGGCGACCGAAAGCGGTTTTCACCAACCGTAAGCCAGGCACGTCGTGTTTCGGCGTAACTCGTTGATTCTAAGAGCGCCCGATCCTGGTCCGGTTCCTGCTGATCGTCGAAGTCCGTGGTCAACTGACGCAAGTTGGAAGGCCTCGGATCGTGTGCGTCGCGTCCCCGCCGCGGCGCACACGTTTTCCTCCCTCATCGATTCCCCCGATTACCATAAGCGACATGCATCAGCCTTCGCCGTCCGGCTTCGGCGCAACAGGTCGGCACCTGGCTGTCGTGTGCTGCGTGTTGGGAGGAACGATTTGTCTCACGGCGTTCGAGCCAGTCCTCGAGCGGCGGGCCATCGAACAAGCGACTTTTCTTGGACAGTCGCGGTTCGATGCCGAGCGCGCCCGATTCCACAGTGCGTATCGACTCGCGATTTCACGTGCGCCGGTGGATTGGATCGACGTGATCACACCGTTTCACCGCGTCGCTCTCGCGGCCGAGGCAAAAGCTCGTCTGGGTGACCGCGTATTTGGCCAGCGCGAGGCGGCAGCCGCGCTCAGCGTTGCACCGAAACAGATCGAGTTGCTGATCGAGTTGACCTTCCATCCGCTGAACAATTACGTCGGCGTCCCGGCGTACACGGTGACGTTGCATCGCGGCCAGGACAAACCGATCGCCGCGCAATCCAACACCCGATATCCGCGATTTGGTCCGCGAACAGAGACGAACGCGCCTGCTCCTCCGAACCCGAACGCGGCACCGATCCTCGGGAGCGGCCAGCCCATGCTCGGCGGCACGATGGTGGTTCAGTTTGCGATCGACGCGCTCGACGCGAACGGACGCTACGACATCGTCATGGCTGACGGCGGGAAAGAGATTTTGCGAACGGGAGTGGACTTCGGAAGGATGCGATAGGCGAGGGCGGGCCCTTGCGGACCCGCCCTCAAAGGGACCGTGCGTCTGCTTACGACAGAACCTTCACGACGACGCGGCGGTTCTGGGCGCGACCGTCGCGCTTGTTGTTCGGCGCCACGGGCTTCTCTTCGCCGTAGGAGATCACGTTCATCTTGTGGAGCGGAATCTGGTGCTGCTCATACAGATAACGCTTCACGGCTTCCGCGCGCTCCATGCCAATGCGCTCGTTGATCTCCGGTGAGCCGACGTTGTCGGTATGGCCTTCGATCTCGATGAAGATGTTCTTCGTGTCAGCTTTCATCTGCTGCACCACAGCGTCGAGACGCGCCTTCGCTTCATCAGGAAGATCGGTCTTGCCGAACTTGAAGTTGCCCTGATCTTCGCTGAGGGTCACTTCGAACACGAGCTTCCGGGCCGCGGCCTCAACGGAGGTGACACGGCTGTCCACGGTCGTCACGCGGCCGTCAACCTTCTGCGCAGCGGCATTCGCCGCGTCAGCCGCCTGACGCGCGCTGGTTGCCGACTTGCCGGCCTCTTCGGCCTTCTGATCGACCTGACCGATACGCTCTTCGTTCTTGCGCGTGCGCTCCTGCGTCTCCTCGACGGTGCCCGAGAGCGTGTCCACCTTCGAGTTCACGTTGCCGACTTCGGTTCGCACGTACTTCTTGGTGGCGCACGCCGGCGCCACCGCTACTGACAGAGTGAGCAGCGCCGCCGCAAACAGACTGTTCCGCATGATGGTCTCTCTCCTGTGACAACGTCCTAACTACCGCTGCGCTTGGGGCCAACCATGTAGCCCCCTCGCGCGTGAACAACAAGGCTCTTCTTCCGGGTACGAATCTCGAGCGGGTGCCACCCCGGACGGGTGCCAGGCTCGAAGGTGATGAGGTACTGATGCCGCAGCTCGGTGAACAAATCCTGAATAGCCGCCGACGTATGCGCAGGGACGCTGGCGACGCGGATGTCACCACCGGTCCATCGCGCCAAGTCTGCCAAATTCGCCGCCTGGACCCTGCGGCCGTCGGTCTCGATCACCTCGAGTTCGCCCCCGGGATGATCCAGCGGGTTGACGACGCGCAAGAGGTAGACCGGCACATCGATCGCGCTTGCAATCCCCGATACCTCAGCCGGCATCATCTTGCTGGCAGTGTCTACACCGTCGCTGATCACTAGCAGCGCCCGATGCTTGTTCGCCCGCTCCGACACAGCCTTCGCAGCCTGGCCCACCGCGTCATACAGTGAGGTCTGCCCCCACGGCTTGCCCCTCAGGCTGACCTTGTGAATCGTGCGTGTGTCCGTCGTGAAAGCGACGACTTCGCGCAGTTCCGAGTCGAACGTGAACAGCGCGGCTTCGTCCTTCTCGCTGTGCAGGTTCATCGTCGCCACGGCCACGGCCTCGCGCGCGCGGTCCATGTTCCCGCCGACCGCCATGCTGCCGCTGATGTCGAGCAGAATCGCGAGACTGACCGGACTATCTCCGACGAAGAAGTCGCGAATCTCTTGCTGGCGGCCGGAATCGAAGACTTCGAAGTCCGCCTTGGTGAGGTTTTGAATCACCTTGCCTTCGTCGTCGCGTATGGCTACGGAGACTGTAACGACCTCGACCCCCGACTTGAACGTCGCCTGGGGTTCCGGACGTCCCGGTGCTGGCGACGCCACCTGCCCGACGAGCGGGACACTTGTGAGCAGAAGGGCCAGAGCGCCGGGGAGCGCGACGTGCCGCATGCACCTGAGGTATTTCATAGGGCTTGCCAAGGGTTCGATCGAATCTAGAGAATGGTTTACGGGGATCACGTGTGCCGGTAGGGAGGTAATTCCTATCGTCTGCATGTAAATATTACCTCCGCCTCAATACGGCTGAACCACTTAAGATGGACCATGCCCACGAAAAATTCAAAGCCGGTCCCGGTGGCCGGGCGCGTCAATCGCTTCTCCTACGCCATCCGCAACATCGTGGCAGAGGCGAAGGCTGTTGAGGCGCGCGGGCAGCGCGTCCGGTACCTGAACATCGGTGATCCGGTCGCTTTTGGCTTTCAAACCCCCGCCCATCTCGTCGAAACCGTCGCAAGAGTCATGCGAGATGGCCATAACGGTTATGTACCCTCGGCCGGGATCCCCGAGGCGCGCGAGGCGGTTGCGGGCGACTACACGGCCCGCGGAATTGCGGTCTCACCCGATCGCGTCCTCATCACGACCGGCACGTCGGAGGGCATCGAGCTGGCGCTGAATGCGCTCGTGGACGATGGTGACGAGGTGCTCGTGCCGTCGCCGACCTATCCGCTGTATACCGCGGTGCTTGCGAAAATCTCCGCCCAACCTCGGTATTACCGCACCGATAGTGAGCATGATTGGCTCCCTGACCTCGATCATCTTCGGACGCTCGTCACGTCCCGGACCCGTGTGCTCGTGGTCATCGATCCGAATAACCCGACAGGCGCTGTCTATCCCGCACCAGTTCGCCGCGCATTGATCGACTTTGCCGAGCGCCACGATCTGACGATTCTGGCCGACGAGGTCTACGGCGATGTCGCGTATGGCGGGCCGCTGCCGCTGATGGGGACCTTCGATCTCGATGCACCGATCATTTCGTTTTCCAGTTTGTCGAAGGCGTATCTGGCGCCAGGGTGGCGGGCCGGATGGCTCGTCGCCGGCCGCACGCCGCGACTCGATGACGCCGTCGCCGCCATGAAGAAACTGGCCGACGGCCGGTTGTGCAGTCCGGGCCCGATGCAGTACGCCGTCGCCGCCGCGTTGACCGGCGATCGCTCGCATCAGGTGTCGTTCCGTGCGGCGCTCGCCGAGCGTGCGCGCATCACCACCGAACGCTTGAACGCGATTCCAGGTATGCGCTGTGTGGCCCCACGGGCAGCGTTCTACGCGCTCCCGCAGATCTCGCTCCCACCGGGACGCACCGATGAACACTTCGTCCTGTCGCTGCTGCGTGAGACGGGCATCTTGTGCGTGAACGGTTCGGGATTCGGCGTGCCGGCAAGCGACGGCTTCTTCCGCATTGTCTTCCTGGCGAACCCGCGCGATCTCGAGGAGATCTACGCGGACATCGCCGCTTTCACCCGCGAGTATCTCGCTCGCGGCTAGCGGCACGCGGCATCGGTGACGACACGACAACGCGACACGCCTCGGGCGCTGATTCGATACGCGCTTTTCAGCGCCACGGTGACGGTCGCGATCGTCTGGCTGTTGTACCTCGTTCGTGACACGCTGCTGTTGATTTACGTCGCAGGGTTGATCGCGGTCGGTCTCTCGCCGCTCGTCGATCGCATCGAGCAGCAACGGCTCACGACGCGTATCCGGCTGCCACGATGGGGGGCGATTCTCTCGGTTTACGTCGTGGTCTTCGTCGTCGTCGGACTGTTCGTCATGCTGATGGTGCCGCCGCTGGCCTCACAGGCCAGCGACCTGATCAGCGCGGCGCCGGATCTGGTGAGCCGTGGGCAACAGTGGTTGATTCGGCAAGGAGTGCTCGGGCGGGAGATCACGATCGGCGAGGCCGTGCGCCAGGCGCCCGCCGCCGGCTCTGACGCCGTCGGCACAGTCCTCTCCGCGATCTGGGGGTTTGTCGGCGGCGTCTTCGGCGTGGTGACGATCCTGATCGTCGCCTTCTACCTGCTCATCGATGCTGACAACCTCGTGCGGGCGATGGTGCGGTTGTTTCCGCGGCAGGAGCGCGCGCGTGTACGCGATGCGTTCCGGCGAGCCGGCGAGAAAGTGAGTGCGTGGTTGGCCGGTCAACTGCTGCTCGGCGCCATCATCGGCACGACGGCGGCGATCGGCTTGTGGATTATGGGCGTCCCGTACTTTTACGTGCTGGCGCTCATCGCCGGAATCGGTGAGCTCATTCCGATCGTCGGCCCACTACTCTCGGCCATCCCCGCGGTCATCGTCGCGTTCTCTGTCAGCCCGGCGACCGCGCTTGGCGTGGCTGTCTTCTTCTTCCTCCAGCAGCAGGTCGAGAACCATGTCCTCGTGCCCAAGGTCATGTCGCGACAGGTTGGCATCAGCCCGGTACTGGTGATCATGGCGCTGTTGATTGGCGGATCGCTGCTCGGGCTGGTGGGCGCGATCCTCGCCGTTCCGACCGCGGCTATTCTTCAGGTACTCCTCCAAGAGCTCCTCGTCGAGGCTACGGCGGACTGATGCGGCGTGCGTGGCACGCGGAGGCGGCCTACCTTGCGCTGACGATCGTGGCGACGTGGCCTCTGGCCCGAGGCCTGGGGCGCGACGTGCCCGCCGATCTCGGCGACCCGGTCTTCGTGATGTGGGCGCTGGCGTGGGACGGTCAGCAGCTGCTCGCGATTCTGGGCGGTGACTTCGCGCGACTGGCGACGTTCTTCGACGCCAACATTTTTTATCCGCTGCCATTGACGCTGGCCTACTCGGAGCACTTCATCGCGCAGGCGGTGCAGGTTCTTCCGGTGTGGGCGCTCACTGGCAATCCCATCCTCTGCTACAACCTGCTCTATCTCTCGACGTTCGTACTTTCCGGGCTGGGCGCGTACTTGTTTGTGCGCGAGCTCACCGGCAATCCGCGCGCCGCGTTCGTCGCCGGCGTGCTCTTCGCATTTGCCCCCTACCGGTTTCCACAGAGCTCGCATCTGCAGGTGCTGTCGTCGCAGTGGATGCCGTTCGCACTTTACGGATTCCGGAGATTCTTCGATTCGATCGACGCGCAGACGATGCGTGGGGGACGCTGGCGGCCACTGATCGGCGCGGCTGCGGCGCTCGTCGCGCAAAATCTGTCCTGCGCGTACTACTTGATGTTCTTTGCGCCATTCGTGATCGCCTACGTCGTCTGGGAGGTCTGGCGCCGCCGTCTGTGGTCACGCACACGGATCTGGATTCAACTCGTAACCGCCGCGGTGCTCGTTGCGGTGTTGACCATACCGTTGCTGCTGCCGTACGCACTGGTGCAGGAGCAGCTGCAGATCGCGCGCAGCCGTGGCGAGCTGTCGATGTATGCCGCCGACGTCTATTCGTACGCGACCGCGGTGAGCGAGCAGATCCTGTGGGGCTCGATCGCGCGGGTCTTTCCCAAAGCCGAAGGAGATCTCTTCCCTGGCCTCGTCGCCGTGTTCCTGGCACTCATCGGCGTCGCCACCTGGCGGCGCGACACGGAACTCAGCGCGCCTCCCGTGACCAAGTTGGCGTGGGCACTGCTCGGCATCTCAGCGATTCATCTCTTCATCGCCGGCGCCACGCTGCTCTATCGCCGCTTCGTGCTCGACGTAGGGCTGTTCACCATCCGCGTGACGAACATCGATCAGCTCTTGGTGAGAGCCCTTGTGCTCGTCGCGCTCGCCGCCGTCGTCTCGCAGGGTTGCCGCAGCCGCATCGCCGCGTTCATGCGAACGCGAGGCTTCTACCTGCTGGCGCTACTCACTGCGATGTGGCTCTCACTGGG
>Ga0114129_10001804_pt1 | contig 29175 bp, 26 predicted proteins | sample RhiMetdeltSRZDD1_FD_80071 | JGI IMG/M metagenome (GOLD analysis project Ga0114129, IMG submission 80071) | Populus rhizosphere microbial communities from Tennessee, USA - Rhizosphere MetaG P. deltoides SRZDD1 (version 2) (version 2) | ecosystem: Host-associated > Plants > Roots > Rhizosphere >... | reverse complement strand
CGCACGCGCAGACGGCTGCGCCCGAGACGCTCTTTGGAGGGACTCGGGTCGACAATGCCATGGTCGCCGTCCACCACGATCGGTGTTTCGGGCGAAACGGCCTCGCAGAGCCCTTCGATGCCGACGACCGCCGGCAATCCGAAGGAGCGGGCGATGATCGTCGCGTGGGAGGTCGGGCCTCCCCGCTCGAGCGCGAGCGCGCGGACTCGCCGCGGATCGAGGCGGGAGGCGTCGACCGGCGAGATCTCATCGGCGACGAGAATCGAGCCTCGCGGAAGCTCGACGGGCAGCAGAGATTCTCCTCCGGTCAACTGGCGAGCAATCTCTCGCCCGACGTCGTGAATGTCAGCGGCGCGCTCGCGCATGGCATCGGAGTCGGCAGTCTCGAAGCGCTGACCGAACTCCCGCGTGACCTCCGCGAGCGCCCACTCCGCGTTCACGTGGTCGCGCTGGATCCTCTCGAAGACGGCGTTCAAATACGTCTCGTCCGACGCGATCAGGCCGTGGGCTTCCAGGATGGCCGCGAGTTCCGCGCCGATGTCACCGGCTGCCTCGCCCGAGTGACGGCGGAACTCTTCCGCCGCCAGCCGCGACGCGCGGCGCAGGCGCCGCTCTTCCTCGTCGAACTCTTCGGGCGCGACCACGCGACGGAAAGCAGCCAGGCCTCCGAAGCGCACGATCACGGCGCGGCCGACCGCGATGCCCGGAGAAACCGGAAGACCCTGCAGCATCGGTGTCGCAAGCCGGAGCGAGGTCTCCTTTTCCCGGAAACCTCGGGTCTGGCTCATTGGTCCTCGTCGAAGCTCCGGATGATCAGGCCTTCCACGGCGGCGAACGCGGCGTCTTCGTCCTCCCCCGAGACCGCCACGGTGATTTGAGTCCCCTGCGACGCGGCGAGGAGAAGGAGACCGAGAATGCTCTTGCCGTCGACCTCCTCTCCGTTCTTGCGGATCTTGACCTCCGACTTGAAGCGGCTCGCCGTCTGGACGAACTTCGCGGCCGCGCGGGCGTGGAGCCCGAGCCGATTGCGGATCGCCAGCTCCCGCTCGATCACCGGACTTCGCCGTCCTCCGCCGCCGCCGCCGAAACGACCTCGTCCGCGAGCAGATCCGACGCCACGTAGATCGAGCGCTGCCCCCGGTCCTTCGCGACGTGAGCGATCTCGACGACCGGTTTGCCGCTCTTCTGGAGCGCAGCGCACTTCAGGACCATCGGAAGATTGACCCCGGTCACGATCTCGATGCGATCCCGCTTCAGGAAAGGCAGCGTCAGGTTCGTCGGCGTTCCGCCGAACATGTCGGTCAGGATGACGGCGCCTTCGCCGCGGTCGGCGGCCTCGAGACCCTCTGCGATGCGGCGGCTCGCCTCGTCGCCGACCTGGTTCCAGTCGAGAGCAACCGCGACGATCTGCTCGATCTCCGGCTGGATCGTGAGCGCTGCCGCCTTCAGTTCCTCGGCCAGCCCGCCATGCGTGACCAGCAGGATTCCGATCATCCGCCCGCCCGCACGCTCGCAGCCATCCCCGAAATTATCTCCTCATTCGCGCGTGGCGTCGCGGTGCGAGACCCGCACCGGCAGCCCTCGCTGTTTCAGTTTCTTCGCGAGCTCGTGGGCGACGTATACCGAACGGTGCTTTCCTCCAGTGCAGCCGATTCCGATCGAGAGGTAGCTCTTGTGCTCGCGCTCGTAGAGGGGCATCAGGTAGTCGAGGAACTCGACCAGCCTTTTCAGGAACTCCGCGGTTTGCGGGTCCTTCTCGATGTAAGCGGCGACGGCGGGATCCGTCCCGATCTTCGGCTTGAGCTCCGGCACGAAGTGCGGGTTCGCGAGGAACCGGACGTCGAAGATCAGGTCGACGTCGTGCGGAACGCCGAACTTGTAGCCGAAGGAGGTCGCCGAAACGACCATCCGCGCCGAGCTCTCCTCCCCCACGAAAGTCTTCTGCATGAAAGAGCGCAGCTCGTGCACCGTCATCGCGGATGTGTCGACCACGACGTCGGCGAGCGCGCGGACGTCTTCGAGAAGCCCGCGCTCGTTGCGCAACGCGGTCAGGAGCGGGCGGTCGACGGAGAGAGGGTGCGGACGCCGCGTCTCCGAGAAGCGCCGGATCAGGGTCTCTTCGTTCGCGTCGAGGAAAACGAGGCGCGTCGACGGAACCCGTTCGCGCACGCGCGCGAGGATGGGCGGGAAGCGGGACGCAAAGTCGGGATTACGAACGTCCAGAATGATCCCGACCCGCGGCGCGGTGACCTGGAGAAGAAGCGGCTCGATCAAGGGCAGCGGGAGGTTGTCCACGCAGAAGTAGCCCATGTCCTCGAGGCACTTGAAGACGTAGCTCTTCCCGGAGCCGGAGAGCCCCGTGACGATCACGAGGCTCTCCGGCGCCGGGGGCGCGGCGGCAGAGCGCTTTGCCCGAGACGTGGGGGTTTTGGCGGTCACGGCGGCCGCTCGACTCGTCGCGCCGCGCTTCTCTTTCGGCCGCCTCCGCGACGCGATCAAGCGCGCTTGCGCCCGGGCGAGAGCGCGTTCCGGGCGATCTCCTCGTCGACCTTGAGCGCGAACTCCTTGGCGGCGTCGTAGCCCTGCGACTTGAGGAGCTCGTTGCGCGCGGCAATCTCGATCAAGAGAGCGATGTTGCGGCCGGACGCGACGGGAAGCTTCAGGTACGGGCGCGCGCGATCGAGGATCGCATAGGTCTGGCCGTCCAGGCCGAGGCGGTCATAGGACTTCGTCGGGTCCCACCGCTCGAGCTCGATCACGAGCTCGATCGACTTGGACGCACGAACGGCGGAAACGCCGAAGAGGTGCTTGATGTTGATGATCCCGATGCCTCGAAGCTCCATGTGGTATCGGAGCATGTCGGCCGCCCGACCGACCAGAGAACCGTTCGGGTATTTCCGGATCTCGACGACGTCGTCGGCGACGAGGCGATGCCCGCGCTGGATCAGATCGAGCGCCGACTCGCTCTTGCCGATGCCCGACTCGCCCAGGAGGAGAACGCCCATGCCGTAGACGTCGACGAGGACGCCGTGCAGAGTCGTCGACGGAGCGAGCTCGTCCTCGAGGATCCTCGTGATCGACTGGATGACCACCGAAGTCGTCTGCGGCGACACGAGGAGCGGAACGCGCCGGACCCGGCACTCGCGCACGAGCTCTTGCGGCACTTCCTGTCCTTTCGTGACGACGAAAGCGGAGACCGGGAGGGCGCAGATCATCGCGATGCGGTCGCGGCGGAGCTCGAACGGCATCGTCTCGAGATAGTTCAGCTCGCTCTCTCCCAGGACCTGAATCCGGCCCGGCTTGATGAAGGAAAGGAAGCCCGCCAGCGCGAGGCCGGGGCGCTGAATTCGTCCCCACGAGATCGGCCGGTCGAAGCCGGTCTCCCCGGCGATGACGTCGAACGAGAGGTCGGCGAGCGCCGGGGATCGGAGGACGTCGGCCGTCAGCTGGGTCATGCAAGTCTCATCGAGAGGTCCGCGAAAGGATACGCCCCCCGGGTCAAACCGGCACGGCGAGGCGACCCTCCGCTTCCTTCAGCACCGCCGCGATCTCCGCCGGGGTCTTCTTTCGCCGCAGGTTCTCCGCAATTCCGGGTACCCGGATCACCCGGGAGATCCGGGCGAGCGCCTGGAGGTGGAGCGCCGGCGCGTCGGCCGGAGAAAGAACGAGAAATACGAGCGTGATCGGCACCCCATCCGATGAAAGGAAGTCGATCCCGCGATGGGACACCCCGACAGCGAGGACGACGCCCGAGAGCTCCTTCAACTTGCAGTGCGGAATCGCGATTCCCTGGCCGAGGCCGGTCGAGCCCATCCGCTCACGCTCGACGAGCCGGCGGGCCGTGTCCTCGGCGTCGGCGACGACGTCCCCTCGAGCCAGACCGGCCGCCATTTCGGCGAGGACCTCTTCGACGGTTTCGCCCGCGAGGTCGGGAAAGATCCGCCTCTCATCGACGAGGCTCCCGAAGTAGCCGGCGTCCGTCGCGATCATCCCGCGAGCGAAGCGTCGCGTCGGGCCGCCGTCAACATTCGATGAGGCCGAAGTTGCCGTCGCCGCGCCGATACAGGACCGAGACCTTTTCGGTTCCGGAGTCCCGGAAGACGACGAATTCGTCTTCGGAGCTTTCGATTCGCAGGGCCGCTTCCTCGACGCTCATCGGCTTGACCGAGAGGCGGCCGGACCGAACGATGCGGCGCTCCGGGCCGGCGGCGAGCGCCGCCCGCCCCGGTTTTTTCCGGGGAACGGCCGACTGCGGCTCCAGCTCCTCGGGAGCAAGACGTCTCGGCGAAGAACGGTTCTTGCGATCCCGTCGCTTCTCGAGATCCTTCTTGGCCTGCGCGTCGATCTTCTCGAAGGCGAGTGCCACGGCGGCCCGGGGGTCGGCCGTGTGCTCGTGAGCATTCCAGCGGCGCCGGCGATGGGTCGCGATGATTTCCGCACCGAATCGGTGCCGCACGTGGGAGAGCACGACACGCACGTTGGCAGGTCCCCCGAGGTGGCGCTCCAGGCGCTCCGTCCGCTCGCGGGCCAGGTTCATCAACGACGAGGTGATTTCCACGTTGCGACCGGTGCATTCGATGGCCATCAGCCCTCCGTAGAATCCGGATTCCGGACGGATCAGAAACTCTGCTTGCGTTGCGACGAAGAGGGGATGCGCAGCTCTTCTCGATATTTCGCGACGGTCCGCCGGGCGATCTGAATCCCCTCCGCGCGGAGCTTCTGCATGATCCGCGCGTCCGAGTGGGGCCGGGCCGCGTCCTCGTCCGAGACGATCTTCGCGATCTTGCTCTTGATCGAGAGGGACGAGACCTCGCTGCCCTGGGTCGAGTCGATCCCGCTGTGGAAGAAGTACTTCATCGGAAAGAGTCCGCGCGGGGTGTGGATGTACTTGTTCGAGACCACGCGCGACACAGTCGACTCGTGCATTCCGATGTCGTTCGCGACGTCGCGAAGGACGAGGGGTCGAAGGTGCTCGATGCCGTTCTCCAGGAACTCGCGCTGGTGGCGCACGATCGAGTCGGCGACCTTGTAGATCGTCCGCTGCCGCTGGTCCAGGCTCTTGATGAGCCAGACCGCCGAGCGCATCTTGTCTTTCAAGTACGTCGCCGCTTCCTCGCCGATCGCGCCGTTGCCGCCTCGGAGCATCCGACGATAGGCAGCGGAGATTCGAAGCTTCGGCAGTCCGTCTTCGTTCAGCTGGATGACGTACTCGTCGCCGATCTTGCGGACTCCAACGTCCGGCTCGACGTAGATTGTGCGCTCGTCCGTGTACTTGCGGCCCGGCTTCGGCTCGAGGTTCTTGACGATCTCGAAGACCGCCTGCAGCTGCGACAACCCGACGTTCAGCGACCGGGCGAGCTGGGCGAACTGCCGGTTCAGGAACTCCGACCAATGCTCGCAGATGACTTTCTCGATCAGGGAGTTGTCGATTCCGAGCGAGCGGATCTGGAGCATGAGGCAGTCCGGCAGGTCGAATGCTCCGACACCCGGTGGATCGAAGGAGCGGACGAGGGCGAGCGCCGCCTCCACTTCCTTCTCATCCGTGAATCCGGCCGCGCGGATCTCGTCACGAGTTACCCGGAGGTATCCGTCCTCGTCGATGTTGCCGACCAGGTATTGCGCGATCTCGCGGACGGAGGCCGGGGCGTCGGACATCGAGAGCTGCCAGTTCAGGTGCTCGGGCAGCCCCTGGGGTCGCGAGAGCGTGTTCTCGAGCGGGACCTGCTCGGTGTCCTCGTACTGACGCGGGTTGTAGGCGCTGTCCAGGTAATCCTCGAAGTACGAATCGAAGTCGATCTCGTCGAAAGAGTCCCGTTCTTTCTCGACCGGCGTTTCGGCGACGTCGGTCGAAGGGGGAGGAGCTTCCGCGTCCGCTTCCTTCGCGGCCGAGGCGTCCGCTTCGACCTCGGCCTCGGTCGACGTCTCGGCGGCGGCCGCCTCCTCTTCCTCTTCGAGCAGCGGGTTCTCGACGATCTCCTGAGTCAGGACGTCCTGGAGCTCGAGCTTCGACATCTGCAGCAGCTTGATCGCCTGCTGCAGCGACGGCGTCATCACCAGACGCTGGGAGAGTCTGAGGTTGAGCTTTTGTTCTAGAGCCATCGAAGATGAACCGCCTGGCCGACCTAGCGGAGTTGAAACGCCTCCCCCAGATAGATCTTTTTTACGACGGCGTCATTCGACAAGGCAAGCGGCGTGCCAGCCCGCAAAATCTCGCCGGCGTTGATTATATAAGCGCGGTCGACGATGGACAAAGTCTCACGGACGTTGTGGTCCGTGACGAGAACTCCGATCCCGGAAGACGCCAGGCGGCGCACGATCGACTGGATGTCGAGCACCGCGAGCGGGTCGATTCCGGCGAACGGCTCGTCGAGCAGGAGAAAGTAGGGGGAAACGACCAGGCTGCGGGCGATTTCGACGCGGCGCCGCTCTCCCCCCGACAGTGTGTAGGCACGATGGTCGCGTACCCCCTCCAGGCCGAACTCGGCGAGGAGCTCGTCGGCCCGCTCGCGTTGCGCCGAGTGGGGAAGGTCGAGCGTCTCTAAGATCGCCAGGAGGTTCTGCTCGACCGTCATCTTCCGGAAGACGGAAGGCTCCTGCGGCAGATACGAGATCCCGGCGCGGGCCCGGCGGTACATCGGGAGGCCCGTCAGGTCACGATCGCCCAGTCGCACCGTTCCGGCGTCCGGCTCGACTAAGCCCACCACGATCGAGAACGTGGTGGTCTTCCCGGCGCCGTTGGGGCCGAGGAGTCCCACGATCTCCCCCGCGGCGACGTCGAGGGACACTCCAGAGACCACGGTGCGCCCGGAGTAGGACTTGACCAGTCCTTCCGCGACGAGGAGCGGTCGCGCTTCCCCGCGACGCGAGGCCGTGTCGGCGTCTCCCGGAGGAAGAGGCAGCGCTCCTTCTCGACTTTCTCCCACAGACCAAGGATAGTGGATCGTCGCGTCGGAGGGGCGTCGCGCGAGGCGGAAGCTCAGTTCGACTTGGTCTTGTGGATCGTTTCGGTCCGACCGCCTTCCGGCGCCGTCACCTCGACGTTCTTCCCGCGGCCGGTGATCGTCAACGTGGATCCGGCGACGCGGTTACCTTCGGCGTCGGAGACCCGCGCCGGGCTGCCGTTCAACACCGTTCGCCCCTCGTTCGGATAATCGACGGCCCGATCCGCGGCTCCGGTTCGACCGGTCGCGCGATCGACGAGCGCGACCCCACCGGAGAGCTCGACCCTTTCCAACTTACGGTCTTTCGCGAAAAAGGCGACCCCGCGATCTCCCGTCGCCCGCCACGCGCCGCGCGTGACGGTCACCGCGTCTTCGAAAATGGCGCTTGCCTCGCTCTCCCGATAAAGGAGCCGCCGAGCGGTGACGACCGTCGGCTCCTCGCGCGCGCCTCCGGCGGTCGCGGGCGCGGGGGTCAAGACCACGCGGACCTTGCCGACGGCGGCGGCGCTCTTCTCTGCGTCGTTCAACGTGATGTCATCCGCAAACAGCGACGAAGAGTCCTGCCAGAGGCTGGCGGCTCCGGAGAGGGAAGCGAGGTGCGTCCCCTGGTCGAGGACGATCTTCTCGGCCTTGCCATACGTGGGCCGGCTCGGATCCCCGAGGAATGCGGCGCCGTTCGCGGGACGGTCCTTGGCGGGGACGAAAACGGCGCGGGCCTTTCCCTCGGCACGGAGCGTCTTTCGATTCCGATCGATCTCGATCCGGGACGCCGAGACCCGAGAGCCGTCCTCTTCGACGGTCGCCGGTCTTTCGGGAGTGCCCGTCAACAGCCAGATCCCACGGTCCGGAAGGTCCACTACGCGATCTGCGCGTCCCGTCCGGCCCTCCCCCTCCAGGTGAACGTCGCCTTCGAGCTCGAGCGTCTGAAAATCTCCGCGCGGCGCGAAGGAGGCGCTCGCGCGCATCGCCTCGGCGTTTCCACGGTCGGATCGAAGGCGCACGTCTCCATTCGCGCGAGACGAAACCGGGCGGCCGCCGGCGATGTCCAGATCCACAGAGCGGGCCGTGATCTGGCGGTTCGGCTCCGTCACGGCCGCGGGATTCCCCGTCAGGTGGATCGACCGGACCTCCCCGGATGGATCGAAAAAAAGCGCTGCCTCGTCGGCGGAGTACGCGCGCGCGGCCGCGCCCGCGGCGATCGCAGCCAGGGTCCCGCGCACGTTCGAAAACGCCCGTGCCCACTCGGGCCGGTTGTTTTCGGGTGAGAGCCTCATCAGGAGCCTGCCACAGGAGAGAGTGTCTCCCTTCGCCGACGTGGCCGAGACGTTTCCGGCGAGCTCTATGACCGCCTCCTCACGGCGGTACTCCCCGGAATCCGCCGCGATCGAGGAGAGGCCGCCGCTCCCCTGCCCCGTCCCGGACCCGCGGATCGGTCCGAGGAGCGCGAGCTTGCGGGTCCGAACGTCGTAAGCGCCCGATGCAGCCCGGACGTCGAACGTCCCACGCGTGAAGTGAAGGTTCGTCGGCGCCCGTAAGGTCCGCTTCGACGGATCGAATTCGAGCTTCTCGGTCTCTCCGAGCGCGCCGTCCTGCGATTCGACCCAGCGGACGTTCCCGGACAGAACGGCCGCTTTCGTCCGGTCGTCGTATTGCGCGCGATCCGCCAGGACGGTCACGGGCGCGCCCGTTTCCGGGTAGATGGTCAGCGAGACCTTTTCGAGCGCGTACCAGTTCGGAGGCAATCCGGCGCCCGATCCGAAGCCGATCGTGCGCTCCGATCGGATCCGGAAGAGCGGCTTCTCCCCGACCGACTCGGTGTAGTCGAAGCCCTGGAGGAGCGTCGTGGGTTGACCGTCGGGCGCTGCCGAAGGGACCCGCGCGCTCCCCCGCCCGCCCGCGAAGCTTCCGCCTCCCGAGGCAGGCTTCTCCCCCGATCGGAAAAAGAAGGCGATCAGCGCGAGAAACGCCGCACCGAAAAGAAGAATGCCGATCTCGAGCCGCGAGAGCTTCACGGAGCGGCCGCGAGCTCCGCGGTCGTCGAAGGGGGCACCCTCGAAACCGGCTCCGCCTGCGCCGCCGCTCCCGCCCGCACGATCTCGATCTCGGGCCGCCCGCTCCAGCGGCTGCGAGAGAGGCGATACTGGAGCGCGAAGGACGCGCCGCCTTCCCAACCCTGCGCCAGCGTTGCGGCGGAGCTCCAGCAGATCGCGTCGAAGTCTGCCGTCTCCCCTTCGAGCCGGCCCCGCCAGCCGGTCTCTCCGATCGGGCGGAACCGCTCCCGGGCACGGACGGCGCTGCAGGAGAAGACGGGGCGCGGATTTCCGGCGCCGTGCGGCTCGAAGCGCTCGAGATGGTCGAGAGTCTCTTCGGAGATCTCTTCCAGCGGAAGAAGGACGTCCGCGGTCTCGCGGCGGACGAACATCTCGCGCGGCACGCGCTCTCCGAAGAGGAGGAGCGCCTCTTCGCGAAAGGCGGCGAAACCGGCCGAGTCGAGCGTGCCGCCGACCGCCTGGTCATGGCCGCCGAATTCGAGGAAGCGGTGGCGAAGGTCCTTCAAGATGGCGTGGAGCGACACGCCCGGAATGCTCCTTCCCGAGCCGTGCGCCCGCTCTCCTTCCAGGGCGAAGAGGAGGACCGGCCGGTTGTATTCCCGCGCGAGCCGGGAAGCCGCGATTCCGAGCACGCCCCGGTGCCACGACGGATCGGCTTCCACCAGCAGCGCGTCGCGATCGGGATCGAAGTACTTCCCGATCCGCTCGCGCGCCTCACCGAAAACGCGGCGCTCGATCGCCTGACGCTCCGCGTTCTCGGCGCAGAGCGCTCGCGCGATCTCGCCGGCCCGCGAGGGTTCCCTCTCCTCGAAGAGCGCCAGGGCGCGCTCCGCTGTGTCGAGCCGTCCGGCGGCGTTTAAACGCGGCGCGATCCGGAAAGCGACCTCTTCGGACGTGGGCGCCCGGCCCGGGTCGATTCCGCATGCTTCGAGCAGGGCCGCGAGCCCCGGCGCGCGCGGGCGAGCCAGCGCCGACAGGCCGAGCGCAGCGATCGCGCGATTCTCGCCGGTCAACGGAACGATGTCCGCGATCGTGCCGAGGCAGGCCGCTCGAAGGAGCGCCTCCCGCGAGAGTCTCACCCCGCCGCGGTGCGCGATCGCTTCGGCGAGCTTGAACGCGATCCCGGAGCCGGAGAGATCCTTGTACGGGTAGGAGCAGCCCGGCTGCCTCGGGTTGATGACGACCGCTCCCTCCGGCAGCTCTTCGGGCACGAGATGATGGTCGGTGACGACCACTTCGACGCCGGCTTCGCGGGCGCACGCCACGCCTTCGACCGCGGTGATGCCACAGTCGACCGTCACGATGACCGACGGTCGATGCTCCGCGAGGACACGCCGAACCGTATCGGGGCGAAGCCCGTACCCGTCCTTCAACCGGTGGGGGATGAACGCGACGGCCGGCGCGCCGACCCGGGAAAGCGCCGCCTTCAGCTGGGCGACGGCCGTGACGCCGTCGACGTCGTAGTCGCCGAAAACGACGACGCGCCGTCCCGAGCGAGCCGCCGACAGGAGCACCCGGGTGGCCTCCTCCATTCCGGCGAGCAGGAATGGATCGTGGAGTTGCGACTCATCCGGACGAAAGAACCGATCCGCCTGGGCGGCGGTCGCGATGCCGCGCGCCTCGAGCAGGCCGGCGATGACGCGTGGAACTCCGGCCTCATGCGCAAGGAGGTCGGTCGAGTCGCTCGAACGGGCGCCTTCCAATCCGGCGAGGAGATCTGCGGTCACGGTCGAGATGGCTTCCATGTGGTCAGGATACGGTCGAAGGTGGGACAAATGGAGTCCGCGAGGAGCTATTCGCTCGGCTGCTCCTCGTGCCGACCCATCGCCCGGAACTTGCGATACCGCCGCTCGCGGCGCTCCTCGCTCGTCAGGTCGGAAACGTCTTTCAGGTGGCGCTCGATCGCTTCCGCGACCGCTGCGGCCGCGCCCGTCGGGTCGGCGTGCGCGCCGCCCGGAGGTTCCGGGATGATCTCGTCGATGATGCCGAACTCCTTCAAGTCGCCCGCCGTCAGGCGGAGAGCCTCGGCCGCCTCCTTCTTGCGCGAGGCGTCCTTCCACAGGATGGCCGCGCAGCCTTCCGGTGAAATGACCGAATAAATCGCGTGTTCGAGCATCAGGATGCGGTCCCCGACGCTCAACGCGAGTGCCCCGCCGGACCCGCCCTCGCCCGTGACGATGACGACGATGGGGACGCGGAAGCCCGACATCGCGCGCAGGTTCACGGCGATGGCCTCCCCCTGCCCGCGCTCTTCGGCGTCGATGCCGGGATAGGCGCCGGCGGTATCCACGAACGAGAGGATGGGGCGATCGAACTTGTCCGCGAGCCGCATCACCCGGAGCGCCTTCCGGAAGCCCTCCGGACGCGGCATCCCGAAGTTCCTCCGGATCTTTTCCTTCGTGTCCCGCCCCTTCTGGTGACCGACGACGACGACCGGCCGCCCGCGGAACCGAGCGAGGCCCGCGACCACCGCGGGGTCGTCGGCGAACTTCCGATCCCCATGGAGCTCGACGAAGTCCGTCATGAGCGCTTCGATGTAGTCGAGGGTGTACGGACGGGCAGGGTGCCGCGCCACCAGCGTCTTCTGCCAGGGCGTCAGGCTCGCGTAAATTTCCCTGGAAACCCGCACGAGCTTCTCGCGAAGGCGTTCGATCTCCTTGCGATGGGCGGCGTCTTCGGGCAGCGTCGCGAGCTCCTCAATCCGCCGCCGCAGGCGCAGGATTGGCTCTTCGAACTGCCCGTCTTCGCCGTTCACCGAGGCGATTGTACGATTCGTCGAGTTCTGAACTGCGGCGGGTGCAGGGGGGACTGTGGCGGGTGCAGGTCCGCAGGACCTGTCCCCGCGACTACATTAGATCCTGCGGGTCCACGTCGACGGCCACCTGCGCGCCGGAAGGGGGCCGCTCCGGGATCGACTCTTCGAGAAGCGACAGGATCGCCGCGCGGTCGGGAGCCCGCAGCAGGATCTGGAACCGCCACCTCCCGGCGAGTCGCTCGATCGGGGCGGGCGCCGGGCCGGAGATCCGGACCGGCTTGCCAAGGGTGGCGGCCGCCAGCGCCCGGCCGATCTCTTTGGCGACCTCCTCCGCTCTCTCCCGATTCGGCGAGGAGACGAGGACGGCAGCGAGCTCGGAGAACGGCGGATAGAAGAAGGTGCGCCGGAACTCGAGCTCCTGCGCCGCGAAGCCGTCCACGTCGTGGGCCGCGGCGCGCAGGATCGCGGGATGACCCGGATGAAACGTCTGGATGTGGACGGTGCCCGGTACGTCTCCGCGGCCGGCGCGGCCGGCCACCTGGGAAAGGAGCTGGAAGGTCTTCTCGGCCGCGCGAAAATCCGGAAAGTTCAGGATCGAATCTGCGGAGAGGACTCCCACCGCGGTCACGTTCGGGAAATCGTGTCCCTTGGCGACCATCTGGGTTCCGATCAGGCACCGGGCGCGGCCCGACAGGACGTCGTCGACGACCGCTTCGACGCCGCGGCGCCGCGCGGAATCCCGATCGAGGATGGTCCAGGGCACGTCCGGGAAGAGCTGCGCGAACCGCTCCGCGACGCGCTCGGTGCCCGCTCCAATCGCCTCGAGGAGTGAGCCGCCGCACTCGGGACAACGCTCCGGCCTTCCAACTTTCTCGCCGCAGTAGTGGCAGACCAGGCGCCGTCCCCGGTCGTGCACGGTCCGCGAGACGCTGCAGCGGGAGCAGCGAAAGTCGAAGCCGCACTCGCGGCAGAGGAGAAACGGCGCGAATCCGCGGCGCGGCTGGAGGAGGATCGCCTGCTCGCCACGGCGGAACGTCTCCGTGAGTCGGTCGAGGAGCGCGGCGGAGAAGAGCGCGACCCCCTTCTCCTCCGGGCTCGCCCTTTCCCGGCGAAGGTCGACGATCGTGACCCTCGGCAGCGGCCGCGACTCGATGCGCGACGTCAGAAGGAGCGGCGCCATCCGCCCGATTCGCGCCGCGTGATACGCCTCCATCGACGGCGTGGCGGACCCCATGACGAGCGCGGCGCCGTTCGCCTTCGCGCGGATGGCAACGACGTCCCGCGCGTCGTAGCGCGGGTTCTCGCGCTGCTTGTACGAGGAGTCGTGCTCCTCGTCCACCACGAAGAGGCCCGGATCGATGACCGGTGCGAACGCGGCGGACCGCGGGCCGATCACGATCGGAGCCTCGCCCGACCGGACGCGGTCCCAGGCCCGGGCGCGCTCCCCTTCCGAGAGCGCCGAGTGGAGGACGGCGGCGCGCTCGCCGAACTGCCGGCGCAATTGTCGGGCAAAGACCGGCGTCAACGCGATCTCGGGAACGAGCCACACGCTGCCGCGGCCGAGCTCCCAGGCGGCGGCGATCGCCCGGAGATAGATCTCGGTCTTTCCGCTCCCCGTGACTCCCTGGAGGAGCGCAGGGAGGTAACGCCGCTCTCCAATCGCCGACCGGATCGTCTCGAGCGCCCGCGACTGCTCGGCGGTCAAAACGAGCTCCGACGGCGCAAGGAGAACGGGCGGCGATAGCGATGGCTCGTCCTTTTCGATCTGCTCGAAGGTGAGCAGGAGACCCTTTTGCGCGAGCCCGCGCAGGACAGCAGGCCCGGCGCCGGTCGCAAGCCGGACTTCGGCCGATGTGGCCGGCCGTCCGAGCTCCTCGAGCCAGGCGAGCGCGTCCCGACCTCGCCGGCTGCGGCCGAGCAGCGTCTCGCGCTCGGGCGCGGCGACGCGGCTCGGAAGATAGGCGAGGACGGGCCGGGGCACTCGACGGCGCTCGCGGGAGACCGCGCGGATCCATCCCCGCTCCTCGAGCGCCCGCACCGTCTCGCGTCGGGGCCGCGCCTCCGGCGGCAGCTCCGCCAGCCGGACGACGCGTCCGTCCGCGATCGCCTCGAGAAGAGGACGCGCCTCGGCATCCGCCCGCGCCCCGGCGAGCGCGCCCTTCTCCGTGATCCGGTATCGGACCGAGCCGATCGCGTGGAGCCGGGCGGGCAGCGCGCTCTTGACGATCTCCCCTTCCGCTGCAAAGAACCGGTGCGCGACTTTCGACGCGGTCTCCAGCATCTCGGGGGAACACACTGGAAGGTCGTCGAGCACTTCGAGGACGTCCCGGAGGAGCGTGCCGCTTCTCTCCGGCTCGGCCGCGTCCGGTACGACGACTCCCGTCAGGACCCGCTCGCCGAACGGGACGCGCACGCGGGTGCCGGGAGCCGGAAGGGGCAGCGTTTCCGGTACCCGGTAGGTGAAGTTTTTCCGAATCGGGAGGGGAAGAGCGACGGAGATCGCGCGCATCACTAGACGAATAAGGAGGCGGGTGCAGGTCCGCAGGACCTGTCCCCGCGACAAGTTACGTTTTCGTCCCTGGCGCCGGCTCGTCCTCCGTCTGGTCGCGAACGAAGACGTAAGCGCGGCGAACCGGATCCCATCGATACCGGCGCGTCGAGTCCTCTTCGTCCGTGTCCGGAGTGATCACGATCGAGTCGCGATCCACGGAAAGATCCCCGTCCGCGAGCGAGACGTCCCGCTCCAGAAACGTGCCCGGCGCGAAGCCCCCGTGGTCCTTTCCGGCGAAGACCACGATCGAGAACCAGGGGGAATCCGGGTCGGAGTCGCGCCGCACGAAAGCGAGAACGAAGTCGAGAATTCCGTCGTCGTTGACGTCCCCGCGCAGGAAGTAAGGGTGATAAATGCCGTAAAGCTTCCGGAAGTCGTTCGATTCCGATCCGCGCCGGTCGACGTCGGTCGCAACGCGAAAGCCGGGGTTCGCGCGCAGAAATGCGGCGACGGCGGCGCGCTCCTCGCGCCGAAAGGGGTAGCCCGGGTCCGGGATCGTCGCGGGCGCCTGCGAAGCCCGAGCCGGATCCCGAGGTGTCGGCTCCGGCCGCTCTTCCCGGCAAGCCGCGGAAATTCCGGCGAGGGCGGAGCAGATGAGCGCCGCCGCGAGTCGAGCCGGGCCTGGGATCAGGCGGCGCGCGCCCGCAGGGTTGCCTTTTCGAGACGGTCCGCCACGATCTGCCAGTTCACGTTCTGCAGAAACGCCGTGAGATAGGACTTCTTGTCCGTCCCGAAGTCGATCATGAACGCGTGCTCCCAGGTGTCGAGCGCGAGCAGGTGCTCCTGGTTGATCATGATGCCGTTGGAGTGCTCCCACACCTGGTTGTGATGGAGCTGCCCGTCGATCCGGTCGTAGGTCAGGAGAACCCAGCCACCGGTCGCTGTCTCCGCGCATGCCCTCAGGTCCTCTTCCCAGTTCGACTGGCTTCCGAACGACCCCTCGATGGCGCGCGTCAGATCCGCCTTGGGCGCGCCGTGCGAACCGCCGAGATTGTCGAAGTACATCTCGTGCAGGTAGACGCCATTGTAGGGCACCGACTCCCGGCGCTTCAGCTCGGAGTATTTCCCGAAGGAGAAGTTCGCCTTGTCTTTTCGCTCATTGAACGGAATCTTCTCCATCTCCGTCCGGATCTCGTTGATCTTCTTCACGTATCCCTGGTACAGCTTGATGTGCTGCTCGATCTGTTTGGGTGAGAAGCCCTGCAGGTTTCCCACGAGATGGTCGTACTTCTTGGCTTCGATCGTCATCGGTCCTCCTTCTGCGGCGTCGCGCGGTCGGGCGCAATCCCGACGGCGCGCCGAAAGATGCTAGTGTTGCAAAGCTCGTGCGAGAGACTCCGCGCCCACGCTGCAGGTTAGCAGCCCAGGAGACGCTCTGAGACAGGAGAAGGACAGCCTCGGGGTGCGCGAAATTCCGGACGAAGCCTACTGGGGCGCGCAGACGTCGCGCGCGATCGAGAACTACCCGATCTCCGGCGAGCGAGCCCATCCGGAGATGATCCGAGCCTACGCGCGCATCAAGCGGGCCTGCGCCGAGACCAACCTCGAAATGGGGCGGCTGCCCGCGGACAAGGTTCGGGCGATCGTGCAGGCGTGCGACGAGGTGCTCGCCGGGAAGCACCACGATCAGTTCGTCGTCGACGTCTACCAGGCGGGCGCCGGCGTCTCGTTCCACATGAATGTCAACGAGACGATCGCGGGCCGCGCCGCAGAAATCCTGGGCAGGCCCCGCGGGGATCGCTCGGCGGTCCATCCCAACGACCACGTCAACCTCGGGCAGTCCACGAACGACACCTTTCCGACCGCCCTCCATCTGGCGGCGCTGGCGGTCGGAAGAAAGCTCTCCCTCGAGATCGGCCTCCTCGCCGACTCGTTTGCGCGCAAGGGCGAGGAGTTCCTGGGGGTTGTCAAGTCGGGGCGCACCCACTTGATGGACGCGGTCCCGGTCACCCTCGGGCAGGAGTTCCGGGCGTACGCCGCAGCCCTCGCCCGCCGCCGCGCGGTGATCGACCGGGCCCTGGACGGGTTGACCGAGCTCGCGCTCGGAGGAACCGCGGTCGGAACAGGACTGAACACGCCGCCGGGCTTCCGCGAGAAGGCGATCGGGCGTCTCTCCGAAATGACCGGCGAAAAGCTGCGGCCGGCGGCCGACCCGCGCGAGGCGCTGCAGAGCCGGGCGGCTGCCGGCGACTACTCCGCGGCGCTGCGCGCCTTCGCCGTGGAGCTCGGCCGGATCACGAACGATCTGCGGCTCCTCGCGTCCGGGCCGGTCACCGGACTGGACGAGATCCGGCTGCCTGCCGTCCAGCCGGGCTCCTCGATCATGCCGGGCAAGGTCAACCCGGCGATCCTCGAGTGCGCCAACATGCTGTGCTTCCAGGTCGTCGGCTTCGACACTGCGAATATGCTCGCGGTCGGCGGCGGACAGCTGGAATTGAACGTCATGATGCCGCTCCTCGCGTACAACCTGACGAAGGGACCGCAGCTCTTCGTCAACTTTCTACCGGTCGTGCGCGGGCGCTGCATCGACGGCATCACCGCGAACGTCGAGAAATGCCGGCATTATCTCGAGGAGTCCCCATCGGTCGTGACCGCGCTGACTCCGCGGATCGGCTACGCGCCGGCGGCCGAAGTCTTCAAGGAGGCCGTGTCGCGCGGCGTGCGGGTCAAGCAGGTGCTGCTCGAAAAGAAGATTCTGACGGAGGAAGAGCTCGCGGCCGCCATGACGCCCGAGGCGCTCCTGGGACCGCTCGAATGAGGAGGTATCCATGCTGACCTGGCCGCAGGACTGGCAGACGAACATCACGTTTCTTCTCCGGTGGGCGCACTTCTTGGGCGGAATCACCTGGATCGGGATCCTCTACTGGTTCAACCTCGTCAACGTCAACTTCCAGAAGGAGGTCGACGCTTCCATCAAGGGAAAGATGAACCCCCCGCTCCTGACCCGGTCGCTCTGGTGGTTCCGCTGGGGCGCGGTCCTGACAGTGGGAACGGGCCTGATCTACTACGCTCTCCTCCTCCACACCGAGAACATCGACGCGAAGATCGGCATCGTGCTCGTCGCCTGGATCGCCGTGTGGGTCGTCATCGCGATGCTCTACCGGATGTCGGTCGCCGGCGGACCGTTGAAGGACGGCCGGGTCCTTGCCGTCGCGATCACGGTGCTCGTCGTGGTCACCGCCTGGATCGTGGTTCCGATCATCCGCAACGGTGGGAGCAACCGGACGATGGCGATCGCCGTCGGCGGTGGGCTCGGGATGATCATGTTCATGAACGTCTGGATGATCATCTGGCCGCTTCAGAAGAAGATCATCGCGGCGACGCGCGCGACCGCCGAGTCGGGGACGCCGGCGCCGGCCGACATGCCGAAGTGGGCGCGCCGCGCGTTCCTGGCGTCGCGGACGAACGCGTGGCTCTCGATCCCCATGCTCTTCTTCATGGGAGCCGCCAGCCACTTCCCGATGTTCGGGACGCTGACGACGACGCCCTAAAACTAATTCTCGGGGACGGCTCGAACACGGAGTCGGGCTTTTCCCGCCTGCGGGAGACTCGATGGTTCCGCTCGTCGTCTTCCTTCTCGCGCTCGTGACGCCGGAGCTCACGCTCGCGACCTCGCCTCGCCACGTTTACAAGGAGAACGACGGACGCGACGGCCGGGGCAAGACCGAGACCTTCGTCTTCCGGCTCGTCGTGCGCGACTCGAAAGGCCTCGCAGCCGAACCGACCCGCTCGAGGATCGAGCTGCGCGCGGGACGACGCGTCGTGAAATCGCTCGAGCTCTGGCGGGAGGCACTCTCGGGCATCCGGGAAAAGCCCGGCACGCTGTCGGCGGACACCGACGCCCTTTACGCGCTGAAGTTTGCGTTCACCGAGCCTATCGACGAGAAGATCGATCTCGTCGTGGTGCGCCTCGAAGCAGGGGGCGCGTCCGCGTACCTCGACGTCCCGGTCGCAGAGTATTAGCAGAAGACTAAGCTGCTGTTCCCGCTGCGCGGAGACTTTCTCGTGGTGACCGGGCACGTCGGCGCGCCGGGGGGACACCAGGAGCGCAGCCAGCAATTCGCGTACGACGTCGTCGGTCTCGGGCCGCACCTCGAGCTGCTCACAGACGGAGGGAAGAAGAACGAGGACTTCGTCGGGTTCGGCCGGGAGGTGCTCGCCCCGGCCGCCGGGATGGTCGTCTACGCGCGCAACGACGTCGCCGACAATCCGGCGACCGGGAACCAGGACACAGAGAAACTGCTCGCTCTACCGGACCCGCCCTGGGGCGTCGGCGGGAACTGTGTCGTCATCGACCATGGGAACACCGAGTGGAGCTTTCTCGCCCACATGAAGAGCGGCTCGGTCAAGGTGAAGAAGGGCGACCGGGTCGACCAAGGTCAGATCATCGGCCAGCTCGGCAACTCCGGCGCGACGACCGGTCCTCATCTCCACTATCATTTGATGGACGGGCCGAGACTCTTCGTCTCGGACGGGCTTCCCGCGCGTTTTCAGAACACCTGCTACGTGATCCCAAAGCCCGGCATCTACTGCGACGCCCATTAGGCGACGCTCCGGTCCTCAGGCCGGCACGATCTTCCGGAGGACATTCGCAAAGCCGGGGTGGTCCCGGAGCGGATCGAAGACCGGGCTCGTCTTCGGCCACCAAGCCAGCGCGTTTCGCTCTTCGCAGCCGCGCTCGAGGGCCGCGACCGCCGCGTCGTGATCCCCGAAGGGCATGTGAAGGAACGCGAGGTGGTAAGGAGCGATGTACTCGCGCGCGGAGCGCTCGTGGAGCTCCCCTGAGATTCGCTCGGCATCCCGCCGCCGTCCCGCCGCCGCGTAGCCGCCGCCCAGGAGAGCCAGGTAGTAGGTCTGCTCGCGATCGGTCAGCCGCACGGCTTTCTCGAACGCGGCGACGGACTCGGCTGACCGTCCGAGCATCTGGAGCGTGAGCCCGCTCATCCACAGCGGATAGAGAGCGTCCGGGTCGAGGGTCAATCCGCGACCCGCCTCGGCAGCCGCTTCCTCGTACTGGCGCTGCGCGAAGAAACACCAGGCGACGTTCGTCTGGGCGTTCGCCGACAGGGGCTCGAGCTCGGTCGCTCGGCGCGTCATCGCGAGCGCCTCCTCCGTCCGATCCATGAACGCCATCATGAGGCCGAGCCAGGAGTACGGCGCCGCGGACCGGGGCGCGAGCTCGATCGCGCGGCGGAACTCCCGCTCCTCCTTTTCGAAGTCCCACCCGTAGTAGTGCTCGACCAGGCCGAGGGAGAGGTGCGTTTCGGGTGAGTCGGGATCGAGCTCGCGCGCCTTCGTCGCCGCGGCGCGGGCGTTCCCGAACGCGTCGAGAGTCGGGATTCCGCCGTAGAAGCCGAAAATGCAGTAGGAGTCGGCGAGGCCGGTGTGCGCGGGGGCGTAGGCCGGGTCCCGCGCGATCGCTCTCTCGAATTCCGCGATCGCCTGGCGCGGCACGCGCCGGTTGAAGAAGTACTTCCCCTTCAGGTAGTGGTTGTAGGCCTCGAAGTCCTCGGTCCCCCGCGAGACGATCGCGCCCTCTTCGCCCGCGAGCAGCCGGACCTTCAACGTCCCTGCGATCGCGAGCGCGATCTCGTCCTGGATCTCGAAGACGTCCTGCATCTCGCGGTCGTATCGCTCCGACCAGAGTTGGTACCCGTCGGCGACGTTGACCAGCTCGGCCGTGACCCGAAGGCGCGAGCCGGAGCGGCGGACGCTCCCGTCCAGGACCGTTCGCACCCCGAGCTCGGCGCCGATCCCTCGCACGTCCTGGTCCTTGCCCTTGAACGCGAAGGCCGACGTGCGCGAGGCGACGCGGAGCGCCTCGATTTTGGACAGCGCGTTGATGATCTCTTCGGTGATGCCGTCGCTGAAGTACTCGTTCTCCGCGTCGGCGCTCATGTTCCGGAAAGGGAGGACCGCGATCGAGGCGCGCGAAGAATCGGAGGTCGTCGCCCTCGCCGGGACGGCGCCGGAGCGGCGCGAAGGGGTCGCCGGGGCTTCCCGCTCTTCCGGCGCCTCCGCCGCGCCCGTCTCCTCGAACATCCCGAGCACGAAAGCGAGGTCGCTCGCGGACTGGAACCGTTCCTCCGGTCTCTTCTCGAGACACCGCGCCACGATGCCGACCAGGGGGGCGGGCGCTTGACCACGCCGGGCGAGCGCGGGCGGGTCGTCCCGGAGGATCGCCGCCATGCTCTCGACTTCGCTCTCCGCCCGGAACGGCGGAGACCCGAAGACGAGCTCATAGAGAACCGCCCCGAACGAAAAGACGTCCGTCCGATGGTCTGCCACCTCGCCCCTCACCTGCTCCGGCGACATGTAGCCGACCGTGCCGAGGATCGTGCCCGGCATCGTCCGAGCAACCGTGGGCCCCTTGCTCGATCCGACTCGCTCCCCTGCCGCGTGCTGCTTGGCGAGCCCGAAGTCCAGGATCTTCACGTGGCCGTCCGCGATGACGAAGACGTTCTCGGGCTTCAGGTCCCGGTGAACGATTCCGCGCCCGTGCGCGGCCGCGAGCCCTCGCGCAATCTGCCGTGCGTAGTCGACGGCCTTCCGGAGCGGCACGGTGCCGGCGTTCATCCGTTCCCGGAGCGTCTCGCCTTCCAGGAGCTCCGTGACCGCGTACGAGACGCCGGAGTCCCTTCCGATGTCGTGGATCGCGAGGATGTTGGGGTGGGACAGCGCAGCGACGAGCTTCGCCTCGCGCTCGAAGCGGGCGAGGGCCTGCGCGTCGGAGAGCATGGACTCGGGGAGCACCTTGACCGCGACGTCGCGTTCGAGCCGCGTGTCGCGCGCCCGGTAAACCTCGCCCATTCCTCCGGCGCCGAGCGGCGCGACGATCCGATACGGGCCGAGACGAACACCCGAAGAGAGCGGCACGGGACCGCGATTATAGGTTCCGCCGCGTCAGGACTTCGGGCGCCCTCCCGCCAGATGGTCCCGCACTTTCTGCATGTCTTCCCACACTTCCTTCTTGTGCTTCGGCGAGCGCAGCAGAAAGGCGGGGTGATAAGTCGGCATCACGCGGGCGCCGTGGGCCAGCTGCCAGCGGCCGCGCAGCTGGGAGATCGCGGCGTCGGTGCCGAGCACCGCCTGCGCCGCGAACGCCCCGAGGGTGACGATGACCTTTGGGGCGATCAGGCGGATCTGCTCTTCGAGGAAGGGCCGGCACGCGGCGACTTCGTCTTTTTCCGGGTTGCGGTTGTCGGGCGGGCGGCACCGGACGGTGTTGACGATGTAGACGTCGTCCCGGGTCGTCCCCATCGCCTCGATGATCTTCGTGAGCAGCCCTCCGGCGGCTCCGACGAACGGCAGTCCCTGCTCGTCTTCCTCGCGACCCGGCGCTTCGCCCACGAACATGAGGTCCGCTCGCGGGTTTCCGGCGCCGAAGACGATCCGGGTGCGCGAGCCGGAAAGCTTGCAACGCGGACAGCCTGCGAGAAAGCGCTCGAGGGATGCCAGGTCCGGCATCGAGCCGGCGACGAGGTCGGGCGCCGAGGGCGTGCTGACGAAGAGCTCCTGGAAACCGAGGTCACGGAAGAACTCGAGCTCTTCGGAGAGCCCCGGCCGGTCGAGCACGCCGGCTCTCAGTCCCCGTCGGACCGGGGCGAACGGAGAGCCGGTTCTCCCGAGGTTCGAACGCGCACGACTGCGTCCCAGATCCGGTCGGCGACCTCGCGCTTGCTCCGCCGGGAAATCCGCTCCGCCGGCGCGTCGCGCGCGATCACGAGGACCTCGTTCTCCGTCGCGTCGAAGCCGACGTCGGATCGGCCGACGTCGTTGACGACGACCAGGTCCGCGTGTTTCCCCTCCATCTTCCGGCGCCCGCGGCCCTCGAGGTCGTCGGTTTCGGCCGCGAACGCGACGACCGTCTGATTCCGGCGCAGGGGAGCGAGCCCGGCGACCAGGTCCCGGCCGGGGACGAGGCGCACTCGCCGCTCCCCATCCTCGCGGTGGAGCCTCTCCGGGCTCGCCTCGGGGATGAAGTCGGCGACCGCGGCGGCCATCGCGAGAACGTCGCACTCCGGGAATTCGGCAGCGAGGAGGTTCTCGAGATCGGCGGAGCTCTCGAAGGAGACGAAGCGAAGCCCCTCCGGCCGAACGAGCGCGGTCGGGCCGGAGAGGAGCGTCACGCGCGCCCCCCGGTCGCGGGCCGACTCCGCGAGCGCGTACCCCATCCGCCCGCTCGAACGGTTGGAGACGAATCGGACCGGATCGAGCCGCTCGCGCGTCGGTCCGGCGGTGACGAGGACGCGCAGCCCCTCGAGGTCGCGGCGCGCCGAGCTCGCGAGCGCGAGCGCCGCCTCGACGATTTCGGCCGGCTCGGTCATGCGCCCGGGACCGTCCCGACCCGAGGCCAGGAATCCCGTTCCGGGACCCACGAAGCGCGCGCCGCGCGCGGCGAGGAGCTCTAAGTTTCTCCGCGTCGCAGGGTGCTCCCACATCCGCGTCTCCATGGCGGGTGCGATCAGGATCGGCCCGCGGTGGACGAGGGCGTAGGTCGTCAGGAAGTCGTCCGCGAGACCGTTGGCGAGGCGCGCGATCGTGTGGGCCGTCGCCGGCGCGACGACAAGAACGTCAGTCCAGTCCGCCAGCTCGACGTGATCCACCGCCGGGACGTTGCCGCTGCCGAAGACCTCCAGGTAGACCTCGTGACCCGACAGGACGGCGAACGTCAGCGGAGCGACGAACTCCCGCGCGGCGCGGGTCATCGCCACCCGCACCTGCGCTTCCCGCTCCACCAGGCGGCGGACGATCTCCGCCGACTTGTACGCGGCGATGCCGCCGGAAACTCCGAGGAGAACCCGCGGACGCCCCTTCATTGCCGACTCTGCGTCGCGGGGCCGCGCCTCAGTCGAGAGAGGAAACGGCCTCTTCTTCCTCTTCCATCTCTTCGCCGGCGGTCTCCTCGGTGGCCGGCTCGAGGACGCCGCCCTCTTCGCCGTAATCCCACCGGACCTCGTTTTCCTCGAACTCTTCGGCTGCGAGACGGGTCGGTTTCAAGGCGCGGTCGGACTTGATCTTGGGTCGCGCGCCGCGCATCAGCTGCTCCGCGCGACGCGCGATGAGCAGCACGAGCCGGAACTTGCTGTCGACCCCTTCGGGAATGTTCTGGATCATCGTGTCGAACCTCTTTCAGCGGAATTCGCGGAAGACGCGATCGAGGCGCGTCTTCTGCCGGGCATAGGTGACGCGAGTGGCCCGAACAATGGATTGTAACTCAAGTGTGGCCCGTTCGAGGTCATCGTTGACGATAACGTATTGAAACTGCCGGGCTTTCCGGATTTCCACGCGGGCCGCCCGGAGCCTTCTCCGGATCTCTGCTTCGGAGTCGAGTCCCCGCAACCGGAGGCGTCTCTCGAGCTCGGCTAAGTTCGGGAGGACGATGAAGATCGACACCGCCCGGGGGTAGGCCTTCCGGATGTCACGGGCGCCCTGGACGTCGATGTCCAGAACGACGTCTTCCCCGCGCGAAAGGTGCGGCAGGACTTCGGCGCGCGAGGTTCCGTACCGTCTCCCGTGCACCACGTTGTGCTCGAGGAAGGCCCGTCGCGAGACCATTTTCCGAAACATCTCGTCGGTCACGAAGTGATACTCCCGCCCGTCCTTCTCTCCCGCGCGCATCGGCCGCGTCGTGTGCGACACCGAGAAATGCAGCGGCGCCCCCGGAGGGTCCGCGATCAGCCGTCGGATGAGCGTGGTCTTTCCGCCCCCCGAGGGCGATGACACGATGAAGAGGTTTCCGCGAGGCCGGACGGTCATTCCAGGTTCTGGACCTGCTCGCGGATCTTCTCGGTCTCGGATTTCATCTCGAGCACCTCCCGGATCATCTGGAGGTCTCGGCCCTTCGAGCCGAGCGTGTTCAGCTCGCGGAGGATCTCCTGCGCAAGGAAGTCGAGCTTCTTCCCGACCGGCTCGTCGGACGAAGAGAGAAGCGAGGCGAACTGCTCGAGATGCCCTTCCAATCTCTGGAGCTCCTCGGCCACGTCGGACCGGTCTGCGAAGAGCGCCGCCTCCTGCTCCAGGCGGCCCGGATCGAGGCCCGGCTCGGACATCAGGGGGCGAAGCCGCTCCCGCAGGGTCTCGAGCGCCTTGCCGACGATTTCCCCGCGGCGCAGTGAGAGCTGGTGAAGCCGCTTCTCGAGAAACTCGATCCGTTCCGACAGGTCCGCCGAGACGAGCGCGCCTTCGGCTTCCCGCATCGCGACGAGCGCGACGGCCGCTTCCCGCGCGATCGCCTCCAGCGCGGCGACGTCGTCGGGCGCCAACCCGTCTCCCGAGCTCTCGACCGAGAAGACCTGCGGAATCGTCAGGAGATCGCGGGCCTCGAGCCGGCCGCTCACCGGGTAGCGTTTCGCGAGCAGAGCGAAGCGCGCGAGCAACGTCTCCAGCAGCCCTTCGTCGATGGCGATCACCGTCGGAGCGGGCGTGGACCGCTTCAGCCTCAGGGCGACCTCCACCTTGCCGCGCGCGAGGTGCCGGGAAAAGACCCGGCGCAGGACCGGCTCGAGATCCAGCTCGTTCTCCCGGACTTTGACGGTCACGTCCAGGAAACGGTGATTCACGCTTCGCGCGACGACCTCCGCGGTCCACTCGTCCCCGAGGCTCCCCTTCGCGCGGCCGAAGCCGGTCATGCTCCGGATCGTCACGGGCGCGCCTGCGCGGGCTCCTCTTTCTCCACGAAGAACTGCATGTCGTGCAGCCTGCGGTAGAGCCCGTTTCGAGTCAAGAGCTCGTCGTGCGTGCCCGACTCGACGAGACGTCCACGGTCGAGCACGAGGATTCGGTCCGCGCGACGCACCGTCGAGAGGCGGTGCGCGATCACGAGCGTGGTCCGGCCTTCCATCAGGTTGGCCAGGGCGCGCCCCACGAGCGCTTCCGATTCCGAGTCGAGCTGGGAAGTCGCCTCGTCCAGGATGAGGATCGGGGCGTCCTTGTAGAGGGCGCGCGCGATGGCGAGCCGCTGCTTCTGCCCCCCGGAGAGCCGGCTGGCGTCTTCGCCGAGCCGGGTTTCGTATCCCTCCGGCAGCCGCTCGACGAATTCGTCGGCGAACGCGGCGGCCGCCGCCGCGCGGACCGCCTCGTCCGGGGCGTCGGGGCGGCCGTAGGCCACGTTTTCGCGGGCCGTCGTATCGAAGAGGATCGTGTCCTGCGTGACGATCCCGATTTGTCGCCGCAGCGACGCGAGCGTCGCGTCCTTGAGGTCCAGGCCGTCGAACGTGATTCGTCCCTCCGTCGGATCGTAGAGCCGCGGAAGGAGGTTGACGAGGGTCGTCTTTCCCGCGCCGGACGGTCCGACGATGGCGACGGTCTCTCCCCGTCGGATCGTGAGCTCGAGGTTCCGGAGCACCCACTCGTCGCCGTATCGGAACGATACGTCTTCGTAGCGGATCGCGCGCGAGAACGTCGCGAGCGCGACGGCGTCCGACTTGTCGGCGATCTCGCTCTCGAAGTCGATGAGCTCAAAAACCCTCCGCGCTGACGACAACGCGATCTGGAACGCCATGTTGGTCCTCGTGACGTCCTTCAGAGGCTTGTACAGCATCATGATCGCCGCAAGAAACGAGATCAGGCCGCCCACGGTCATCCGACCCTGCTCGATCTGCCCGCCCGCGTACGCGAAGAGGCCGACCAGGCCGACGCCGGCCAGGACCTCCATGATCGGAGAGTTCAACGCCTGGAGACGGATCGTCCGGCGCGTGACCCGGAAGTATCGGTCGTTCGCCTTTCCGAAACGATCCGCCTCGAACTCCTCCATCCCGTACGTCTTGATGACGCGGTGGCCGCGCAGCGTCTCGGAGAGAAGAGCGCCGATCCCCCCGATCCGTTCGCGGGAGGAGAAGGCGGCAATCCCCAGCCGCCGGTTGTTCTCGATGATGGGCAGAAGCACGATCGGCGCGACGACGAAGACCCCGAAGGCGAGGCCGGCGTTCAGCGAGAACGCGTAGATGAGCACGAGCACGATCGTCAGGAGCCCCTGCACGAAGTCGGCGAATCGGGTCCCGAACGCGCTCTGGATCTGCTCGACGTCGGAGAGCATCCGGGAGAGCAAATCTCCGGTCGAGGCCTGCGAGTAGAAGCGCGCCGATTTTCCGAGGAGCTTCCGATAGGCGTCGTTCCGAAGATCCCGGACCATCGCGATGCCGATTCCGTTCAACGCGAACTCCGAAAAATAGGAGCAGGCGTTCTTCGCGACGAGCGTGGCCAGGAGGAGCAGAGGGACCGCGAAGCGCGCGGATAGACCGGTGTGTTCCGCGGCCGAACGCGCCAGGGTGTACCCGCGGTCGAGCCACGCGATCAGCGGAGCGGCTGCGCGGGGATGCTTTGCGAGTCCCGGAATCGAAGTGGAGGCGCCGGCCCCCAGCGCATCGTCGATCAGCTTGTTGAGGAGAAAGAGGAAAACGACCGTCAGCGCCGACACCGCCGCCATCGTCGCCAGGGCGGCGAGCGCCCGCCCCCGATACCGGCCGAAGTAGACGAGCAGGCGCGGGAGCGGTTTACGCGAGCCGTTCGACTCCATGGCCTCCCGTGACTCGCCCCGCGGATGAGGGCGCGCCGATCGATTCCAAGAGCGCTTGCGCCGCACGATCGCTCGCCCCCGGAGGGCCCAGTTGCCGGGCGACCCGCTCGAGCTCGAAGCGCATCCGCAGAAGGCGCTCGGGCGACTCGAGCAGTTCCTCCCCCTCCTTCTCGAGGGTCGCGGCGTCGACGTCGCCCTGGAGCAGCTCGGGCACGACCTCCTCGCCGGCGAGTATGTTGACGAGCGAAATCCAGGGGACCCGCACGAGCCGCTTGCCGACCGCGAAACTGGCCCGCGACGTCCGGTAGACCACGATCATCGGAGTCCCGCAGAGGGCCCCCTCCAGAGTCGCCGTGCCCGAGGCGACGAAAGCGAGATCGGCCGAAGAGAGGAGCGCGTGCTTTCCGGACGAGACGACCCCGATTCCCCGCTCTCGCGCTCCGGGGAGGAGCGCCTCGGGAACGCCCGGCGCGCGCAGGGCGATGACCTCCAGGTCGAGCCGGCGCGCGAGGTTCGAGGCCGCCTCTGCCATCGGCGCCCAGTGCCGACGAATCTCCGCCGTGCGGCTGCCGGGAAGGAGGAGGAGGCGCCGTCGAGTCTTCGTCGGAAAGGGGGACGGTTCGGCCAGCCCTTCGCGTACGTCGTCCACCAGGGGGTGCCCCGCCCAGACGGCGTCGGCCCCCAACCGTCGGTAGATTTCCACTTCGAAAGGAAAGAGCGTGATGATCCGCCGCGCGCGACGCGCGATCGCCTTCGCCCGACCCTTTCGCCAGGCCCACACCTGCGGGCTGACGTAGTAGACGAGCGGGATCCTTTCGCGCTCGAGCGTCCGCGCCAGGAACGCGTGAAAGTCCGGGAAGTCGATCAGGACGGCGGCGTCCGGCCGCCGGCGGCGCGCCTCCCGACGGAGAGCGGTCAGGGCCCGAAAGAGCGGCGGGAGCTTCTCGAAGACCTCGAAGATTCCGACGACGGAAAGCTCCTCCGAACGGATGATCGGCTCCAGGCCTTCGGCCGCAAGGCGGGCGCCGCCCATCCCGAACGCCCTGGCGTCGGGTCGACGCGACGCGATCGCCCGCAGAAGGCGAGCCCCGTGCACGTCTCCGGACGCCTCGCCCGCGGAAAAGAGAAGGTTCAAGCCGGTCGAGATTAAACCAACTTCCAGTTCATCCGTGTTCGCCGGCGTTTGCTATGCTCCGGCTCCCCGAATGGCCGCAACGCTCCGGCGCCCTTGAACTCCCATCCCGCGGCTGGCGGCGACCCTTCGGCGTCTCGGATTCCACTTCGCGCCGCCATCGTCGGGTGCGGGCGGATCGCGCAACGCCACGCCCGGATCCTGGCGAGCTTTCCCGACGTCGAGATCGTCGCCATGGTCGACTCCGCTCCGGCGGTCGCCGAGAGATTCGCCTCGGCCCACGGGGGCCGCCCCTACTCCGACCTCGCGAGCATGGTCGAGAAAGAACAACCGGATCTCGTCGCCGTGTGCGCGCCCTCGGGAGCCCACGCCGGGATCACGCTCGACCTCGTCCGCCTCGGGGTCGGAAACATCGTGGTCGAGAAGCCGATGGCGCTCCGCGTGTCCGACGCAGACGCGATGGTTGCGGCTAGCGAGAAGGCGGGCGCGAGGCTCTTCGTTGTCAAGCAGAATCGCTACAACCTGCCCGTTGTGAAACTGCGCGAAGCGCTCGACTCCGGCCGCTTCGGGAAGCTCGTGCTCGGCGCCGTGAGAGTCCGCTGGTGCCGGAGGCAGGATTATTACTCGCAGGCGGCATGGCGCGGCACCTGGGCAATGGATGGAGGCGTGTTCGCCAACCAGGCCTCCCACCACATCGACCTGCTCGTCTCGCTCATGGGAGGCGTCCTGTCGGTCAGCGCATTCGCGGCGACACGACTCGTCGACATCGAAACGGAAGATACCGGGGTTGCCCTGCTGAAGTTCGAGAACGGCGCGCTCGGCGTCATCGAAGCGACGACGGCCGCACGGCCGGCTGACCTGGAAGGCTCGCTGTCGATCCTGGGCGAGAACGGAACCGTCGAGGTCGGCGGCTTCGCACTGAACGAAATGACCGTCTGGCGCTTTTCGGATTCGCGGCCCGAGGACGAGACGATCCTCGAGCAGTATCGGACAAACCCTCCCGACGTGTACGGGTTCGGCCATCACGAGCTCCTGCGCGACGTCGTGGACTCGATCCGCTCGGGCCGCCCACCCGCCGTCGACGGGCGAGAGGGAAGGAAGTCGCTCGAGGTCATCGCCGCGATCTACGAGTCGATCGAGACGGGACGTGAGGTCCGCATCCCCTTCGAGCAGCGCGCGTCGCGTCTGGGACGGGCGCCGGTCTCCGCTGCCCCGAGATGATTCCGCT
>Ga0114129_10001803_pt1 | contig 29178 bp, 28 predicted proteins | sample RhiMetdeltSRZDD1_FD_80071 | JGI IMG/M metagenome (GOLD analysis project Ga0114129, IMG submission 80071) | Populus rhizosphere microbial communities from Tennessee, USA - Rhizosphere MetaG P. deltoides SRZDD1 (version 2) (version 2) | ecosystem: Host-associated > Plants > Roots > Rhizosphere >... | reverse complement strand
GTGGACGAGCACGAGGGCCGCCCTTTCATCGCGATGGAGCTCCTGGAAGGAGAGACGCTGCGGGAGCGGCTGGCCCCGGGGCCGCTGAAGCTCGACACGCTGCTCGACCTCGGCACGCAGATCGCGGACGCGCTGGAGACGGCGCATGCGCGCGGCATCGTCCACCGCGACATCAAGCCCGCCAACATCTTCGTCACGAAGCGCGGACAGGCGAAGCTACTGGACTTCGGGCTGGCGAAGAACACGGATGCGACGCCGCCCGCCCCGGGCGACACTGCGCTGCCGACCGCGATGGACGAGAAGCACCTGACCAGCCCCGGCACCGCGATCGGAACGGTGGCGTACATGTCCCCCGAGCAGGCGCGCGGAGAAGGGCTCGATGCGCGCACCGACGTCTTCTCCTGCGGCGCGGTGCTCTACGAAATGGCCACGGGCCGGCAACCCTTCGCCGGGAGCACGTCGGCGGTCATCTTCGACGCGATCCTGAACAAGGCGCCGGTGTCGCCCATCAAGCTCAACCCGGAGCTCCCGGCGGAGCTCGAGCGCATCGTCAACACGGCCCTCGAGAAGGACCGGGACCTCCGCTACCAGAGCATCGCGGACCTGAAGACCGACCTGAAGCGCCTGAAGCGCGACTCGGACTCGGCAAAGAGCGGCAAGACCGCGGCGGCCCTCCCGGCTCCGGCGCGCGCCTCGCGGTGGAAGATCCCCGCCGTCGCCGCCGCTTTCGTGCTCGCCGCAACCGGAATCGTCTGGTGGGCGACGCACCGCCCGGCCTCTTCGCCTTCGGCCGGCCACCAGACCACGCTCGCGGTCCTGCCGTTTCAGAACCTGGGCGCGGATCCTTCCACCGACTACCTGCGCCTCGCACTTCCCGACGAAGTGATCACGACGCTCTCCTACATTCCGACGCTGGCGATTCGCCCCTTCGCAGCGACGCAGAAGTACGCGAAGGGAGACGTGGACCCGCAGGCCGCCGGCCGGGAGCTCCGCGTCTCGGACGTCCTCACGGGGCACTTCCAGAAGGAGGGCGACCAGCTTCGCGTCACGCTCGAGGTGGTGGACGCGGAGTCGAACCGCCTGGTCTGGCGCGACACGTCGAGCGCCGCGGCGTCGGATCTCATCGGGCTGCGCGAACAGATCTCGGGACGACTGCGGCAGGGACTCTTTCCGCTACTCGGAGGATCCACGGCTGGCGAGGCAGCGGCCACGCATCCCAGGAACGCAGAGGCCTACGACTTGTACCTTCGCAGCAAGCCCTTCACGAGCGATCCCGAGCCGAACAAGGAGGCCCTCGCCATGCTCGAGCGCGCGGTCGGACTCGATCCGGACTACGCTCCGGCCTGGGCCGCGCTCGGACTCCGCTACTACTACGCCGTCTCTTTCGGCGAGAGCTCGCCCGACGGTCTCGAGCGCGCGGCCTCGGCCGCCCAGAAGGCGCTCGCGCTCGACCCCAACCTCTCCGAGGCGTCCGTCCGCCTCATCGTTCTCGCGACCGAAGGCGGAAATCTCGACCAGGCCTACGCGAAGGCGGAAGACCTCGTGCGTCGCCGGCCGCAGGACGCCCACGCGCATTTCAGCCTCGCCTACGTGCTCCGCTATGCCGGAGTCATGGAGGAGGCCGCCCGGGAGTGCGACGCGGCCCGCGCGCTCGATCCTCGCAACCGTTTCTTCCGGTCGTGCGGCTTCCTGTTCATGGTCAAGGGCGACTACGCGCGAGCACGGGACTTCGCCCGCCTCGATGCGGGGTCGGCCTGGTCGAAGAACGTCGAGGCCGACATCCTGCTGCGCGAGGGCAAGCGCGAGGAGGCCCTGACGGGTGTGCGGATGGACTCGAACTTGCCCGTCGGCGGATATGCCGTCCTGCTCGCCGGGCCCGGAGCGGAGCGCGACCGCCTGGCCGCCGCCGTCGAGGCGAAGGCCATGAGTGACCGAGATCCGGAGAACAAGTACTACACCGCGGGCCACCTCGCACTCGCCGGTTACCGGGACGCGGCCTTGCGACTACTCCGGAAAGCCGTGGAGAACAACTACCTCGTTCACGAGGCGATGGATCGGGATCCCCTGTTCGAAGCGATCCGCAAGACCCCCGAGTTCGCGGCGATCCGGGCCGAGTCCGTCCGGAAGCAGAAGGAGTTCCTGGCGAAGCGCGCGCCGTGACTCAGCTCTTTGCGTTGGCCTTGGCCAGCGAGTCGGCGATGTAGTTCTTCCACTGCTCGGGCGTCATGACCTCGACGCCTTCGAGCTCGAGCTTGAAGCTGTTCCAGTCGGGGTTGTCGGGAAACGGAATCTCGACCTTCTCGAGCCAGCCGCTTTTGGGGTCCCACCAGATCGAGCCCTCGGTGCCGCCGATGCCGGGGCCCGAGATCCGGTAGAGACGGCAGGTCTTGCCGTGGAGCTTCTCGTCCTTGACGTACTCGATCTTCGCCTCGCCGCGGTAGATGAAGATCTCACCTTCCTTCGCGAAGGTCGGGTCCATGACGCCGATGGAAAAAGTGGCCTTGGGATCCACCAGGTGCCGGAACGCGAAGTTGAGGCTCGTGAAGTCGAAATTGTAGATGTGAAACGGGAGGTGTCGCCACGCGGCGCCGCCGGTCTTCTCACCGACCTTCACGTTGACCGCGCCGGTCTTCCGGTCCAGGTCGAGGGAGACACGTTCCTCGACCGAGCCGTCGAGGTTGATGACGGCGGCGTCGAGCTGGTCCGCCGTGAAGAGCTTCCAGTCGAAGTGCGCCCGCACCCACGCGGCGTCGCGGGTGTCCTTCTCGATCTTGGCGACCTCCAGCCGGTCGGGCGCAGCCACGAAGATCGAAACGCGTGAGGGCTTGGAGCCGTCGCGATTCGACTTGATGTAGTGCGCGACCTCGCCGATCCGGATGTGCTTGGGCTGGAAGCGGAAATGATCGAGGGAGGAGCTCGGGGGCGGCGCCGACGGGTCCTGGAGGAGCGCGGCGGCGACGACAGCCAGCGCCAGGCTACTCATACCGGAGCGCCTCCGCCACGTCCACGCGCGCGGCCCGGAGCGCCGGGATCAGCGACGCGGCGAAGATCGCGACGGCGGAGCAGCCCACGATCACGGCGATGTCCCGGGCCCGGACCAGGAACGGGATGAACGACACGAAGTAGATCTCGGCCACGCCCGGCGGGAACGAAAGCAGCCGGAAGCGGGTCATGGCCCAGCACACCAGAACGCCGAAGGCGACTCCGGCGACGACCCCGGTGCCGCCGAGGATCGCGCCGAGCGTCAGGAAGACCCGCGTGACGAGGCCCCGCTCGGCGCCCATCGCCGTCAGGACGCCGATGTCGCGCTTCTTCTCCTGCACCGTCATGATGAGCGCGGCCACGACGTTGAAGGTCGAGACCGCGACGATGAGGCCGATCACGATGAAGAGCGCGGCCTGCTGGATCAGGAGCGCCTGGAACAGCGTCCCGTTCATCGAGCGCCAGTCCGAGACCGAGTAGCCGTTGCCGGCGGCCCGGGTGATCGCGGACGCGACGCGCGCGGTCTCGTCGATCGAGCGCAGCTTCACTTCGATCACGTTGGCCTGTCCCGGAACCCCCGAAAGCTTTCGCAGCTCCTCGCGTGCCAGGAAGACCCATTCCGTGTCGTACTCGGAGAAGTTCGTCCGGAACACGTAGGCCACGCGGAACCGGCCGGTCCGCGGGGCGAAGCGGCCGGTCGCGCCGGAGGCGTCGGTCACCGAAAGCGCGATCGTGTCGCCGGTCTTGACGTCGAGCTTGCGCGCGAGCTCCGCCCCGATTGCCACGCCGGGCGGCGCCGTCGGGATCGCGGCGGTCACGATGGACTCGGCGCGGGGCAGGTAGGCATCGAGGTCCGACACCCGTCGCTCGCTCGCGGGATCGATTCCCTTCAGCACGGCGTCGGTCCCGTCGGGAACGGCCTGCGAGGAGGCCACGCCCGTCTGGTAGATCACCGGAGACGTCGCGGCGACTCCCGGCACCGCGGCCACGCGCCGTTCGAGAGCCGCGGGATCCGGGTCGCCTCCGGGAATCAGCGGAAAGACGACCACCTCGGCGTTGGCGCCGATCAGCTTCTCGCGGATCTCGGTCCGGTATCCCGAGAGCAGTCCCATCGCCACGACCAGCGCTGCGACGCCGAGCGCGATGCCGGCGATCGAGAGGAGCGACACGGAAGAGACGAGCTTGGAGGGGCGGGACTTCAGGTAACGGATCGCCACCTCGAGCGGGAGGCTCCTCACTTCCGCGCGGCCTCCATCGCGGTCAGGAATTTCTCGAAGAGGACGTTGGCGTCGTGGGGGCCCGGAGCGGCCTCGGGATGGAACTGCGCCGCCAGGATCGGAAGCGTCCTGTGGCGGAAGCCCTCGAGCGTTCCGTCGTTTAGGTTGCGGTGCGTGGACTCCAGCTCCGCCGGCATCGTCTCCGTGTCCACCGCGAAACCGTGGTTCTGAGACGTGATCGCGACATGTCCGGAGGCGAGGTCCTGGACGGGGTGGTTCGCCCCGCGGTGCCCGAACTTCAGCTTGAACGTCTTCGCGCCGAGCGCCAGGCCCAGGAGCTGATGGCCGAGACAGATTCCGAAGATCGGCTTCCCGGTCGCAATCAGGCCTTCGATCGTGCGGATCGGCCCCGGCAGCGCGGCGGGATCGCCGGGTCCGTTGGAGAGGAAGATGCCGTCGGGCCGGCTCTCGAGGATCTCGGCGCAGGAGGCCGTCGCCGGGAAAATCGCCACCCGGCAGGACCCGCGCTGGAGGAGACGCACGATGTTGCGCTTCATGCCGTAGTCGACGGCGGCGACGCGGAACTTCTTCTTTCCCTTTCCGCCCGGTGCCACCGACGCCTTCGCCGGCGAGACCGACAGGGCGAGGTCACTCCCGACCATCTGCGGCGACGCAAGGACGCGGCGATGCAGCTCCGTCGGATCGTCGATCTCGGTCGACACGCCGGCCCGCATCGCGCCTTCGCTCCGGATCCGACGCACCAGCGCGCGCGTGTCGAGCCCGTGGAGACCCGTGACGCCCTGCGCGTCCAGGTACTCGGCGAGACTCTTCTCTCCGTCGGACCCGCTCCACAGCGACGGAAAGTCCCGCGCGATGAACCCGGCGACGTGGACGCGGCCGGACTCCGCCTCGTCCTCCCGGATCCCGTAATTGCCGATGTGGGCCGCCGTCATGACGACGATCTGGCCGGCGTAGGACGGGTCGGTCAGGACCTCCTGATAGCCGCTCATCGCCGTGTTGAAGACGATCTCGCCGAACGACGTTCCCGGCCGGCCGATCGCGTCGCCGCGGCAGGCGGTGCCGTCCTCGAGGACCAGGAGTCCCTTCAAGCGGTCCTCCCCACGACCGGCGCCAGCTTCCGGACTTCCGTCACGAGCTCGGCGAACATGTCCGGCAGGATCGCCTGAGGCCCGTCGGAGAGGGCGTGCTCGGGATCGTGGTGGACCTCGATCAGGAGCCCGTCGGCGCCCACCGCGACGGACGCGCGGGAAAGGGGCAGGACCTTGGTGCGCTTTCCGGTTCCGTGCGACGGGTCCACGACGATCGGCAGGTGCGAGATGCGCTGCACGTAGGGCACCGAGGACAGATCGAGCGTGTTGCGCGTGTGGTCCGAGAAGGTGCGGACACCGCGCTCACAGAGGATCACTTCGTAGTTGCCCTCGGCCAGAAGATACTCGGCCGAGAGCAGCAGCTCCTCGATCGTCGCCGACATCCCGCGCTTCAAGAGCACGGGCTTGCGCAAGCGTCCGAGCCGTTTGAGAAGCGAGAAGTTCTGCATGTTGCGGGCGCCGACCTGGAGACAGTCCGCGTGCTCGGCCACGAGATCCACCGTCTCCGTGTCCAGAACCTCCGTGACGATGGGAAGCCCCGTCTCGGCGCGGACGCGCGAGAGGATTTTCAGTCCCTCCTCGCCGAGGCCCTGGAAGGAGTAGGGAGAGGTTCTCGGTTTGAACGCGCCGCCGCGGTAGTGCGTGGCGCCCGCGTCTTTCACGCGCCGGCCGATCTCGATCGCCTGCTCCTCGGACTCGACCGCGCACGGACCGGCGACGACCGCCAGCCGGTTCCCCCCAATCGGCACGCCGCCGACCGAGACGACCGTGTTCTCGCGCTTGGCCTCGCGCGACACGAGCTTGTAGGGAGCCGAGACCGGTATGACCTCCGTCACACCCGGAAGGTTCTCGAAGGACCCGCGATCCACGGATCCGCGGTTTCCTGTGATGCCGATCGCCGTGCGCTGCGCGCCGGGAATGGGATGCGCCTGGAGACCCAGGCTTTCGACGGCGGAAATGACGCGTCGGATGTCCTCCGGGGAGGCCGACGCATCCATCACGATCAGCATGCGGGTGCTATCATCTGAACCGACGCTGATCGTGTCAAACAGGGCTCGAAAAGGGCCACGGAGGTTGCGGATCGTGAGGAAGAGCCTGCTTCTGGTCGTAGCCGCGCTGCTGGCCCTCTGTCCGGCGGTGTTCGGCTACGTCATCAAGCTCAAGGACGGCTCGCTGATTTTCGCGCGAACCAAGTACACCGTGAAGGGCGACCGCGCGATCATCACGCTCGAGAACGGCACGGTCACGGCGATGAAGCTGGACCAGATCGACATCGAGGGCTCCGAGAAATACAACAAGGAGAACTTCGGCAACGTCGTCGCCATCGACACTCCCGACAGCCGCAAACCGACCGTCGCTCCCGACGGCCCGCCGGCGGCGCGACTCCAGGACTACATCAAGGACCGGCAGCCGCGCATGCAGCTGCCCGCCAACGGAGCCGTGCAGAAGAGCGAGGCCGGAACGGGACCCGCATTCGGGCAGGTCGACCCCAATCTCCAGGGAGCGGTGTCCAAGGTGTTCGACGGCGCCGGGATCACGCAGTACAAGCTGACGAACTTCAAGGGCAAGACGGGACTCCTCGTGACGACGAATACCGAGGAGGCCGTGTTCAACGCCTTGAACGCCGCCGCCCGCGCGCTCTCGGATCCGGCCAGCCGCGGGGTCAGCCTCACGCTGCACATCGTCCTGACGACGTCCTCGGGCGAATCCGCCGGAACCCTCGAGATGAGCCCCGAACAGGCGCGCCTGCTCGTCAACGGCCAGATCAGCGCCGCCGACTACTTCGTCCAGAACGTCACGTTGTAGCGAGGCGCTCCCGAGGCTACGAGCTCCCGACGTCCGGCATCGGTGTCAGGTAGTACCGGGCGTCCTCTCCCACGGTCCGCTTGAACCGGTCGGCGAAGGAGACGAACTCGCCGGCGGTCTCGTCGAGGAAGACGCGCTCGACGCGGTGAAGCGGGAAGAAGACCGTGGCCGGCAGGACCGTCACGGGCTCGTTGCGTGCGATCTCGTGGAGCCAGCCCTCGAAGCCCTCGAGCGAAAGGCCGCGGACTGTGATCCCGGAAGCGTCCCGGTCCCTCAGAAGGCCCCAGAATTTTTCGCGCGGCGCCGTCAGGTGCACCAGCACGTATTCGCCGATCTTCATGGGCCCCCCTTCTCGGCGAGCTCGATCAGGACGCCGCGTCCGGCCTCCGGGTGGAGGAACGCGACGCGCTTGCCGCCGGCGCCCGGTACCGGAGACTTGTGGATCAGCCGGAATCCCTTTCGCGACAGGTCCGCCAGAGCGGCCTCGAGGTTCTCGACCGCGAAGCAGACGTGATGAATCCCCTCGCCGCGCTTTTCCAGGAACTTCCCGACCGGAGAGTCGGGAGAGGTCGGCTGGAGGAGCTCGATGTGGGACTCCCCCACCGGCAGGAATGCCGTGATCACCTTCTGCGAGGCGACCTCCTCGCGTTTCGACTCCGAAAGGCCCAGCGCTCGATAGACCGCGAGAGCGTCGTCGATCGACTCGACGGCCACGCCGAGATGGTCGATCTTGTATGGCTTCATAGCCGACGTCCTGCCGCGGCGCCGGGCCGCACTACGCCGTCGAAGAGCCTGTCGGCCGCGGCGTAGGGATCCTCGGCGCGCGCCGCGACCGCGCGCACCGCCTCCTCGAGCCCGTCGGGCTCCGGCGCACGCGCCTCGACGGCCCTCCGGAAACGTCCTTCGAGGAGCCCGAGCAGACGCGAGCGCGCCCTCCCGGCCCGCCGTACCGCCTCTTCGCCGCTCTTCTCGAGGTGGCGGCCGTGCGCTTCGAGGGCCTCGACGAGATCCGGCACGCCCGCTGCCTGCGGCGCCGAAGTCTTGACGATGGGAGGCCGCCATCCTTCGTGGGGCGCGAAGTCCAGCATCATCGACAGCTCCGCGACGGCGCGGTCGGCTCCGTCTCGCTCGGCTTTGTTGACCACGAAGACGTCGGCGATCTCGAGGATGCCGGCCTTGATCGCCTGGATGTCGTCGCCCAGTCCCGGCACCAGGACCACGGCCGTCGTGTCGGCGGTGCGCGCGATGTCCACCTCGTCCTGCCCGACGCCGACCGTCTCGATGAGAATCAGGTCGAAGCCCGCGGCGTCGAGAACATCCACGGCATCGGAGGTCGCTCGGGCGAGACCCCCGAGTGCGCCGCGCGTTGCCATCGAGCGAATGAAGACGCCGGGATCGGTGTAGATCTCGGCCATCCGGATCCGGTCGCCGAGGATCGCGCCACCGGTGAACGGCGACGACGGGTCCACCGCCACGATGCCGACGCGGCGGCCGCGCTTGCGGTATGCCTGCGCGAGGCGCTGCACGAGCGTGGACTTGCCGGCGCCGGGAGGGCCGGTCACGCCGACGATCCGCGCGCGGCCGGTCTCGGGAAAGAGGCGCCGCAGCAGATCCGGCACCGCCGGGGAATCGCGTTCGACTTCGGAGATCGCGCGGCCGATGGCCCGCGGGCTTTGAGCCAGGACTCCGCGGGCGAGATCCTCGGACGCCGCCGCGGCCGCGGAGCTCATGCGCTGTCGGAGAGGAGCTGCTTCGCGATGACGAGCTTCTGGATCTCGCTCGTGCCTTCGCCGACGGTGCAGAGCCGCACGTCGCGGTAGTACTTCTCGACCGGGTAGTCCTTGGTGAAGCCGTAGCCGCCGTGGATCTGGATCGCGCGGTCCGTGGCGCGCACCGCGGCCTCCGAGGCGTAGAGCTTGGCCTGCGCCGACAGCTTCGTGACCGTGGCGCCGGCGTCTTTGGCCGCCGCCGCGCGCTCGGTCAGAAGGCGGGCCGCATCGATGTCCGTGGCCATCTCGGCCAGGTAGAACTGGATCGCCTCGAACTCGGAGAGGGCCTTGCCGAACTGGTGCCTCTGCTTCGAGTAGGCGAGCGCCGCCTCGTACGCCCCGCGGGCGAGGCCCACCGACAGGGCCGCGATCGAGATGCGGCCTCCGTCGAGGACTTTCATCGAGTCGACCCAGCCGGAGCCTTCCTCGCCGAGGAGATTCCCGAGCGGGACGCGACAGTCCTCCATCACCAGCGTGCAGGTGTCGGAAGCGCGCATCCCGAGCTTGTTCTCCTTCTTGCCCACGCGGATGCCGGGGTTGTCGAGCTCGACGATGAAGGCCGAGATCCCGTGGTTGCGCTTGCTTCGGTCGGTCACCGCCATCAAGACGGCCACGCGGGCGACCGAGGCGTTCGTGATGAAGTTCTTCGAGCCGTTCAGGACCCAGCCGTCGCCGTCCCGCACCGCGGTCGTCTTCGTGCCGCTCGAATCCGATCCCGCCTCGGCTTCGGTCAAGCCCCACGCGGCCATCCACTCGCCCGTCGCGAGGCGGGGAATGTACTTGCGCTTCTGCGTCTCCGAGCCGAACTGGAAGATGTGATTGGAACCCAGGCTGTTGTGCGCGGCGAGCGCGAGGGCGATCGAGGGATCGACACTTGCGATCTCCTCGACGATCGCCTGGTAGTCCATGTACGACAGTCCGGCGCCGCCGTATTCCTCGGGGAACAGGACACCCAGGAAACCGAGCTCGCCGAGCTTGCGGAAGACCTCGCTCGGAAACTCCTGCGCTTCGTCCCACTTCATGACGTGGGGGCGGACCTCGGCCTCCAGGAAGTCGCGCAGAGTCTGCAGAATCGCCTGGCGCTCAGCCGAAAGAGCGGTCGTCACGACGGAGATTCTACCCGGCCCCGGGGCCCGGCCGCTTCAGCGCGTCGAGGGCGCCGTGGACCCCGTGACTTCCGTCGCCGGCCGGATCTCGATTCCCGTGTAGTAGTGCCGCAGGATCGCGTCGTAGGTCTCGCCGGCCAGGGCCATCCCGTACGAGCCGTTCTGGCACAGGCCGACCCCGTGGCCCCAGCCCCGTCCCAGGAACACGAACTCGGCCTCCGTGCCCGGGCCTTCGACCTTCGACACGGAGAACAGCATCTCGGGCATCTCGACGGCCTGGCGCAGATCGAAGCGCTTGAAGGTTGCCTCGGCCAGGTCGGTCTTCACGCGCATCTCGATCGCGCGGCCCGTGGGACTGCGCTTGGTGATCTCGATTTCCTTGACCTCGGTGCCCGCGACGCGGCCGGACATCCGGCGAGCGAGCTCGCGGGCCGGGACGCGGCGGACCCACTCCGTCCAGGTCGATTCGCGCTCGAAAGTCGGGCCGTCGGAATCCATCTCCACCCACAGCGCGAGCAGGCGCGAGCCGTTCTTCAACCAGCGCAGACGGTCTCCGGGCCGCAGCCTCAACGTGCTCGCCGGGTAGTAGAGGTCGCCGATCCGCCGGGCCATCGGCACCTCAGGATCGACCGGAAGCCCCTGCCGACCCTCGGCGGTCTTGACCCAGATGTTCGCGCCCTCCCGCGAGAGCAATCGACCCGAGCCCTCCGTCACGCCGCCGAGACGCAGCGCCACCGACAGCAGCAGCCCGGCGTATTCCTCTTCGCGAAGATCGCGGTCCGACGGCGGCAGCGCGTCACCCGCGAAACGGAACCGCAGGAGGAGCTCGTACGAAGAGCGCGCGGCGCCCGACAGTCCGACGAGCGCCGACGGGTGCTCGGAGTAGTAGCCCTCGTCCCGCGGAGTCACCTGGATCGAGCGCGCCTCGGTGAGGCCGAACTCCTCGACGATCGAGGGGTACACGGCGCTCGGCGTCAGGCGCGAGGGAGGCGCGCCGCGCCTGGGAACGCCGGCCCATCGCTGCGCCGTTTCGAGGCTCGCGGCCCGCGGGGCCGCCCGCTTTCCGGCGTAGCGGCGCAGAACGTACCCCCGCCACTCCAGCACCAGACGCCCGGCGGCTCCTCCGTCTCGAGGCACGACGGCGCCCGGAACCTCGTCGGCGTGGAGCTCCCCGCACTCGACGGACACCAGGTACGGAAGCGGCCCGCCCGCGAAGACGTTCTCCACGTTCTCGGTCACGCCACCGCACGTCGAGACGAAGAGCGCGTCGGCGAACTTGTTCTCGTAGGCGAGGACGAGGCCCCGCGTTCCGTCCACCGCCGCGGTCGACAGCGGATCCTCCACGGGCGCGCCTCCGTACGCCTGGCACTTGGCCGTGGCGCAGATGTCGTAACCCTCGCTCTCGAACTGCCCGCGGTGCGCGAACGCGTACGTGCGCGCGGCCACGGCCTGCGCCTTGAGCGCCTCGATCGCGTCGTAGCGCTTGGGCCCCATCTCCGCCGGCACGACGCCGTAGAGATAGTCCTCGATGTCCACGCGATTGACGACGTTCAACGTGCCACGCGGATTGACCAGGATCCGCAGGCTTCCTCGGTACGGAACGCCTTCCACGGCCACGCGCGCGTCCGGCGCCGGACCGAAGATGTCGACGGGAGACGGCAGCGTGCGCGCGGGCTCCCCGCCCGCGGCCGTGACCGAGATCGACGCCGGCGCGGCGGGCGCGCGCGGAGCGCCGGGTACGACGAAACCTTCCTGGCCCTGCGACTTGAGCTTCTCGACGAGAGCATCGGCTTCGGCGCGTCCTTCCGACCCACCGAGCAGAACGCGATAGAGACCGCGATCCGCGGAGAAGGCGACTTCCGCATTGGTTCCGAGCGATGCCGCCAGACGATCGGCGAGGCGGCGCGCGGTCTCTTCCTGCGAGAACGCGCCGGCTTGCACCTGGAAGAACTCGGCTCCCGTCGCACCGCCCCGCGCACGGAAGGTCACCGGACCCTGGAGGAGCTCAGCCTTTTCTCCCGACGCGACGACCCAGAGAGTGCCTGCCGCGCCGGCCGAGAACTCGACGAGGTCGCTCTTCAGGCCCACGCGGTAGAGGACGCCCGAGCGTGCCACGGCTTCGGGGGCGGTCAGCTTGACGACCGGCACGGGCACAGGCTTCTCGGCGGGGGCCGCCGCCGAGGGTGCGGGCGGCGGCGGAGCCGGAGGAGGCGCCGTCGCGCAGGCCACCGCGAAAGGCAGGGCGAAGAGCGCCAGCCGCGCCGGGAGGTGACGGAGACGGCGGCTCAAAAGCGGGACCGGATCTTCGTGCCGAGCACGTCCTTGCGGAAGTCGTTGCCCCGCAGCGGGATCATCAGGCACATCTCGTAGAGGCGGCTGCGCAGGCGGTAACCGATGCGATCCTCGAGCCGCTCGCGCTCCCCCGAGGCGGGATCGAGTTCGTCCTCGAAGTTCGACGTCGCGATCGTGATCTTCTTGCGGTTGTAGCGCGTGTTGAGAAGGCTGTAGAGCACGTCGAGCACCCAGGCGTGCGGCTTCGACGCGCCGAGCTCGTCGACGACGAGCACCTCGGCCTCGGAGTACGGAGTCAGCACCGACTCCTTGGAAAAATCGGCGTCCGGCCGGAAGGACGTCGTGATCTTCATCAGCAGGTCGGAGAAATCCACGTAGAGTCCCGACACGCCCTTCGTCGCGACGAGCTCGGAGAGGACCGCGCACGCGAGGTGCGTCTTTCCCCGGCCGGCCGGGCCGACGAGGAGCAGGCCCGCCTCGACCGCCGGGTACGCGTCGACGAACTCTCGAGCCGAAGCCTTGGCTTTCGTCAGCGACAGCGTGTTGTCGGAAAAGTTGGCGAGCGTGCAGTCGCGGTAGCGCTGCGGAATGCCCGCCGCGTCCAGGCGCGCGCGACCGATGGCCGCGCCGCGGCAGGCGCACGGATGGGCCTCCTTGCGGCCGCCGACGGAATCAAGCAGCCAGCCGGTCCCTCCACAGATCGTGCAGTTTCCGGTTTCCACAGCGCCGTTCATCGCGAGCAGCTCAGTTCTCCGGCAGTCCCTCTTCGATCATGATGCGGCGCCTCCGAGGGCCTTCGAGATACCGCTTCAGGTCCTCGAGGCTCGATTCCCAGCCCGACGCCGCCTCTCCCTGATAGCGAGTGTATGCCGGGCCGGCGTCCGGCACTTCCTGCTCGACGGTGACGACGCATCCGCCCTCGCGCTCGGCGAAGGTCAGCTCGAGGCGGATTCCGGAGAGCGGCTCGCCCACTCGGGGCTCGTACGAGATGTCGGCCACCACGAGCCGGCGCCCGCGCTCGAACTCCACGATCTTTCCCAGGACCGTGGCCTCGGTGATTCCCCTCTGGTCGGTGAACCCGACAGCCCAGTTGCCGCCGGGCCGCAGTCCTACGAGCGCTCCCTCGCATAGCCACGAGAGGAGGTCCGAAACGCGGGTGAATGCGTCGAACGCGTCGGTGGGAGGCGCCCCGATGGCGATGGAGCGTGTGACGGGGGACGCCATGAAGCGATCTTAGCAGCCCGATCCACCTTCCGGCGGCGCGTCTTCACCCGAGACTCTTTGCTCGGCGGGCGGAAAAGTACGGGGGTTGTCGCGAGCCGGGAACCGCTCTCCGCTCTCGGGCGCGTCGAGCGCCCACTCAAATGTCATACTGCCGCGCCGATGGCTCCGCCGCTCACGCTCGATTCGGTCCGGTCCTCGCTCGCCGACGCGATTCGCGAAGGCGCGCAGCGCCTCTCCGCGCCTCTCGAGCGCGTCGTCCTGGAACGGCCCCCGCGGATCGAGCTGGGCGACTTCGCGTCCCCGGCGGCCTTCGATCTGGCCAAGACGCTCAAGAAAGCGCCGCGGGCGATCGCCGCGGACCTCGCGAAGGCAATCGTGCTTCCTGCCGGCGTCCGGGAGGTGCGGGTCGAGGGAGGCGGGTACCTCAACTTCTTTCTCGACCGAGGAGCGCTCGTGCGGTCCCTGCTCGGCGGCGTGCCTGCGGCGTCCCCGCAAGAGGGCAAAGTCATCGTCGAACACACCAACATCAACCCGAACAAGGCCGCTCACATCGGGCATTTGCGAAATGCCTTCCTCGGAGACGTCCTCGTCCGCGCGCTTCGGTACCTCGGCCACACGGTGGAGGTCCAGAATTATCTCGACGACACGGGAGTCCAGGTCGCCGACGTGGTCACCGGACTTCTGCATCTGGAGAACGTGACCACACTGGAGGCCGCCCGCACGGCGATCCGCGAGAGCCGCTTCCCGTCGGGCGCCTCCAACCCGAAGGGCTTCGCGTATCTCTGCTGGGACCTCTACGCGGAGGTCGGGAGGACGTACGCCGCCCGTCCGGAGACGAAAGCTTGGCAGGCCGAGGTGCTCCATGCGCTCGAGGCCGGCGGAAACGAGATCGCCGCAATCGCAGCGGCCGTGGCCGAAAACATCTCCTGCGCCCACCTCTCGACGATGGGGCGGGTCGGCATCGCATACGACCTCCTCCCCCGCGAGAGCGACATTCTTCACAAGCACTTCTGGGCGCGGGCGTTCGAGAGGCTCAAGGGGTCCGGTGCGTTTCACCTGGAGACCGAGGGCAAGCACGCCGGCTGCTGGGTTCTGCGCCTGTCCGAGTCGGAGGAATTTGCCGGCCTCGAGGAGCCCGACAAGATCCTGGTGCGCTCCAACGGCACGATCACCTACACGGGCAAGGACATCGCCTACCAGCTCTGGAAATTCGGTCTCCTCGACGTGGACTTCGATTACACGCGCTTCCGGCCGAACTGGAACTCCGGCTCCGTCCGGGAGGAGGAGATTCCGGAAAACGTGCGGGCGCATCCCCTCTGGCGCACCGAGCACACGGGAGGCGACTCCGACGCTCCCTCCTTCGGGCACGGCCGGCGCGTCTACAACGTCATCGACGTTCGCCAGATGTACCTGCAGGACGTCGTGCGCGAGGGTCTCCGCGTCCTCGGCTTCGAGGAGGAGGCCGACCGCTCCATCCACTTCTCCTACGAGATCGTGGCCCTCTCGCCGGCCGCCGCGCGGGAGCTCTCGGAGCGTTTCGGCGAGGAGTACCGCCTCTCTCCCGAGGACGAGAAGAAGCCGTTCGTCGAAATGTCCGGACGGAAAGGTCTGGGCGTGAAGGCCGACGATCTGGTCCAGCTTCTCCTCGAACGGTCCCGGGCCGAGGTCGGGCGCCGGAGGGGCGAGGGCGCCGACGCCGCGGACGCCGAGCGCGACGCCCGCGCGATCGCCGTCGGGGCGCTGCGGTATTTCCTCCTGAAGGTCGGCCGCAACAAGATCATCGCCTTCGACTTCGACGAGGCCCTGAACTTCGAGGGGGACACCGGACCGTATCTGCAGTACTCGCTGGTGCGCGCCGACAACATCTTTCGGAAAGTCGAGGAAAAGGGACTGCCGTCCGATCCATCGCCCGGCGTCCTCTCGGGCGATTTCGAGGATGACCTCTGGGGCATCGCACTCGACGCGGCGTCCATCCGGGAGGTCGCCGAGCGAACCGTCGAGACTCTGGAGATGGCCACGCTGGCGCGCCACGCGTTCGGCCTCGCCCAGGCGTTCAACCAGTTCTACCACCGCAATCCGATCCTCCAGGAGCCCGACGAGGCGATCCGGAACCGCCGCCTGGCCATCGCGCGTATCTTTCGTAGGGAGATGTCTCGTCTGCTCGGTCTCCTGGGGATTCCCGAGCCGGCACGAATGTGACCGAAGGAGGCTCCGCGGTGGAAAAGGTCAACCTGCTCGAAAAGTTCGGACACTTCCAGGAACAGTACAAGCCCAAGATCGTCGGAGACCTGAACGACCACCAGGTCAAGGTCGTGAAGCTCCAGGGCGACTTCGTCTGGCACCACCACGAAAACGAGGACGAGCTCTTCCTGGTGATGAAGGGCAAGATGACGATGAGCCTGCGCACTGGAGACATCGAGCTCTCGGAAGGCGAGATGTTCATCGTCCCGAAGGGCGTGGAGCACCGGCCGACGGCGAAGGACGAATGCTGGATCGTCCTCATCGAGCCTGCCACGACCCTGAATACCGGGAACGTCCGCGGCGAGCGCACGGTGGCCGTCCTCGACCGGATCTGATGGCCACCCTGTCGGAGCGGCTGCCCGAGAACGCTCCCGGTAACTTCTACGTCGATCGCAGCTGCATCGACTGCGACACCTGCCGCCGCATCGCGCCCGAAGTCTTCGAGCAGGGAGACGGACACTCCTACGTAGAGGCCCAGCCCCGAGACGACGCCGGCCGCCGGCGGGCGCTGATGGCGCTTGTCGCCTGCCCGACCGCTTCGATCGGCACGGTCGCGAAGACCGACGCCACGCCCGGCGTCAAGGCCTTCCCGGAGCTCGTCGCCGAAAACGTCTTCTTCTGTGGATTCACGGCGGAGAGCTCGTTTGGCGCGTGGAGCTACTTCGTGGAGAGACCCGAAGGCAACGTTCTCGTGGACTCGCCGCGCGCGGCGGGACCGTTGCTGAAGGTTCTGGAAGAGCGGGGAGGGGTTGCCACGCTTTTCCTGACGCACCGCGACGATGTCGCGGACCACGCCGCCTTTCGGAAGAGGTTCGGCTGCGAACGGGTGATGCATCGCGACGATGTCACGGCACGTACGGCCGACATCGAGCGGCCTTTCGAGGGCCGGGAACCCGTAACCCTGGCGGACGACCTGCTGGCAATCCCGACGCCCGGGCACACCCGCGGGCACGCCGTCCTGCTCTATCGAGGGAGGTTCCTCTTCACGGGCGACCACCTGGCCTGGTCGAGCCGCCGCGGCCAACTCGTCGCCTTCCGCGACGCGAACTGGTACTCCTGGCCCGAGACGATCCGCTCGATGGAGCGCCTGCTCGACTTCGATTTCGAATGGGTCTTGCCCGGCCACGGCGGCTGGTATCGAGCCGACTCTCCGCAGGCGATGCGGCACGAGCTCGAGCGCTGTGTGGCCTGGATGAAGCAGCGCTGAGGGCGGACTAGGCCGCTCTGGTCTCCAACCCCCGGTTTTCGGGAGCCACGAGCAGCAGTTTCCCTCCCGGCAACCGGCCGAGGGCCTCCCGGACACCCGACGTCTTCTCGGGCGGCGCGAGGATCACGACGCAACCCCCTCCCCCGGCGCCGCACGCCTTTCCGGCCCAGGCGCCCGCGGAGACCGCCGTCTGGACGACTCTCTCGATCGCCGGCGACGACACGACGGGTGCCAAGCGGCGGCGCGCGGCCCATTCGTTGCCGAGGGCCCGGCCCATCGCGCCGAAGTCGGAGCGCGCGGCGGCCTCCGCCATCTCGCGGGCCGCGTCCCGCACGTCGTCGAGGCGCGCGGCGACGGCCTGATCGCCCTCCATGCGCGCGCGAAAGATTTCCCAGTTGTTCATCCCCGACGAGTGGGCGGCGCCGGTGTCGAAGAGCGTCAGGTGGCGCAGCCAGGCCGCCGTGTCGACGTCGCGTCGGCGCGGCGCCACGCGGCCGGGCAGGAGCTCCAGGGAGTGGAGGCCTCCGAAAATCGGCGGATAGTAATCCTGGATGCCCGCGGGCTTGCCGAGCACGCGCGTCTCGATGTCCCGCACCAGCTCGACCCGGGCCGAGTCATCGATCGAACGGTCAGCGCTCGCAGAGAGAGCGCTGACCATCGCGACGGTCAACGCCGAGGATCCTCCCAGGCCCGAGCTGTAGGGCACGTCGGAGGACAGCTCGATCTCCCGCGGCTGCGTCACGCCCAGGGCCTCGAGCGCGGCGCCGGCCAGCGCCGCCCGGGGATCCGCGAGAAAGTCTCTCGGCGTCTCGACGGCGCGCTCGTAGCCCAGATCCGGCACCGTCACCCGAAAACCGCGCGAACCGGGCCGCACGCGGCAGCGCGCCCTCAGGTCCACCGCGAGGTTCACCGTGACCGAGCCGGGATGGAGGACGTTGAGAGGCCAGAGATCGAGAGTTCCCCCCGCCAGGTCCACACGCGCAGGGGCAGTGACTTCAATCCACTGGGACATAGGGGCCGGATTGTAAGGGATGAGATTTCGAGGGAGAGGATGCCGATGCGACTTCCCCTCTCCCGTCGGTTGGCCCGCGAAGCGGGCCGCTCAAAGTCCGAGCCTAGTAACCGACTCTGGAGGCGCGCAGGAATCCGGATTCGGGAAACGCGACGCCCTCGACGGTGACGGTCTGGCCGACGGATGACTGCGCGAAGGCGGAGTCGGTGGACATCACGCGCCAGGTCTCGCCGTTGTCGGCGCAGAAGCCGAGCTCGTGCACGGCTTCGTCGAGCGGGCAGACCGCCGTCGCGTGGTGGTGCGCCTCGCACTGCAGGCAGACGAACGTGCCCGTCATCTTCCGGGAGACTGGACGGATGGATGCCGGAGGAGCGGTCACCGCGACGGCCCCGGCCAACGACGCGGCGGCTACTCGCGGATTCTGCTGATCGGCGACGAGCGGAAGGATCAAGAGAACGATCGACGCCGCGACGGCCATCGGCGCGTAACGCGGGCGGACATGCGGAAGCGTCGCGCCCCCGTGCAGCCTCTCGCGCAATGCGATCGGCGCCCGCGCGTAGTCGAGCCGCGTCCGCAGTAACCGGCCGAGATTGCGCGCCGACCGGCTCCGGGCGGCGCAGGGACCGCAGTGAGCGATATGACGCTGGAGGGCATCCGAGTCGGTCCGCGGGATCTCGCGGTCGAGGTAGGCGTAGAGAAGGAAACGAGCTTTCGAACAATTCATCGGACCGAGGGGAAAAACGGGGGGCGGAACTCTCTTATTCCGTCTTAAGAAAGGACGGTCGGAGATTTGTGACGCCCGCTACGGCCGCCCAGTGGGTCCCGGGCCGGCCCGGCACGACCCCCTAGGCCGGCCTCGCTTTCGGGCGCGTCCGCATCTTGGTCGGCTCGGCTCCCCGGATGTAGCCGTGCTTGCGGGCGTACTTCAGGAGCGCCTTCTCCAGGAGCTTGCGGCCGCGGTAGAGCCGGGACATGACCGTCCCGACCGGGCAATCCAGGATCTCGGCAATCTCCTTGTAGGAGAAGTCCTCGAGGTCGGCCAGGATGACCACCATCCGGTAGTCGTACGGCAGCGATTCCAGCGCCTTCTTGACGTCCTCGTCGAGCACGCCGGAGAAGAAGTCCGCCTCCGGGTCCGACGGCTGCTCGTTGGAGTCGCGCCGGACGATCCGCTCGAAGGAGTCCTCGATCTCGGCAAAATCCACGCTGCGCGGCTCGAGCTTGCGCTTGCGGTAGTTGTTGATGAACGTGTTCTTGAGGATCTTGAACAACCAGGCCTTCAGGTTGGTGCCTTCCTCGAACTTGTCGTAGTACTTGTAGGCCTTGAAGTAGGTCTCCTGGACCAGATCCTCGGCGTCCTCGGCGCTGCGCGTCATGCGGTACGCCGTGTTGTAAAGCGAGTCCACGAACGGCATGACCTGAGAATCGAAGTCCCAGGCGGACACCGGCTTGGGGGAGTTGAGCTCGGGGTTTTCTTGCACGTTTACCTTTTCCATGCCCTCTGCAAATCGCAAAATCCTTGCCCGGCCTCAACCAACGGCTCCCGCCGCCTGGCTTGCCGGGGAAACTCGGGCTAACCTTCGCATTTAGTACGGCCTAGGCGCCCTCAGCGTTTGGGTTTCTTCGAAAAGAAATACGCCGGGGCCCCAAGAATGGGTTCCCTCGGGGGGTCAGCCTGTCGCCCGGAGAGGACAACCGGCGTCCGGGGACCCGTCAGGCCCCCGGGACGCGGATTTCCAGGACCCTTGAGAGAGAGCTAGCGGCCGTAGATCAGAAAGCAGATCAGGAGCGCGTACAGCACCAGGGACTCGATCAGCACGAGCCCCAGCAGGGTCATGCCGCGGATGTCCTTGGCCGCGCCGGGGTTGCGGGACATGCCCTCGGCCGCCGCCGAGGTCGCCCGGCCCTGCGCCGTCGCGCCGGCCGCAGCCGCAAGGCCGAGCAGGAAGGCGGCGCCGATGACGCCCCACTTGACCCCGCTCGGGGCCACGCCCGCCGTCCCCGCCTCCTGGGCCAGCGCCGGCATCGCCAGCACCGCCAGGGCGAGAGCACACAACACAACCGTCTTCTTCACCATCCCACGTATCTCCTTATTCGAGGCCTTTTAGACGCGATTGGTTCGCGAAAGCTATCACGACTTCCCCGCGGCTCAGTGCTCCTCGTGCGCCACGGCGCCGCTGACGTAGACCGCCGAGAGCAACGCGAAGACGTACGCCTGCAAGAGTGCGGTGAAGATGCCCAGAGCCATCATCGGCCAGGGCACCACGACCGGCACGAGGCTGGCGAACACGTTGGTCGTCGTGTGCTCGCCGAAGATGTTCATGAAGAGGCGCAGCGACAGCGACAGGATCCGGGCGAACGTGCCGATGATCTCGATGACGAAGAAGAGGGGCGCAATCAACAGCAGCGGGCCCATGAAGTGCTTGAGGTAGCCGCCCAGCCCGTGCTCGCGAACGCCCTGGACGTTGAAATACATGAACGAGATGACCGCGAGAGCGGCGGTCGTCGAGAGCGAGCCGGTCGGCGGCTGAAGGAAGAAGAAGAGGCCGAACAGATTGCCCATCGCGATGAAGATGAAGAGTGAACCGATGATCGGCAGGTACCGCTGCACAGCGTGATCGCCGATGGACTCCGCGACGAGATCGCGAAGGAACGAGACCAGCATCTCGAAGAAGTTCTGGGTGCCGCCCGGGCGGTACCGGTCATAACGCCGCGCGGCCAGCGGAAAGATGACGGCGATGAGGAGGGTCAGGAGCAGGGCCATGATCGCCGCGTCGGGGATCCAGGCCTCCTTACCGTCCGGGAAGAAGAACTTGGCCATGCCTGGCGAGAGCTTCTCCACGGGCGGATGGCCCAGGAGGCGGATCAACAGGGCGTTGATCGGCCCGTAGAGAATCGAGTGATGCTCCTGCACGCGCTCCTACCTCCTCGCCCAGAGCTCGGGAATGATTGCCAGAACTACGACCGAGAGCCCCACGGCCCCGGCCACGGGGTCGAACCCCTTCCAACGCCAGAGAACGACCCCGAGAAGCGCGAAACTCGCCACGGTCACCAGGAGCAGGGGAACCAGCGTCCGGAACCCCCGCTTCGCGCGCCCGGGGTCCAGCCGCTCGAGAATCTTTTCGAGAGCCAGGAAGCTGGAAATTACCACGGCGGCGCAGATTGTCAAGGAAGCCCCCCGCCGCGGCCCAAGCAGGAAGGCGCCCGCGATTGCCGCTCCCGCGACGAGGAATGAACGCCGCTTGACGCGGGCGACCACGGACTCCGCGTCGCTCACTTCGAGGCCCTGCCCGTCAGGCGCATGAGGTTGACGAAGGCCGATACGAGGCCCAGAACCGCGCCGACGTACGCCGGAATCCGGCCCGCGCCGATCGCTTCGCCCAGCCACTTGCCGAGCAGATATCCGGCCCCCGGGCCCAGCAGGAACAGCAGACCCGCGGTCGTGGCCTCGGCAATCAGCGCGTAGCGGGATTGGCCGGGCACGCGCGCGCCGACCTCAGGGCGACAGGACGCAGCTCTTCAAGACCGCGATGAACGGCTGCGGGAGCACGCCGATCAGGAGCGTTCCCAGCCCGCAGACCGCGGCGACCGCCGTCAGCGCGTAAGAGCTCTGGACCTTCGCGCCGGCGGCTTCCGAGAAGAACATCGCCGCCGCGATCCGGAAGTAGTAGAAGAGCGAAACCGCGGACATCGCCACAGCGACCACGGCAAGCCAGACGTAGCCCGCCTTCCATGCGGCCGCGAACAGGTAGTACTTGCCGATGAACCCCGCCGTGGGCGGCAGCCCGGCCAGCGAGAGAAGAAAGATCAGCATCAGGATCGCCGCCGGCATGTTGCGCTGGGCGAGGCCGTTGAAGTCCGAGACCGACTCCCCTGCGTATCCCCGGCTCTCGAGCAGGATGACGAGCGTGAAGGCGCCGAAGTTCATGAACGTGTAGGCGAGCAGGTAGATCAGGATTCCCCAGAGTCCCCACTCCGTGCGGAACCCCAGCACACCCAGGAGAGCGTATCCGGCGTTGGCGATCGAGGAGTACGCCAGCATCCGCTTCACGTTCGTCTGGAGGAGCGCCGCGATGTTGCCGAGGATCATCGTCGCCGCCGACACCAGCGCGACGATCAGGCCCCAGTCGGGGTGAAACTTCGGGAACGCGACGTAGTAGATCCGCGCCAGGATCGCGTATGCCGCGACCTTGGGCCCCACCGAGAAGAAGGCCGTCACCGGCGTGGGCGAGCCCTCGTAGACGTCGGGCGTCCAGACATGGAACGGCACCGCGGCGATCTTGAACAGCAGCCCCGCCAGGATCAGCAGGATCCCGAGCATCAACAGGTTCGAGCGCTCGGCGCCCGCGAGCTTCTTGGCCAACTCCGGCAGGCCCATCGTCCCCGTGACTCCGTAGACCAGCGAGAGGCCGTAGAGAAGCACTCCCGAGGAAAACGCGCCGAGGATGAAGTACTTCAGAGCCGCTTCGGTCGATTTGATCTCACCCTTGAAGTAGCCGGCCAGGACGTACGAGGCCAGTGCCATCGTCTCCAGCGAGATGTAGATCGAGATGAGGTTGTTGCCCGAGGCCATGAACAGCATGCCGACGCCGGCGAAGAGGAGCAGCGCGTAGTACTCCCCTCCCGGGTACGGCGCCTGGCCCACGAACTTCACGGACGCCAGGATCGAGAGCACGAGCGACAGCAGGATCAGCGCTTTGAAGAACAGGGCGAAGTTGTCCACGACGAACGCGCCGCCCAGGATCGGCATCCCGCGGTCCGGCCGCAACGCCACGAAGACGACCAGGGCCCCGGTCACGAAGACCGAGAGCGTGGCGAGGTATCCGAGGAACTCCTCCCTCTCCTTCCCGATGAGGACGGAGATCGCCAGGAGGAGAAGTCCCGCCGCCGACAGGAAGATTTCCGGCGAAAGCAGAGCCCAGTCCGAGGCCTTGACCGCGAACGTCATGGACGCGCGGCAACTCCGCCGCCGGAGGCGCCGGGCGCGGCCGTCTTCTCCGCCAAGGCCGGCGCTTCGGCCGTCGCGCCGCCGACGATCTGGACGATCTTCTCGGAGGGACGGCGGATGACGCGGAAGATCGGCCCGGGATAGAGGCCGATCCAGAGCGCCAGGATTACGAGCGGGAGCAGCGTCAGTTGCTCACGCAGCGTGAGGTCCGGCAGCTTCGCGTTGGCCGGGTTGGTGATCTCGCCGAAGAAGAGGCGCTGGTAGAGCCAGAGCAGGTAGGCCGCGCCGAGCACGATCCCCGTGGCGGCGAAGAACGCCCACCAGAAGTTCTTGGCGAAAGCCCCCTGCAGGATCGTGAACTCGCCGATGAAACCGTTCAAGAGCGGCAGGCCCATCGAGGAGAGCACCATGATCATGAAGTAGGTCGCGTAGACCGGCATCTGCTTGGCGAGGCCGCCGTACTCCGAGATCATGCGCGTGTGGCGCCGCTCGTAGAGGATGCCGACCAGGAGGAAGAGCGCTCCGGTCGAGATTCCGTGGTTGATCATCTGCAGGATTCCGCCCTGCATGCCGGACATGTTGAGGGCGAAGACCCCCAGCATCACGAACCCCAGGTGCGAGACCGAGGAGTACGCGATCAGCCGCTTCATGTCCTTTTGAACCAGGGTGACCATCGCGCCGTAGACGATGCCGATGATCGCGAGGGCGACCATCACGGCGATCACCCGGCGGTCGCGCACGGCCTCCGGAAACATCGGCAGCGAGAAACGGACGAAGCCGTACGTTCCCATCTTCAGGAGGATCGCCGCCAGGATGACCGAGCCGGCCGTCGGCGCCTCGGTATGCGCGTCGGGCAGCCAGGTGTGGAACGGGAACATCGGAACCTTGATCGCGAAGCCCAGGAAGAACGCGAAGAAGAGCCAGACCTGAAGCTCCGGCGGCATCTGCTGCGCGACCGCGGTCAGCTTCTCGATCGAGAAGGTTGCCGGGTTGCCGAGGCCCTTGTACCCGAGGAACCCGCTCGTGTTGTAGAAGTAGAGGGCGATGATGCCCAGCAGCATCAGCACCGAGCCCGCCAGCGTGTACAGGAAGAACTTGATCGCGGCATAGAGCCGGCGCTGCCCTCCCCACACGCCGATCAGGAAGTACATCGGCACCAGCATCACTTCCCAGAAGACGTAGAAGAGGAAGAGGTCCAGGCAGCAGAACGTCCCGATCATGAACGTCTGCAGGAGCAGGAGGAGGACGTAGTACTCCTTCTGCCGGTCGGAGATCGCCGTGTAGGAGCAGACGATCGCGATCACGCCCATCAGTGTCGTCAGCAGGATCAGGACGAGCGAGATGCCGTCGATCCCGAATTGGTAGGAGACCCCGAGCGACGGGATCCACTCGGCCTTCTCGACGAATTGGTAGCCGTCCTTGCCGCGGTCGAAGGCCCACCACAGCGGCAGCGACACCACGAAGTCCAGGACCGCGACGAAGGTCGCGAAGGCCTTGATCGTACCCGTCTTCTCCTTGGGTATCAGGAAGACGACGGCGAGCGCTCCGACGAGCGGGATGTACGTGACGATCGAGAGGATCGGAATGTTGCTGAAGTCCATGCGTCTTCCTTATCGCCTCATCGAAACAGCAGATACACGGCCACGAGGCAGAAGAGCCCGCCTCCCATGACCAGCGCGTAGTTCTGAACGCGTCCGGTCTGCGCTTTGCGGAAGACGCCGCAGAGCGCCGCGAGCGTGTCGGCCAGGCCGTTGACCAGACCGTCGACGACGTACTGATCGAAGAACGACGCGACCCAGGAGAATCCCTTCGTCACGGCGGCCGCGCCGTTGGGAATCAGGTCCACCACCGTGGCGTCGACCTCCCAGAGCAGGTTGCCGCCGCCCAGCGCCAGGCCGCGAACGAAGACCTTGTCGTAGGCCTCGTCCACGAAGTACTTGTTCTCGACCGCGCGATACACGCCCGGCCACCTCTGGACGAGCAGCGCCGGCACCCGGCCTTCGCCCTTGGCGTACCAGCTCCACGCGAGGTAGATGCCCACCGCCGCCACCGCCACCGCCGCACCCATCAGGGCCAGCTCGACGGAGATCGGCGCGTGGTGCGCGGCCTCCTGTCGCCCGGCGATCGGCATCCGCAGGGGCTTCAAGAACTCGCCGATCTTGTTGCCGCCCTCGAGGATCGGGACTCCGACGTACCCGGAGACGACCGACAGGAACGCCAGCACGATCAGAGGAATCGTCATCGTCTTCGGCGACTCGTGGATGTCCTTCTCCGCTTCCGTGCCGCCGCGGAAGTGGCCCCAGAACGTCAGCGCCAGCAGCCGGAACATGTAGAACGCCGTCAGCCCGGCCGTGAAGAGCGCCACCGCGTAGAGGACCTTCGGCAGCCACGGAATCGGCGCGAACTCGGCGTGGTAGACGGCGGCCTTGATCGCGTCCTTGGAGAAGAAGGCCGCCAGGAACGGCACGCCGGAGATGGTGAGCGTGGCAATCAGGAAGGTCCGGTAGGTCGTCGGGATCTTGGACGCGAGGCCGCCCATCCGCCGGATGTCCTGCTCGCCGGCGAGCGCGTGGATCACCGACCCGGACCCGAGAAAGAGGCAGGCCTTGAAGAACGAGTGCGTCGTAACGTGGAACATGCCTTCGGTGAAGGCGCCCACGCCGCAGGCCAGGAACATGTAGCCCAGCTGCGAGACGGTCGAGTACGCCAGGACCTTCTTGATGTCGTTCTGCGCGACGCCGATCGTCGCGGCGAAGAGCGCCGTGAAGGCGCCGACGACCGCGACCACCATCATGGCCTCGGGCGCCAGCCGGAAGAAGACGTTGCAGCGCGCCACCATGTACACGCCGGCCGTGACCATGGTGGCGGCGTGGATCAGCGCCGAGACCGGGGTCGGCCCGGCCATGGCGTCCGGGAGCCAGACGTACAGCGGGAACTGCGCCGACTTGCCGCAGGCGCCGACGAAGAGGAGCAGGCACACCAGCGTCATGTACGGCGCGTAGGAACTCGGGTCCGCCGCGGCGGCGCCGAAGACCTTCTCGAAGTCGAGCGTTCCGAAGAGGGAGAAGACGGCGAAGATGCCGAGGATGAAGCCGAAATCGCCGATCCGATTGACGACGAAGGCCTTCTTACCGGCGTCGGCGGCGTAGTTGCGCTCGTAGTAGTAGCCGATGAGCAGGTACGAGCACAGGCCCACACCCTCCCAGCCGACGAAGAGCATCAGGAAGTTCGCGCCGAGGACGAGCACCAGCATCGCGAACATGAAGAGGTTCAGGTACGCGAAGTAACGCCCGTAGCCCTCTTCGTGGCCCATGTAGCCGACGGAGTAGACGTGGATGAGAAATCCGACGAACGTCACGAACGCCAGCATCAGCGCCGAAAGCGCATCCAGCCGGAAGGCGACGTCGACGACCCATTCCTTCAGCGGCCCCGGGACCTGGCCGACGGCCTGGTTCACGCCGAGGGAGAACCACCGATAGAGAGTCTCGGAGTGCGAGGCGCCGGCGGCGAAAGCCTTCAGGCCGATGTCGAAGATCGCGCCGAAGGCCAGCAGGCACGCGATGCCGACGCTTCCGACGCCGACCGCGGTGTGCACCGACTTGAACGGAATATGGACGTGGGCGGCGTGACCGTGGACGGTGTCGTGGCTGCCGGCGACTGGCGGAACGGCGTGCGCCTCGCCGTGGCCGTCCTCCTCGTCGCCGTGCGCCGCCTGCCCTTTGGTGCGGTGCGAGACGAGGTAGAGGAGGCCGTTGATCAGGAACCCGGCCAACGGGACGAGGGGGATGAGCCAGATGTAGTGCCGCATCTCTGCCTATCCCCGCATCGTGTCCGCTTCTTCCACGTTCAGAGTTCTTTTCTGGCGGAAGAGCGAGATCGTCAGAGCCAGTCCGATGGCCGCCTCCCCGGCGGCGATCGTGATCACGAAGACCGAAAAGACCTGGCCGGTCAGGTCCGAGAGCCGCCGCGAGAACGCCACCAGGTTGAGATTGACGGCGTTCAACATCAGCTCGATCGACATGAGCACGGTCAGGACATTGCGCCGCACCAGCACGCCGAAGAAACCGATCCCGAAGAGAAGGAGGGAGACGATCAGGTAGTGGTTGATCGTGATCGTCATCGCCTCAGTCCATCTTCTCGAGCGACCGCTTCCCGAGGACGACCGCGCCGATCATCGCCACCAGAAGGAAGATCGACGCCACCTCGAAAGGCACCAGGTAGTCCCGGAACAGGACCCAGGAGACCGCCTCGGTGTTGCCGGCGAGCTTGCCGCGCACGGTCACAAGGGCCGCGGCGTTGACGGGCACGTCCGGAAGCTTCTCGGTCCAGAGGATGTAGGCGAACGGGATCAGGAAGACCGGAAAGAGCAGCAGCGCAACGTCCCACTGGTGCTGGAATGTTTTCGTCGCCGCGGTGCGCGGGTTCACGAGCATCACGACGAAGAGAAAGAGCACCATGATCCCGCCGGCATACACCAGAATCTGCACGGCCCCCACGAACTCGGCCTGCTGCAGTATGAAGATGCACGCCACCAGGAGAAACGACACCAGCAGGTACAGCGCCGAGTGCACCGGGTTCTTCGCGACGACGACGGCGACGGCCATGGCGAGGGCCAGCACGGCGAAGATTGTGAAGAGCACGCCCGAGGTGCCCGTCAGCAGCGCGCCCTCGGCCACCGCTACCCCCTCTCCACGACGGTGAAGGGCTTGACGTTGGGCGCCTCGCGCCAGTCGGTCAGCTTGCGGATGTCGAGGTAAAGCGACTCGTTGCGGTCGTAGGCCGCCATCTCGTACGTCTTGGTGGTCAGCCAGATGGACTTGGGCACGGTCGGGCAGGCTTCCTCACAGAGCTGACAGAACATGCACCGTTTCAGGTCCACGTCGAAGCGGTCCAGCACCTTCTCGGACTTGCCGGCCTCGTTCTTCTCGTTGTGCCAGTCGATGTAGATGATGTTGATCGGGCACTCGATCGCGCACAGCGTGCACTTGATGCAGCGCTCCTCGTCGAGGCGGAACATCCCTCGGAAACGGTCCGACGGCAGCTTCTTCTGCTCGGGGTACTCGATCGTGACCTTCTTCTTGAAGAGGTGGCGGCCGGTCACCGACAGCCCGTCGAAGAGATCCAGCAGCGTGATCTTGTCCAGCCACTTCTTCAGCGCCACGGCCTAACCCTCCACCGTCTGCGGCGTGGCCGCGAGCCGGTCCCGGCGCGCGAGCTTCTGGCGCAGCTTCGCGAGCAGGTACATCAGGACGAAGAGCCCTCCGAAGATCCACGAAAGCCAGACGAGACCGGTCGTCCTCCCCGGGAAGAGCAGGATCGCGAAGGCCACGACCAGGATGTTCGCCAGCGAGATCGGGATTAGCCACTTCCAGCCGAGCGCCATGAGCTGGTCGAAGCGGTATCGCGGAAACGTCGAACGGAACCAGATGTACCCGAAGATGAAGCCCGAAACCTTCAGGAGGAACCACAACGCGCCGGGCACGACGTCGAGGAAGTCGAAGGCCTTCACGTTCGGAAACGGCGGCAGCCAGCCGCCGAAGAACACGGTCACCGCGACGCAGGAAATGATGATCATCGCGGTGTACTCGCCCAGGAAGAAGAAGGCGAACTTCACGCCCGAGTACTCGGTGTTGAAGCCCGAGACGAGCTCCGACTCCGCCTCCGGCAGGTCGAACGGATTGCGGTTGGTCTCGGCCACGCCCGACACGAAGTAGATGAAGAACGAGATCAGACCCGGGAAGACGAACCAGAGCTGCGTGGCTTCCTGGCGCCGGACGATCTCGACTAACGAGAGCGAGCGTGTCATCAGGAGCACCGACACGAGCGACAGCCCCATGGGCACTTCGTAGGAGACCAGCTGCGCCGCGGAACGCAGCCCACCGAGCAGCGAATATTTGTTGTTCGAGGACCAGCCGCCCAGGATGATCCCGTAGACGCCGATCGAGGTGATCGCCAGGAGGAACAGGAGACCGACGTTGATGTCGGCGACCCACAGGGGAATCGAGGTCTTCCCCACCTGGATCGGCGGACCGAAAGGGATCACGGCCAGCGCGGTCAGCGCCGGGATCACCGCCAGAACCGGCGCGAGGAAGTGCACCGCCTTCTCGGATTTGGCGGGCGTGATGTCTTCCTTGGTCACGAGCTTGACGAGATCCGCCAGGCCCTGCAGCACTCCCTGGGGGCCGACTCGGTTGGGGCCCAGCCGCGCCTGCATGAAGCCCATGATGCGGCGCTCGGCGAGCACGATGACGAAGCCCACGATCGC
>Ga0114129_10001802_pt1 | contig 29182 bp, 32 predicted proteins | sample RhiMetdeltSRZDD1_FD_80071 | JGI IMG/M metagenome (GOLD analysis project Ga0114129, IMG submission 80071) | Populus rhizosphere microbial communities from Tennessee, USA - Rhizosphere MetaG P. deltoides SRZDD1 (version 2) (version 2) | ecosystem: Host-associated > Plants > Roots > Rhizosphere >... | reverse complement strand
TCATCTCGAATCGAGACAGGGAGAGCAAGCAGCTCTACGTCCTGCCATTGGACGGAGGCGAGGCATGGCGGCTGACCGACCTGAAGGAGAGCGTGCGCGAGCCGGCGTGGTCGCCGGACGGGACGAGTATCTCCTTCGTTGCGCGCACGCCGGACCCGCTCTACAACGAGGAAGACGAGGACAGGCGCGCACCGCACCGCTTCACCCGCCTCTTCTACAAGCTCGACGACGAGGGCTGGACGGGAGACCGCAGGCAACAGGTCTACGTGGTCGGTGCGGACGGCTCGACCGACCCGGTCCAGCTGACCGAGGGCGACTTCGAGAGCATGTCACCCACCTGGTCGCCCGACGGGGAATGGATCGCGTTTTCATCCGCCCGTGACGACGACTGGGACACGAAGATCGTTGCCGACGTCTACGTGGTGGCGTCGGGAGGGGGCGAGCCGGTCAAGATCACGCGCTCGGACGGACAGTGCGTCTTTCCTGCGTGGTCGCCGGACGGCGCGCTCATCGGGTTCCTCTATGCGTCGGGCATCTTCGACGACCCGCGGCATGCGCAGATCGCCGTCGTGCCGGCCAAGGGCGGCGACCCGCGGATCCTGACGTCGTCGCTCGACCGCAACTGCAATCCGTATCCGCCGATCCGCCCGCCGGCATGGGACGGCGCGTCGCTCGTCTTCGCGGTCGAGGACGCCGGGGACTACGACCTCTACCGGACGGCCGCGGACGGCGCCGTCCTGGAACCGGTCGTGCAGGGCCTGGGCGTGACGGGCTACGACTCCGCGGGCGGGACGATCGTCTATACCGCGTCCACGCCGACCACCTTCTCGGAGCTCTATCTGTCCGGCGAGCCTGTCTCGCAGGTCAGCGTTCCCTTCGTGTCGCAGCGCGAGCTATCCGAGCCGGAACGGTTCACGGCCGTCTCCAAGGACGGCTCCGAGGTCGATGCCTGGATCATGCGGCCGGCCGGCTTCCAGGAGGGAATGCGTTACCCCGTCCTACTCAACATCCATGGCGGGCCGTTCTTGCAGTACACGACCAGGTTCTTCGACGAGTTTCAGGTGTTTGCCGGTGCGGGCTACGTGGTCGTGTACTCCAACCCGCGCGGCTCGTCCGGCTACAGCGAGGAATGGGGGCGCGCGATCCGTGGCCCGGGAGAGCTCGGGCCGGGCTGGGGGAGCGTCGACTATGAGGACCTGATGGCCGTCGCGGAACAGGCGCTCACCCGGTTCGAGTTCTGCGACGCGGAGAGGGTCGGTGTTCTGGGCGGGTCGTACGGCGGCTTCATGACCTCGTGGATCCTGGGTCACACCGGCCGGTTCCAGGCGGCCTGCTCGGAGCGTGCGGTGAACAACTTCATCGTGGAGGCCGGGTCGAGTGATATCGCAGTCTGGTTCAAGGGCTACGTCGGCACGCACTGGTTCGAGGACCACCAGACGTACCTGCAGATCTCGCCGACCATGTACGCGCCCAACATCACGACGCCGCTCCTGATCCTCCACTCGGAGGACGACTTGCGCTGCCCGGTCGTGAACGCCGAGGAGCTCTTCGCGATCCTGCGCATACTCGGGCGCGAGGTCGAGTTCGTGCGCTTCCCGCGCGGGGAAGGACATGAGCTCTCGCGCTCGGGGAAACCCCACCACCGTGTGCAGCGCTTCGAGATCCTCATCGACTGGTTCGACCGCTATTTGAAGTAATCCCGCGCCCGGCGGCGAACCCTCTCCCGTGAACACGGAAGCCGCCATCGAGCGCTTTCTGGAGAGCCCCGGGCTCTCGGAGTCGACGCGCCGGGCGTACCGCTTCGACGTCGAGGAGTTCGGAGGCTGGCTGGAGAAGCAGGGGCGAACGCTGGAGGACATCGACGTCCCGCTGCTCGCCGCGTACGTCTCCGAGCTCGGCGCGTCGCGGCCAGGCCGAGTCCCGCGTAAGCTCGCGCCCGCGACGATCTCCCGGAAGCTCGCAGCAGTGCGCGCGTTCCTCCGCTTCACACTCGGCAAGGGCCGCGTCCCCGACATGCCGCTCACGCCGCGGCGGGGCCGGCGCCTCCCGGACGCCCCGGCCGCCCCCGAGATCGAGGCGATGCTCGAGGGCCTCGACGGCGAAGGCCCCCTCGCTCTACGCAACCGCGCACTCATCGAGCTCGTCTACTCCGCCGGGCTACGTGCCTCCGAAGCCGTCGGCCTCGACCTCGCGGACGTCGACTTCGAGCAGGAGTCGGTGCAAGTGCACGGGAAGGGCGGGAAGGACCGTGTCGTGCCGCTCGGCGAGGAGGCGTCGTATCGTCTCCAGCGCTACCTGAACGAGGGGCGGCCGGAGCTCGTACGCGGCGCGGAGGACGCCTTCTTCGTCTCTGTGCGCGGTCGCCGGCTGGACACGAGCACGCTACGCCGCCTGCTCCCTCATCCACATCGGCTCCGCCACTCTTTCGCGACACACTTGCTCGAGGGCGGCGCCGACCTGCGCACGATCCAGGAGCTCCTCGGCCACAGCTCGCTCTCGACCACGCAGGTGTACAGCCACGTCGACGCGCGCCGCCTCCGTCGAGTGTACGACCGCGCTCACCCACGGTCCTAGATATGTGATAGAAATATCACCTGTTGTCCGATGACGAACAGGTGTGGAAGGCCCTCAGCTCGCCGCATCGGCGCGCCCTCCTCGACGCGCTTCGGGACGGGCCGCAAACCACGACCGCGCTCTGCGAGGTGCTCCCTGAGCTCTCGCGTTTCGCGGTCATGCAGCACCTCGGTGTGCTCGAGCAAGCGGGCGTCGTGCTCGTTCGTCGCAACGGACGGGAGCGCTGGAACGAGCTGAACGCGGTGCCGATCCAGCGCGAGCTCGAGCGCTGGCTCGGAGCGTTCCAGCAGACGAGCGCCGCTCGGCTGCTCGCGTTCGAGCGGCACCTGTACGCCACCAAACCCAAGGAGGAGTCATGAACGACATCCGCCAGATCGCCTTCACGAACGAGCTCCGCTTCGAACGGCCGCGCGAGCAGGTGTTCGAGGCGTTCATCCAGAGCGAGAAGTGGTTCCAGGTCAGCTACGGCGAGGAGCGGCTTCAGCGGATCGTGCTGGAGCGCCGAGTCGGCGGCCAGATCTACGAGGACTGGGGCGACAGCGCCGGCGTGCTGTACGCGACGATCGGCTGGTGGGATCCGCCCGCCGGCTACGCCACCGTGAGCTCGATGCTCGGCGGCGGAATCACCCTGAACCACCGGTACGAGTTCGAGGAGGACGCAGAAGCGACGGTGCTTCGGCACCGTTTCAGCGCCTTCGGGCCCATCTCGGACGAGATGGCCGCCGGCATCGAGTGGCACGGGTCGCTCCAGACGTTCGAGGAGCAGCTGCGCTCCTGGATCGAGCGCGGCGAGGTCATCGCTCCTCCGGAGTACGCGATGAGCTGACGCATGAGATCGTGCGCGCACCGCGAACAGCGGGACAATGGACACCGACGCGCAGGTGGAGGGATTCCTGGGGCTGCTGGCCGCGCGGCGCGCACCTCGCACCGTCGATGCCTACCGCCGTGACCTCGGTTCGCTCGCCGCGTGGCTGAAGCGCCCGCCTGACACCGTCACCACCGAGGAGCTCGAGCGGTACCTGGCCGAGCTACGCGCCCAGGGGCTGTCGAGCTCGACCATCGCCCGCCGCGCAGCTGCGATCCGCTCCTTCTTCCGGCACCTCGTCCTGCTGGGCCGGCGGACCGACAATCCGGCCGCAGACCTGAACCTCCCCCGCCGCACCAGGCGGCTGCCGCGGACGCTGTCGCCGGGCGAGGCGGAGCGTCTGGTCGAAGCGGCCAACGGCACAGGGCCGCGCGACCTGCGGGACCGCGCGCTCGTCGAGCTCCTCTACGGCGCCGGCCTGCGCGTCAGCGAGGCGGTCGGATTGGACAAGACGGGATGCGATCTAGAGGGGCGAATCGTCCGCTGCGTCGGGAAGGGGAACAAGGAGCGGATCGTCCCGGTCGGGAGGCAGGCGATCGAGGCGCTACGCCGCTACCTCTCGCGCGGCCGCCCGTACCTCGACCGTCGGCACCGGCCGGAGCTCTTTCTGAACGCCCAGGGCGGCCCACTCACGCGGGCCGGCGCGTTCCTGATCCTGCGCCGCCTCGCCGCCAAAGCCGGGCTCGAGCCCGAGCGCGTCCATCCGCACCTTCTCCGGCACTCCTTCGCGACGCACCTGCTCGAAGGCGGGGCCGACCTCCGCAGCGTCCAGGAGATGCTCGGGCACGCCGACCTCTCCACCACAGAGCTGTACACCCACGTCACCGACCGCAGAAGGCGGGATCTGTACTTCCAGGCTCATCCGCACGCTCGCCGAGCCCGTGTTTCCTCCACAATCAGGGGGGCACAACCTTCGGCGAACGATGAGCCTTGACCTGCATCTGCTGGCACTGGTGCTGACAACAACCGGGATCGGCTTTCTCATGATCGCGTCGGGGATCCACAAGAGCGCGCTCGAGTGGAGGAACCGAACGCGCTTCTGCCCCTCGTGCGGCCACAGGATCGAGGGCCGCACCTGCCGCTGCACTGATTAGCGAGCGGCCTTCTTCTTCAACCCTGCAGCGACGCGCTTCGCCGCCTCACGCAGTTGCGCGTCCTGATCCTCGCTCTCGGACAGGCCCTGGAGGAGCACCATGGTGTCGCGCTGCGGCGACCCGTTCCTGAGGCACACGATCGCCAGGCGGCGGACCGCCTGGTTCGGATCGGAGCTCGCCAGCGTATGCAGGAGCGGCCGGACGGCGTTGACGGGGCCGGGCGCGTCGCGCGACAACAGCTCGAGCGAGACGAGGGCGGAGCCGCGGCAGGCTGGGCTCGTGTCCTCGAGGCCCCGGCGGAGCAGCTCGAGCTTTTGCCGGAAGCGGAACTGGCCGATTGCGCGGTACGCGACCGCGCGTTCCTGGTAGTCCTCGCTGCGCGCAGCCGCCTCGAGCTCGTCGGCCCACTCAATCCGCATCGTGGCGAGGTCGCGCTCGGCTCCGCGCTGGGCGAGCTCGTCGGCCGACGCGGCGGCCTCGGCAAGCGTCAACGGTCACCTCCGAGCGGATCGTGCCCGGATGGCCGCGAAAAGCAAGCGTCGCAAGGACGCAGGGAGCGTTCGTAGCCGGAGGCTACGGGCGCGACCGAGGACGCTGCGACGCGCCGCTTTGCAGCGGCCAGACGCGTGCGAGCCGCGCTGGAGTAGGCCGCCAACTAACTGGGAACCGGGGCGCCGCCGACCTCGGAGACGGGTCGGCTGGGAGGTCCGATGTAGCGAGCGGATGGCCGGATCAGACGGCCGGTGCGCTTCTCCTCGAGGATGTGCGCCGACCAGCCGGCGACCCGCGCGCACGCGAACATCGCCGGAGTCAGATCGGGCGGAACATGCGCGACGTCGAGGACGACGGCCGAGTAGAACTCGACGTTCGTCGCGATCACGTAGTCGGGCTTGTAGTCCCGCAGCGCCGCGAGCGCGGCTTCTTCGAGAGCTTCCGCCACTTCGAAGCGCGGCGAGCCGAGTTCCTTGGCCGTCTGCTTGAGGATGCGAGAACGCGGATCCTCGGCGCGGTAGACGCGGTGCCCGAACCCCATGATCTTGCCGTGGCTGCCCAGGATCTCCTTCACGTACCCCTCTGGATCACCGGTGCGTGCGACCTCGTCCAGCATCGGCAGTACGCGCGCTGGAGCGCCCCCATGCAGAGGCCCGCTCAACGCCCCGACAGCCGCTGACATCGCGGCTCCGCAGTCGGCCCCCGTAGAGGCCGTGATCCGAGCGGTGAAAGTGGATGCGTTCAGTCCGTGCTCGGCGGTGCAGATCCAGTAGGTGTCGATCGCCTTGACGTGGTCGGGATCGGCTTCGCCGCGCCAGCGCAGCAGGAACTTCTCGGCCGCGCTCTCGCCCTGTGCGACGACGTCGTCGGCAGCAGGCTCCCGCCCGTCGTGCAGGGCCGCGGAGCGCGCCACGATCTCCATCATCTGCGCGGACAGGCGCCCCAGATCGCTACGCGCCTCCTCCGACGAGATGTCGACCAGCTTCTTCAGCCCCCACACGCTCGACAGCCGCGCCGTTTCGGCCTGCAGGTCGGAAGGAGCGCTTCCGGTGAGTCCGGCCGGCTCGTAGGGCTCGGGCTCGGGCATCCCCGGCGTGAAACTCTCGTCCACGAGCAGGCCCCAGATTTGCTCGTAGTGGAACTTGCCTACGAGGGGCTCGACGTCGACGCCGCGGTAGCGCAGGTGCCCGCCTTCGCGGTCGGGCTCCATGATCTCGGTTTGGAAGGCCACGACGCCTTCGAGGCCCGGCTTGAACTCGTTCATCCGGATGGAATCTACCGATAGAGTGGCGCGCCGTGGCTCACAGCGTGACCCTCATCCCCGGTGACGGCATCGGCCCGGAGCTGACGGATGCGACGAGACGCGTCCTCGAATCGACCGGCGTCGAGTTTGCCTGGGACGTCCAGGAGGCCGGCGCGGATGTGATGGACCAGTACGGCGGGAACCCGCTTCCGGACGGGGTGCTCGAGTCGATCAAGCGCAACGGCGTCGCGCTCAAGGGGCCGATCACGACCCCGGTCGGTACCGGCTTCCGCTCGGTCAACGTCACGCTGCGGAAGACGCTCGACCTCTACGGCCAGGTCCGGCCGTGCAAGAGCTACCGCGGCGTCCGCTCGCGCTACGAGGACGTCGACCTGATCATCGTGCGGGAGGCGACCGAGGATCTCTATGCGGGAATCGAGTATGAGGAAGGATCGGAGGACGCGCGTGCCCTGATCGACTGGATCGGTGAGCACGGCGGGAAGGTCCGCAAGGACTCGGGCATTTCGGTCAAGCCGATCTCGGTCGAGGGGACGCGGCGCATCTTCGAGTTCGCCTTCGACTACGCCCGCAAGAACGGCCGCCGCAAGGTGACCGCCGTGCACAAGGCGAACATCATGAAGTTCTCGGACGGGCTCTGGCTCCGCGTAGCCCGCGACGTCGCCGAGGAACATCCGGGAATCGAGTTCGACGACCGCATCGTGGACAACCTGTGCATGCAGCTCGTCCAGCGGCCGGAGGAGTACGACATGCTCGTGCTTCCGAATCTGTACGGGGACATCGTCTCCGACCTGTGCGCCGGTCTCGTCGGCGGGCTAGGGCTCGCACCGGGGGCCAACTTCGGCACGAAGGCCGCGGTCTTCGAGCCCACGCACGGCTCGGCGCCCAAATACGCCGGCCTGAACAAGGCAAACCCGATGGCGATGATCCTTTCCGGCACCCTCATGCTCAGACACCTCGACGAGATGGAGGCCGCGAACAGGCTCGAGGCTGCGATCGCCGACGTGATCGCCGAGGGCGAGAGCGTGACCTACGACATGAAGCCGACGCGCGACGACCCGACCGCAGTCGGAACGAGCGAGGTCGCGGACGCAATCATCGACAAGCTCGGCGTGGCCGTATGACCGATCTTCCGGTCGGCCGGCACGACTTCACGCCTCTGGAAGGACGGCGCAAGGTCACCGTGGTCGGCGCGGGCGCGGTGGGCGCGACCGTCGCACAGGAGGTCGCGCGGCGCGACCACTCTCAGGTTGTTCTGGTGGACATCATCGAGAACCTCCCGCAGGGCAAGGCGCTCGACATCAACCAGGCAGGCGCCGTCCTCGGTTACGAGCCGACGGTGATCGGCTCGAACGGGTACGAGGAGACGGCCGGGTCGGACGTGATCGTCATCACCTCGGGCAAGCCGCGCTCACCGGGCATGAGCCGCGACGACCTGGTCATGACGAACCAGAGCATCGTCAAGTCGGTGACCGAGCAGGCCGTTGCACGCTCCCCCGACGCGATAATCATCGTCGTCACCAACCCGCTCGATGCGATGTGCCACGTGGCGAAAGACGTGTCCGGCTTTTCCAAGGAGCGCGTCTTCGGCCAGGCCGGCGTACTCGACACGGCCCGCTTCCGCACGTTCGTCGCCTGGGAGACCGACTCGTCGGTCAAGGACGTGCAGGCCGTTGTGCTCGGGGGGCACGGAGACCAGATGGTCGCCGTCGTCTCGGCGACCGCCGTCGGCGGGGTGCCGCTCACGAAGCTGGTGCCGGAGAAGCGGATCGCCGAGATCGTTCAGCGCACGGCGGTCGGAGGCGGCGAGGTCGTGAACCTCCTCGGAACGTCCGCCTGGTACGCGCCGGGAGCGGCGGTCGCCGACAAGGTCGACACCGTCCTCCTCGACCAGAAGCGCATCATCCCCACGACGGTCTACCTCGAGGGCGAGTATGGGATCGAAGGTCTGTACATGGGCGTGCCCGCCAAGCTCGGTTCGGGCGGGGTCGAGCAGGTCTTCGAGCTCGACCTGAGCGACGACGAACGACAGGCCTTCCAGAAGTCGGCGGACGCGGTGCGCGAGGTCGTCGCGGTTCTTGATCGAGACGGTTCCCAATAAGTTCGCCGGGCGCGAGTACGAGGTCGAGCTCGCGGATCCGGAGTTCACCTCCATCTGTCCTCTGACCGGCGCTCCCGATTTCGGAACGGTCACCATCCGCTACGTCCCGGGCGAGAAGCTGCTCGAGCTGAAGTCGCTGCGGGACTTCCTGGCCGGCTTCCGCTCGCGGGAGATCTTCCAGGAGGAGGTCGTGAACGAGGTTCTGGACGAGGTCGTAGCCAGCGCCGCGCCGGTGCGTGCCGAGGTCGAGGGCGTGTTCAACATGCGCGGCGGGATGACCACGCGCGTGGTGGCACGGACGTGAACCTCGGCCTCGAAGGCCGTACGGCAATCGTCTGCGGCGCCTCCTCGGGGCTCGGGCTGGCGTCGGCTGAGAGCCTGGCGCGCGAAGGCGCGAACGTCGCGATGCTCGCGCGCCGTCGGAAGGCGCTCAAGCTCGAGGCCGAGCGGATTGGTGGCCTCGCCGTCCGCGGCGACGTGCGGAGCCTCGAGGATCTGGCGCGGCTCGTCGACACGACGGTCGAGGCGTTCGGCGGTGTCGACATCGTCGTCAACAACAGCGGCGGCCCGCCGCCCGGGGGAGCTCTCGACCTGACCGACGAAAGGGTCGAGGAGGCGGTCGAGCTCTTGCTGCTCTCGACCATCCGGCTGACCAGACTCTCGCTCCCATACCTCGAACGCAGCGACCAGGGACGGATCATCAACATCGAGTCGAACACCGTGCGGCAGCCGGTCGACGATCTCGTCCTCTCCAACACGATCCGCGCCGGGGTGATCGGTTGGGCGAAGTCGCTCTCGCGCGAGCTGGCGCCACAGGGCATCACCGTCAACTCGATCGCGCCGGGGCGCATCGATACGCCCAGGGTCGCGCAGCTGGGGCACACGGATCCAAGCGAGATCCCGATGGAACGCCTCGGCCGCCCCGAGGAGATCGGCGACGTCGTCTGCTTCCTCGCCTCGGCTCGGGCGTCCTACATCACGGGCGCCGTCGTCCCGGTCGACGGCGGCCTCACACGCTTCCTTCTTTAGTCTGATTTCGTGAATCGGTATTTGACGCCCGCGCGGCTGGCGATCGCGGGGCTCGCGTTGATCCTCCTCGTCGCCCTCGTCCTCTGGCTCGTCCCTTCGAACAGCTACCTACTGCTGCCGGACCAGGCTCGGCCGGTCGCGCCGCTCGTCAAGGTGCCAAAGGACAAGGCCAAGGGAGACGACAAGGGGAGGATCTACTTCCTCGCCGTCCTCGTCCGCAAGGCCAACCTGCTCGAGCGGCTCATCCCCGCCATCCGGGGCGACGGCGCGACACTCGTTCCTGCGTCGGCGCTCCGTCCACCCGGAGTCAGCGAGGGAACGCAGCGCAAGATCGACGAGCACGCAATGTCGGAGTCTCAGAGCGTCGCCGCGGCAGTCGTGCTGCAGGCGCTCCACCGCGACGTGGGGATCACGCCAGCCGGCGCGCCGGTCGATCAGGTCGTGCGCCAGATGCCGGCGTCGGGAAAGCTGCGGAGCGGCGATCTCATCGTGGGACTGGACGGCAAACCGGTCCAGACGTCATGCGGTCTGAGGAACCTGATGGCGTCGAAGAGGCCCGGACAGGAGATCCGGCTGGCGGTCAAGCGTGGGGACAGCGTCCGGCAGGTGACGCTGCGGCCGGTCGCCGACCCGAGCGAGCACGACCGCGCCGTCATCGGAATCCTGCTCGGACAGAACATGCACGTGCGCCTTCCGTTCCCGATCAAGATCAATGCCGGCACGGTTACAGGCCCCTCGGCGGGTCTGGCATTCGCGCTCGAGATCATGGAGAAGCTCGGCCACAACGTCGATCGCGGCTACCGCGTCGCGGCGACCGGTGAGCTGCAGCTCGGCGGCTGCGTCCTCCCGATCGGCGGCGTGAAGCAGAAGACGATCGAGGCCAGGCGATCGCATGTGGACATCCTGTTGGTCCCGGCTGGGGACAACGCGGCCGAGGCGCGCAAGTACGCCGGAACCATGCGCGTCATCGCTGTGAACACCTTTCAACAGGCGTTGCGCAGGCTGGCAACAGTCCCTCCGAAAGCGTGAGATACGGCACTTTTGCTCGCTCGGAAACTCTCGGAAATTCCAAGAAATTCCGTTCAGGCAACCCTCGAAATGGCACTAACCCGTCCTATAGTTGCCCCTCATCAGGGGCACGTAGAGGGGGCACAGAGGGTGCGCAAGCGAGGCGGCATCACCTGCGACGACTGTTACTTCCGGCGGGCGGGGCTGTGTGCCTTGGCGCTCGCGGAACCCTGCCCGACCTTCCGGGCCCACAGTCGAGGCTCCCTGGTTCCGCCGCGTCAGCCGCGGCTGGTGCCGCGGCCGCTGACCGAGCTCGTCGAGCGCTCCGCCTGATGTCGGGGCCGGGGGCGACCGGCTCGCCCGAGCCGCCCCGCCCGGACTCGCGGCCCGAAACGAGCTCCCGGAACGAAGCCCGCGCTTGGCTGATCGTCATCCTGCTCGCGCTCGTCGTCGCCTACCTCATCTGGTTCGCGATCGACAACAGCCACACCGTTCCGGTCCACTGGGTCTTCGGGACCACGCACAGCTCGCTGATCTGGGTGATCCTCGTCACCCTGATTCTCGGCGCGATCGTCGGTCTACTCGCCCTCGGGCTAAGCCGGCGCCGCAGCCGGAGAGCGAAGCGTTCGGACCGCTGACGCGAGCTTGCGGACGCCCTCCGTGATCTCGGCGGTGGTCGCGAAGCTGAATGCGAGCCGGGCCGAGCTCTCCCCGCCCGGACCGGCGAAGAAGTCCGTGCCGCGCACGAACGTGACCCCCTCCTTCTCTGCCCGGACGAGCAATTCCGCCGAATCCACCCCCTCGGCCAGGTCGAGCCAGATGAAGTAGCCGCCTGCGGGGTGGCTCCAGCTCGCGTCCGGAAGCTCACGCTCGAGCGCGTCCAGCATCGCATCCCGCCGCTCACACAGCTTCGCGGTGGTGCGTTCGAGGTTGGGCTCGAGCAGGCCGCTGCGCAGGAACTCCCACACGATCGCCTGCGTGAAGATCACGGGCGACACGTACGTCGACACGGCGATCGCCTCGACTGCGGAGCCCATGTCGGGCGGTAGGACGAGGTACCCGACGCGCAGGCCCGGCGCGATCGTCTTCGAGAACGAGGAGGAGTAGATGACGCGGCCGGGCGGCGCGAGCTCGCGCAGCGAAGGCAGAGGATCTCCTCCGAAGCGGACGAGCCCGTACGGGTCGTCCTCGACCACGAGCAGGTCGCGCTCCTCGGCCAGCTCGATCAGGGCGCGCCGGCGCTCGAGCGACAGCGTGCGTCCGCTCGGGTTCTGGAACGTCGGGATCGTGTAGAGGAACGCCGGCTTCGGGCCTTGGTCGAGTGCGCGTTCGAGAGCCTCCAGGTCGAGCCCGTCGTCGTCCATGCGGATGCCGCTGGTGTCGGCGCCGAGGCGATCGAAGATCTTCAGCGGGCGGTCGTAGGTCGGCGCCTCGACGAGCACGCGCTTGTGCTCGCCCCGGAGGAGGTGCTGCCACAGAAAAGCGAGGCCCTGCAACGACCCGTTGGAGATGACCACCTGCGCCGGATCGACGTCGTGGCGCTCGGCCAGCAGCCGGCGCAGCGGCGGGAACCCGGCCGCCGGCCCGTACTGAGGCGCGTCGCGCTCCTCGCGCGCGAGGACCGCGAGCGTGCACTGCCCGATCTCCTCGACCGGCAGGCAGTCGGGACCGGGAACGCCGCGGGCAAACGAGATCACGGTTCGAGTTTAGAGGTCCGGACGGAGGGATCACGCGCCGCTTCGGGTGCGGCTGGCGAGTGCGAGGCAAGGACGCAGGGAGCGTTCGTATCCGGAGGATACGGGCTGCGACCGAGGACGCCGCATCGCGGCGCCAGACGCGGCCGGGCGGCCCGTGCTTCCCTTCGTTCGGGCCTCCTTAGGTCAGGACCCGGAGGAGGTCGGGGAACCGCTCGACGACCGCATCGGCCCCGGCGAGGTCGTCGCGGCCGAAGCGTCCCAGGGTGATCCCGACGCAGCGGATTCCCGCCGCGTGCGCGCCCTCCACGTCGCGCGGGGTGTCGCCGACCGCCCATGTCTGCCCGGTGGGAACGTCCCCGGCTCGCATCCGCGCGATTGCGATCAGGTCGACGCGGTTCTCGGCGTCGCAACCGAAGGCGCCCTGGCCGGCGGGAAAGAACGAGGCGAGCCCGAGCCGCTCCATTCGAGCACGTGCGATGGGCTCTGGGTTGCCGGTCAGCAGAACGATGCGAGCACGGCGGGCGAGCTCCTGGAGCGTCTCCGGTGCCCCTGGCGCCGCCTGCCAGTACGACGTGTCGAAATCGTCCAGCAGCTCGAGGTAGTGGCCCGAGACGAGCTCGCACCAGCGCGGCAGGCCGCCGTCGATGTTCCCGTCATCGACTCCCGCCGCCTCGAGCACGAGCCGCGCAATGCGCTGGGCGGTCTGCCCCGGATGGTCGACCTTGCGGATGGCATCCGGAGGGAGCTCGAGGCCCCACACCTCCTGGATCGTGTCCAACGTCGCCCGTCCGACGAGCGGGTCTGACGTCAAGAACAACGTTCCGTCGATGTCGAACAGGACGAGCGCGGGGCGTCCTGGGCGTCGTCGGCCTCTTCCGGGCAAGGCCCGGCTCCGCCGACGACTGACGCCGCTAGCGGCGGGATCTTGCGCGCTCGGCGCTTGGCCGTACTGGGTTGTACTGTCCTGCGCGCCTCGCGCTTGGCTCCCTGGCCAGCGGCGCCCCATAAGCGCTCCGCGTTCGGTCTCAGGCAGGAGCGCCGGCCGCCTCGGCGACGAGCTGCGCGACCTCCGTCGGGGTTGTTCCAACGGTGATCCCCACGGCCTCGAGTGCCTCCTTCTTCCCCTGCGCCGTCCCGGACGAGCCGGAGATGATCGCGCCGGCGTGGCCCATCGTCTTGCCGGGTGGCGCGGTGAAGCCGGCGATGTAGGCAAACACCGGCTTGGACATGTTCGCCTCGATGAAGCGCGCGGCCTTCTCCTCCTCGTCGCCGCCGATCTCCCCAACCATGACGACCCGCTCGGTTTCGGGGTCGTCCTCGAACTTGCCGAGGATGTCGATGAAGGACGAGCCCACGACGGGGTCACCGCCGATACCGACGATCGTCGAGTTGCCGAGCCCGAGCTGCGTGAGCTCGTGTCCGATCTGATAGGTCAGCGTGCCCGACCGCGAGACGAGCCCGATCGTGCCCTCGCTGAAGATCTCGCCCGGGATGATCCCCACATTGGACTTGCCCGGCGACAGCACACCCGGGCAGTTCGGCCCGACGAGCGTGATCCCACGGCCCTGGATGTAGTTGTAGACGCGGAGCATCTCGTGGGCGGGAACGTGCTCGGCGATGCAGATGACCGTCCCGATACCCGAGTCGACCGCCTCGTAGACGGCGTCGGTCGAAAACGGCCCGGGGACGAAGACCAGCGAGGTATTCGCCCCCACTTCCTCGACCGACTCCGCCACGGTGTTGAAGACGGGTATGCCCTCGACGTCCTGACCCCCCTTGCCGGGTGTCACTCCCGCGACGACGTTCGTGCCGTAGTTGCGGTTGCGCAGGCCGTGGAAGCGGCCCTCGCGGCCGGTGAGTCCCTGGACGACGAGGCGCGTGTCGAGGTCGACGATGATCGCCATCTAGCGCGGCTTCCTTGCCTTTAGCAGGATCTTCGTGTCCGTGAACCCCCCGCGCTCGTCGATCCGGTCGCCTAGCAGCTCCTTGACGCGCGCGCGATCGGGCCCGACGCAGCCGGTGCGCTCGCACCAGGCGTCGACGTCGCGCCACTTCTCCTCGAAGGCGACCTCCTCGACCTCGAGCCCCGCGTCCTCGAGGAACGATCGCCACTCCTCTTCCGAGTACGAGCGCACGTGCGTCGGGTCGTGGTACCGGCGCTCGATCTCCTCCATCTCCTCGCTCTCGAAGAGTGTGTCCTCGACGAGGACGAGGCGCCGGGCGACACGGGCCATCTGTGTGACCGCGGCGTGAATGTCCGAGAAGTGATGCGGCGCGATCCGCGTCGCGACCGTGTCGAAGGACGAATCCGCGAAGGGGAGGTCCTCCGCGCGGCAGACCACGTCTGGGCGCATGCCCGGGGCGGGATCGGCCGTGACGACGTTGAACCCAGCCTCGCGAAGACGGCGCGCGACGTGCCCCCCACCCGTCGCTACGTCGAGGGCGGTCTCGCCCTCTGCCCACGAGACGAGCAGGTCGAGGTCACGCCCCTCGCGGTGCGTCTCGCTCTCGACGTAGCCCTGCGCGCGCTTCGACCAGAGGTCCGTCATCCCACCAGCTCCACGGCCCGGCGCGCGGCTTCGAGCATCGTCGGCTCGACGTCGATCGGCGCATCCGACTCCTCGAGCATCCGTCGTCCCTCCTCGGCGTTCGTCCCGTCGAGGCGGACGACGATCGGATGGTCGATCTCCATCCGGTCGAGCGCCTCCAGGATCCCGCGCGCGACCTCGTCGCAGCGCGTGATCCCTCCGAAGATGTTGAAGAGGATCGATTTGACCTGCGGATCGGGCGAGATGACCTCGAGGGCGTCGACGACCCCCTCTGCGTCTCCCCCGCCCCCGAGGTCGCAGAAGTTCGCCGGGCGGCCCCCGGCAAGCGCAATCAGATCCAGCGTGGACATGACGAGCCCGGCGCCATTGCCGAGGATGCCGACCTCGCCGTCGAGCTTCACGTACGTGACGCCCTTCTCCCGCGCGACCCGCTCCTGCGGCGGGTACGCCTCGAGGTCGCGCATCGCGGCGATGTCCTCGTGCTTGAAGAGGGCATTGTCGTCGACAGTGAACTTCGAGTCGAGCGCCCGCACCTCGCCCCCTGGGGTGACGATCAGCGGGTTGATCTCGCAGAGCATCGCGTCGCACTCGACAAAGGCCCGGTAGAGCCGGCCGATAATGCCGAGGATCTGCTTCTGCTCCGAGGGATCGTCGATGCCGGCGCCGTAGATGAGCCGCCGCGCCTGCCAGGGCTGGAAGCCCTCGAGGGGGTCGACATGGAGGCGCGAGAGCGCATCGGGGTTGTTCTCGGCGACCTCCTCGATCTCGACCCCGCCCTCGGTGGTCAGCATGAACAGCGGCTTCTTCTCACCGCGGTCGAACGTGATCGAGAGGTAGTACTCCCTGGCGATATCCGAGGCCTTCTCGATCCAGAGCTTCTTCACGACGTGGCCGCGGATATCCAGCCCGAGGATGTCCCGAGCCTTCGCCTCCGCATCGGCCGGATCCTCGGCCAGCTTTACGCCGCCGGCCTTCCCGCGGCCGCCGGTCAGCACCTGCGCCTTGACGACCACCTGCCCGCCGAGCTCCTCGGCGGCGGCACGCGCCTCCTCCGCCGTGGTCGCAAGCCGCCCTTCCGACACGGGGATGCCGAAGCGCTTGAAGAGCTCCTTGCCCTGGTACTCGTGGAGGTCCACCGCGGGCTGAGTCTAGTGACCGTTCGACGAGAAGTGCTGGAAGTCTTGGACCGATCCGCTCCAGTAGCCTCCCCACCCCCAGCCGATCGACTCGAAAGCGCGGACGACCACGTCGCCGGCGTGGATCATCGCCCGGTGGTTCCTCGACCGGTTGAGGTACTTGACGCTCTTGCGATGGGACGTCCGGCCGCCCGAGACGTAGGGATTCTCGAGCGGGTTGAGGTCGATCGCCAGCCCGTACGCGTGGTTCGACCAGTTGCTCGAGCCCGTCGCAGACCGGCAGTTGAAGGACGACGTGTTGTCGTGCTCGATCGACTGGAAGTCGCTCCCACCGTAGACGTCCACGGGCACCATGCGCCGGATCGGGTAGTGGGCGAGGTAGAGCTTCCTGAAAACGCTCACCACCGACTTCGCGACGGAACGGTTCACGATCAGCTCCCCGAGGTGGCGCTGCCGGTCGAACCCGAGGTAGCTCACCCGTACGTCGCGAAGCTCCGAGAGCCCGACGGGGCACCCGGAGCGCCACGAGACGCCCGTCATGGCCCGCTTCTGCTCCGCGCCGATGTGCGAGATCCGCCATTCGAAGCGGGCGCTCCGCTGGGTCGAAGCAGAGGCTGGAAGCGCGACGGCGAGAACCGCGAGAAGGAGAAGACCCCGGCGCATGCCGCGAGCCAGAGTAGCTGGGACTCAGGACTAGACTCGGCGCAATGGACGCGATCGTCGTCGAGGACCTGCGCAAGCGTTACGGCGACGTCCAGGCGCTCAACGGCGTCAGCTTCCGCGTCAGCGAGGGAGAGGTCTTCGGACTGCTCGGCCCGAACGGGGCGGGCAAGACCACGACCGTCAAGGTGCTGGCCACGCTGACGAAACCGGACTCCGGGCGAGCCGAAGTGGTCATGCAGGACGTCGTCAAGGACCCCGACGGTGTCCGTCGCACGATCGGATATGTGCCGCAGGGCTCCGGCGTCGACCGCGACGCCACTGGCCGCGAGAACCTGACCCTGCAGGGACGCATCCAGGGAATGGGCGGGGCCGAGCTGAAGAAGCGGGTGGACGAGCTGCTCGACCTGGTGGGGATCGAGGATGCGTCTGACCGCGTCGTGCGTGGCTACTCGGGCGGGATGAAGCGGCGGCTCGACGTCGCGCTCGGACTCGTCCACCGTCCCCGCGTCGTCTACCTGGACGAGCCGACGACCGGCCTCGACCCCGAGGCGCGGGTGAGTATGTGGGACGAGCTCGGGAGGATCGCCGGGCGGGAATCACTGACGATCCTGCTCACCACGCACTACCTCGAGGAGGCAGACCACCTCGCGAACCGTCTGGCCATCGTGAGCCGCGGCCAGGTGGTGGTCGAGGGGACGCCGAGCGAGCTCAAGCGCAGCCTCGAGGGCGACTCCGTGATCGTGGAGCTGTCGGACGGCAACTCGCCCGATGCGCGGCGGATCATCGAGAGCCTCGACGGCGTGCGCGATGTGCGCGCCGAAGGACGGCAGTTGCGGAGCCGCGTTGACCACGGGGCGCGCGCGATCCCCCAGATCCTCACCGCGCTCGACCGCAACGGGATCGCGGTCGAGGCGGTCGACTCCCACCGCCCATCCCTCGACGACGTGTACCTCCACTACACGGGCCGGGACTTCCGCGAGGAGGACGAGGCCGCCACCGAGTGAGCGTCGCGCGGGACACGTGGTACATGGTCGGCCGGCAGGCGCGGAACCTCATGCGCGAGCCGATCTGGATCGCGCTGCTCGTCATCCAGCCGCTCGTCTGGCTGACGCTCTACGGCCAGCTGTTCAAGAGGGTCGTGAACCTCCCGGGCGGCGGGTTCGGCACAGCCTCGTACATCACGTTTCTCGCGCCGGCGATCGTGGTCATGAACGCGTTCTTCGGTGGGACGTGGAGCGGAATGGCGATGATCGCCGACCTCGACCGGGACGTGATCCCGCGCTTCCTCGCGACTCCGGTGAGCCGATTTGCCCTCGTTGCCTCACAGGTCGTACGCGCCGCGCTGATCTCGATCATCCAGGGCTTGATCATCCTCGTCATCGCATTGCCCCTCGGCGTCAGCATCCACGCCGGCTTTGCCGGCTGGCTCGTCATCCTCCTCGCCGCCGGCCTCGTTGCCGCGCCGTTCGCCGCGCTTTCCACGGCGATCGCGCTGCTGACACGGAAGGAGGCGACCATGATCGCCGTCGCCAACTTCATCGGGCTGCCCCTTCTCTTCGTGTCGTCGACGCTGATCGCGCTCGACCAGATGCCTCACTGGATGCAGGTGACGGCTCGTTACAACCCGGTCAACTGGGGCGTGATTGGAGCGCGGCAGGTGGTGCTCCCGGGAACGGACTGGGCGAGCGTCGGAGAGCATCTCGGCCTCCTCTTCGCGCTCACCCTCGCCACGACCGGTCTGGCAACCTGGACGTTCAGGGCCTACCAACGTTCCCTCTAGTGAAGCGATGACGGTGTCCGATCTCAGCTGCCTGGCCGCTCAGCTCGACGGCGTTGTCGAACGTAACCGCGACGGTCTGTTGGACTGGCGCTACCGCGGGCGCCTGGTTGCCCGGCAGATCGACGACAGCCACGTCGTCATCCGGGCGTCGTTCGGCTCCAGAGATTTCCTGCTGCAATCGTTCCCCGACACGTTCTCGGTGCCAAAGCGCTTTGCCAAGCACATGATGATCGTCGCCGATATCGAGAAGGGCAACGCAGATGCCGTGGAAGACGCGGTCATCGGTGCCTGGGAGCTGCAGTCCGGCAAGTAGCTGTCTTGGACTGGTCTAAGGCGTAACTGGCTCAACTAGGCCAAATGCCAGCCACGGGAAACGAGCCGCAAAGGGTTACGCCAAAAGCGCAGATAGGATCGGGGCACACGACCGAAAGGGGGCTTTCGCAGTGGAGGAGACGCGCACCACCTTGACGGACGACGAGATCCAGACCACAGCGCCGGGCGACACACGTCAACGCTTCTCGGTCACGGACGCCGATCAGGACGACACCGACACGTCGGACAGCGACACCGACGGGACCGATTCAGACACCGACGGCACCGACAGTTAGGAGCGCCCTCGAGCGTTGCGTCGAGCCCGTCGCATCCGACGAGTTCCTCGCGCGCTACTGGGAGCAGAAGCCGCTCGTCGTCCACCGGGAGGAGCCGGATCGCTTCCACGATCTGCTCTCGCCTGCTGACGTCGAGCGGCTGATCTGCTCGAGCTCGCTCCGCCTTCCCGCCTTCCGCCTCGTTCGCAACGACGTGGCCATCGACGCTCGGTCCTACACGACCGACCTGAGCTGGGGACCTGAGCCTTTCAGCGGGACGATCGACGTCGACCGCGCGCTGCGGCACTTCGAGGAGGGTGCCACCATCGTCCTGGAAGCTCTCCATCACAGCTGGGGGCCGCTCGCCGGCTTCTGCCGAGAGCTCGAGACCACGCTGGGCGAGCCCGTGCAGGCGAACGCCTACTTCACCCCCCGCTCTGCGCAGGGTCTTCCCCTGCACCACGACACGCACGACGTCATCGTCCTCCAGGTGGCGGGAAAGAAGCACTGGCGTGTCTTCGAGCCAGTCATCGACCTGCCACGGAAGGATCAGAAGTATTCGCGGGTGAAGCACGGCGACCCGGGCGAGCCCGTGGAGGACTGCGTGCTCGAGGCCGGCGACACAATGTACCTCCCGCGCGGCTGGATCCACGACGCGCTGACGACCGACTCCGAGTCGCTTCACCTCACGATCGGCGTGAAGGTCTACACCTGGATGGACGCGGTGAAGGCGGCGCTCGAAACCTGCGGTGACGACATCGGATTCCGCCGCTCTGTGCCGGCCGACGGCGAGATGCAGGCCGACCTCCTCGAGGTGCTGTCGGAGCGCCTGTCACCGGACAGCGTGATGAGGCGCAAGCGCGAGCGCTTTCTCGGCGGGCGGCGGCCGATACGCGAACAACAGCTCTCGCAGCTCCGCACGTTGGACGAGCTCACGGTGGAGACGCCCGTCGCGCGCCGCGAGACTACGCTCGCGGAGCTCGACTTCCCGCACCTGTCGTTCGAAGGCAAGACGATCGACTTTCCCGCGCATGTGGAAGAGGACATCGAGTTCGTCGCGTCTGCCGACGGCGAGTTCACCGCCACGGATCTGCCGGGCGATCTGGACGAAGAGGGCCGGCTCGTCCTCATCCGCCGCCTCATCCGCGAAGGCTTTCTACGTAGCGTCTGACCTCGTCCGGCGAACGCAGGTGGACGGCCTCGGCGTCGGACCGCCGGAGACGCTCGAGGACCTGCGGCCGGTCGTCGCGCTCGAAGTTCCACATCCATTTCAGAAACGCCCAGTCGAGCCCTTCCTGACATCCCGCGGGCAGGTCGGGGCGGTGCAGGCGTCGTTCGCGCACGAAGCGCCGGAGTGCACGCGCGATGCAGATCCGGCGCGGCAGGTCGAGGAAGATCGCCGTGTCGGCCCGCTCGAAGCGCGCGTCACCGGTACCGACGAAGTTCCCGTCCATGATCCACCGCTCTCCCGCCACCGCGTCGTCGACCGCGCGGCGGAATTCGTCACGGGGTCCCGCCTTCCATCCCGGTTGCCAGAAGAGCGGATCCAGGTGCACGACCGGCAGCCCCGTCCTCCGGGACAGCTCGCGCGACAGCACGCTCTTACCCGAGCCTCCGTTGCCGAGAACGACCACGCGCTGCACTACGTGACGACGTAGTGGACGGGGCGCTTCATCGCGTCGGAGTCACACGTCAAGTACATCGGCTCGCCTTCAACCTTCGTGACCTCGAGCTCGTGCCGCTCCCCTGCGGCCTCGAACACGACATGCAATCCCTCCACGCCGACGAGTCGGAGGTCGTCGATGCCGGTGAGGCCCAGCCGCTCGCGCAGGGCGCGCTCCGCCGCCTGCGCGGGGAACGTGTATGCCGAGCGTCCCCGGTAGCAGTCCAGATAGATCCGTCCGCCGAGGTAGTTGTCGAGCAGCGGGAGCACGTCGCCGAGCCCCACACGGCCGAAGTACAGACCCTCGGGAAAGCAGACGAGGTTGCCTGCGAACCGGTCGCCGCCGACATGCGTGCACTGCCAAACCCATTCGGGATCGACCTGGTCGCGAAGCGCGTCGTAGAGCGGGCGGCCGTACCGGGCACAGCAGCGGTCGCGCTTCCCGTGAGTGCAGACCGCGAACAGCGGCTCGTCCACCGGCTCGCCCCGGTCGGTGCCGAAGAGGTCGAGGCCGACCAGCTCCTCGTGGACCGCGAGCTCTAGCCGATGGAGGCTCGGGTCGCGCTCCGTCGTCGTCGCCGTGTAGCAGACCACACCGTGCCGCTCCTGGCGCGGACGTCGGATGAACAGGAGGCGCGACCGCGGTCGCGAGAGCTGGCCGGCTAGGTGCTCCTTGACCGCCGGAGCGAGCATGCTGCCCGGCAGCGGCTCGGGACTCCAGAGCCCGCGGTATTCGAGCAGGATCCAGTTGTCGATCCGGCTCGCCGTCGCCGCCAGGGACTCGCCGGACCCCGCCGACACGTCCGCGCAGAGCGGCCTACGGCTCGTCGCCATCCTGCGTGATGACGCAGATCACCTGACCGGCGTTGACAGCCTGCCCCGCAGCGACAGAGAGCTCGGACACGACCCCGTCCCGGTGCGCAGTGATCTCGTTCTCCATCTTCATCGCCTCGACCACGCACAGCACCTGGCCGGAGGAAACCTCGTCACCGTCCGCGACGTCGACCGCGAGCACCGTCCCCTGCATCGGGCTCGTCACCGCGTCACGTGCGTGACCGCCGTGGGCGTCCTGCCGGCGGTCGTGCCGACGGCGGGCCAGCTCCTTGAACTGCGGCTCCGGAACGAGCACGCGCACCTCGTACCGGCGGCCGTCCAGCTCGACCAGAGACGTGCGGGTATCCATCGCCCGCCCGTTCGCGCCGGCCGTCGCGCCGGCCGGCTCGAGCTCCTCCGCCTGCTGTGCCAGCAGCTCCGAGTCGACCAGCCCGAAGCAGGTCTCTCCCTCGACGAAACACTGCTGTGAGAGGAGCGCGCGGTGAAAGCCGATGAGCGTCTTCGGCCCCTCGATCACGTACTCCTCGAGCGCGCGCAGCATGCGCCGCCGCGCGTGTTCTCGGTCGAGCCCGTGGACGATCACCTTGGCGATGAGCGGGTCGTACGTTCCGGAAACCTCTGAGCCGTCGGCCACGCCCGAGTCGACGCGCACGCCCGGCCCGGCGGGCTCGCGATACGCGGTGATCAGTCCGGGCGACGGGAGGAATCCCGCCGCGACGTCCTCGGCGTTGATCCGGCACTCGATCGCGTGGCCGGAGAAGCGGACGTCCTCCTGCCGGAACGAGAGCGGCTCGCCTGCGGCGATGAGCACCTGCTCGCGCACGAGATCGAAGCCCGTGACGAGCTCGGTGACGGGATGCTCGACCTGGATGCGCGTGTTCATCTCGAGGAAGAAGTACTCCCCCTCCCGCGAGAGGAGCCCCTCGATCGTCCCCGCGCTGCGGTAGCCGACCGCACGGGCCGCGTCGATCGCGATTCCACCGATCCGCTCGCGGAGCTCCGCCGATACCGCCGGCGACGGCGTCTCCTCCACGAGCTTCTGGTGCCGCCGCTGAATCGTGCAGTCGCGCTCGCCGAGGTGGACGACGTTGCCGTGCGCATCCGCGAGAACCTGGACCTCGACGTGCCGAGGGTCCTCGAGGAACCGCTCGACGTACACCGTGGAGTCCCCGAAATAGGCCTCGCCCTCCCGGCGCGCCGACGTGTACGAACGCTCCACCTCGTCTGGCGACCGCGCGACCTTGAGTCCCTTCCCGCCACCGCCGGACGCCGCCTTGATCGCGAGCGGATAGCCGATCTCCTCCCCGAGCGCGAGCGCCTCCTCAGCCGTCTCCACCGGCTCAGTAGTCCCCGGGATGATCGGCACCCCGGCCGCCTTCATGCGCTCGCGCGCCTCCACCTTCGAGCCCATGGCCTCGATTGCCTCGGGTGGGGGTCCGATCCACGCGAGTCCGGCGTCGGCGCAGGCGCGCGCAAAGCCGGCATTCTCGGCGAGGAAGCCGTACCCGGGATGGACTGCCGCGGCATCCGCGCGGCGGGCGGTCTCGATGATCCTCTCGACGTTGAGATAGCTCTGTGCGGCCGGGGGAGGCCCGATCAGGTACGCCTCGTCCGCGTACCCGACGTGGAGCGACCCGCGGTCGGCCTCGGAGTACACGCCGACCGTCCCGATCCCGAGCTCACGCAAGGTCCGGAAGACGCGGATCGCGATCTCCCCGCGATTGGCGACCAGGATTTTCGGGAACGGCGGCATGCCGGCGTATTCTCCCTACGGAATGTCCCTGGCCGATCAGCTCACTCTGACTCGCATTGCGGCGGTGCCGTTCGTCGTCTTGTTGTACGCCCTTGACTTCGACGGGCACAACTACTGGGCGACCGCGCTGTTCGTCGTCGCGATGACGACCGATTGGTTCGACGGCCGCGTCGCGCGACGGCACGGACGGACGTCCCAGCTCGGATCCTTGCTCGATCCCGTGGCGGACAAGATCCTCGTCATCTCGGTGCTCGTCGTGCTGATCGACCAAGGTGTCTTTCCCGGCTGGATGGTCGCCGCGATCGTTGCCCGCGAGTTCCTCGTCTCGGGGCTGCGGCTGGCCGCGCTCGAGCGGGGAGTGGTCATGAGGGCACGCGACCTCGGCAAGCTGAAGACGTGGTCACAGGCCCTCGCCGCCGCGATCGGGGGATTTGCCGCAGCGGGGGCATGGACGGATCGCGCCGCATGGTGGGCGCTCCTGGTCGCGGTCGTCCTGACGTGGGTCTCCGGGCTCGACTACGCGCGCGTGGCGCCCAAGCTCCTGCGGGGCCGCGCGACCGCCTGAGCTTCGACCGCCTCGCGCAGCCCGGCTTGCCTCCAGGCACTCGTGTAGGCGGAATGCATGGACACGCCCACGACGAGCCTCGCCAGGGCCAGCTCGATCGCCTCGCGCTCGTCCCGATCTGGTTGCGGCGTGATCTCCACGTCCATCCGCGGCGAAGCCTAGAACTTCCATCGGCATGACCGACTTCTCCAAGAAGCTGATCCGGTCCTCGGGCTACGAGCGAGCCGGATTTGCCGAGCGCTACGACCGCCATCGTCCCCGCCCTCCCGACGTCCTGCTGGAGAGGCTCTGTCGGTACGCGCGCGTCGAAAAGCCGGCGCTGGTGGTCGATCTCGGCTGTGGGACGGGCCTGTCCACGCGGGCCTGGAGCGGTCGGGCGGAGCGGGTCGTCGGCGTCGAGCCCAATCCCGCGATGCTCGCCGCGGCCGCTGAGGCGCCTCGCGTCGAGTTCCGCCAGGCATTCGCGCAGGAGACGGGGCTGGACGACGACTGCGCCGACATCGTCACCGTCTCGCAGGCGCTCCATTGGATGGATCCCGACCCCACGTTCGCCGAAGCCGCCCGCATCCTCCGGCCTGGTGGGCTGTTCGCGGCCTACGACTACGACTGGCCGCCTGTGGTCGACCCGGAGGTGGACGAGGCCTTCGTCGCCTATCAGGCTCGCCGCGCCGAGATGCGCGCGGCGCGCGGGATCCAGCAAGGAGCCGATCGCTGGTCGAAGTCGGGTCACCTCGACCGCATGCGCGACAGCGGGCGCTTTCGCTTCTGCCGCGAGCTCCTCCTTCATTCGATCGAGGAGGGCGATGCCGACCGCGTGGTGGGCTTCGCCTACAGCCTCGGGCTCCCGGCGGCGATGGACGACCCCGAGCTGGAGCGGGAGCTGCGCGTGTCCGAGCTGGAAGACATGGCCCGCCGCGTGCTCGGCGACCGGACGGTGCCTTTCCTGTTCGGCTACCGAGTCCGGATCGGCGTGCGCTAGAGCGGGATGTTCCCGTGCTTGCGGGGCGGACGCGGCTCACGCTTGGTGAGTGCAGTCTCGAGCGCGTCGATCAGCACGGGGCGCGTGCGCCGCGGCTCGATCACGTCGTCCACGTACCCGCGTTCGGCCGCGACGTACGGGTTCGCGAATCGTTCGCGGTAGTCGGCGATCAGCTCGTCTCGGCGCGTGTCCGCATCGTCGGCCTCCTCCAGCTCGCGGCGGAAGACGATGTTGACGGCCCCCTCCGGCCCCATCACGGCAACCTCGGCCGTCGGCCACGCGAAGTTGAAATCGGCACGGATGTGCTTGGAGCTCATGACGTCGTACGCGCCGCCGTAGGCCTTGCGTGTGATCACCGTGAGCTTCGGCACCGTCGCCTCCGAGTACGCATACAGGAGCTTCGCGCCGTGGCGGATGATCCCACCCCACTCCTGCGAGGTGCCCGGGAGGAAGCCGGGAACGTCGACGAATGTGATGAGCGGGATGTTGAAGGCGTCGCAGGTGCGGACGAAGCGGCCGGCTTTCACGGAGGAGTCGATGTCGAGGACGCCGGCCAGCGACCTCGGCTGGTTCCCCACGAGGCCGACGGGATGGCCGTTCAGCCGCGCGAACCCGCAGACGATGTTCTCGGCGAACCGCTCCTGGATCTCGAGGAACTCGCCGTCGTCCACGACGCGCTCGATCACCTGCTTCATGTCGTACGGCTTGGCGGGATCGTCGGGGATGAGCGTGTCGAGCTCCTCGTCCTCGCGGCCGGCGGGATCGCTCGGGGTCGCGTACGGGAGCGGATCGAGGTTGTTCTGCGGCAGGAACGAGAGCAGGTAACGCGCGTCCTCGAGACACGCTTCCTCATCCGGCGAAACCAGATGGGCCACGCCCGACTTGGCCGCGTGCGTCGCCGCGCCGCCGAGCTCCTCGAACGTGACCTCCTCGCCGGTGACCGTCTTCACCACGTCGGGCCCTGTGATGAACATGTACGACGTCCCCTCCACCATGAGCACGAAGTCGGTCATGGCCGGCGAATAGACCGCGCCGCCCGCGCATGGGCCCATGATCAGGCTGATCTGTGGGATGACGCCGGAGGACTGGACGTTGCGCCAGAAGATCTCGGCGTAGCCGGCGAGCGAGACGACGCCTTCCTGGATGCGCGCCCCACCGGAGTCGTTGATCCCGATGACCGGGCAGCCCATCTTGGCCGCCAGATCCATGACCTTGCAGACCTTCTCCGCGAACACCTCCGACAGGCTCCCCCCGAAGACGGTGAAGTCCTGGGAGAAGACGAAGACCTTGCGGCCGAAGATCGTCCCGTAGCCCGTCACGACCGCATCGCCCCACGGCCGCCGCTCGAGCATCCCGAAATTGGACTCGCGGTGGCGGACATAGCGGTCGAGCTCGACGAACGAGCCCGGATCGAGAAGCTTCAGCAGCCGCTCGCGAGCCAGCAGCTTGCCCTGCGAGCGGTGGCGCTCGACCGCGCGGCCCGTGCCGGCGTGAAGTGCCTCATCCCTGAGCCTGCCGAGCAACTCGAGCTTGTCCTGGGTGCGGTCGCCGGTCTCGGCCACGCGCCGGAGCCTAACTGGGGCGCTGGTAGCGTCGCGGGGTGCGCGACCGTTTGCCTCCGGCGCTCAGGGAGCGTGATTTCTCGCTGCTCTGGGTGACGAACATCGTCACCGGCCTCGCTGCGCAGATGATCCTGGTCGCGGTCGGATGGCAGGTGTACGCGATCCACCGGGACCCGCTCGATCTCGGGCTGGTCGGCCTCGTCGAGTTCGTGCCACTCCTCCTGCTCGCCCTGCCCGCGGGACAGCTCGCCGACGTGGTTCCGCGGCGCGCGATCATCGCCGTCTCCCTCGGGCTCGAGGTCGCGATCGCCCTGCTCTTGCTCGCCGTCACGATCTCCGGCCGGCAGCAGCTGTGGCCCTACCTCGCGCTCGCCGCCGCGAGCGGCGTCGCCGCCGGGATCTCGGCACCCGCGCTGCGAGCTCTCCTTCCGGAGCTCGTGCCGGCGGAGATCATGCCGGGGGCGATGGCCCTCCGCTCAGTCGGATGGCAGATTTCCGTGGTCGCCGGCCCGGCGATCGGCGGGCTCATCTTCTCGATCTCGCCGAAGATCCTCTACTCGCTGTCCGCCGGCCTCTTCCTCGGCGGGCTCGGCTGCGTGCTCGCACTGCACAAGCGGCCCGCAGCGAGCGATCCTGGGAGTGAGGCGCCGGGGATGCGGAGCCTCGTGGGCGGGATCCGTTTCCTCCTCCGGACCCCGATGGTGCTCGGCGCGATCCTGCTCGACCTCTTCGCGGTGCTCTTCGGCGGCGCGATCGCGCTTGCGCCGGTCTTCGCGCGCTCGATCCTCCACGTCGGCCCGGTCGGACTCGGTGCGTTGCGGACGGCACCGGCGGTGGGCGCGCTCATCGCTGCACTGCTGCTCACGAAGCGGCCGCTGCGCTGGCCCGCGGGCCCGACGCTGCTCGTCGTCGTGGCGCTGTTCGGCCTCTGCATGATCGTCTTCGGGCTGTCGAAGTGGCTCCCGGTCTCGCTGGCGGCGCTCGCGCTCGCCGGATTCGTGGACATGATCAGCGTGAACATCCGCTCCACGACCGTCGCACTCGTCACGCCGAACGAGCTCCGGGGACGGGTGACGGCTGTCGAGATGGTGTTCATCAGTGCGTCGAACGAGCTGGGTGCGTTCGAGTCGGGAGTCGTGGCGTCTCTCGTGGGGACCGTCACGTCGGTCGTGGCCGGAGGGATCGCGACGATCGGTATCGCCCTCTCGTGGACCAGGCTCTTCCCCTCGCTCGCGCACCTCGGGCGGTTGGAAGATCTCCGGCCAGCGCCGGTTAGAGTCGGATGATGGCGCTCGACCGCTCCACCATCTGGCCCTACGAGGACGGAGAGCCTGGTGACTTCTTCTACTCACGCTATGACCACCCGACCGGAGTGGAGGCGGAACGCGCACTCGGAGAGCTGGACCGTGGGCATGCGCTCCTCTTCTCCTCCGGCTCGGCGGCCGCAACGGCGGCCGTCCTCGGGCTCCTCTCCCCGGGACAGGCGATCGCACTCGCGGAGGGCTGCTACTACGGGACGGCGCTGATCTTCCGCGAGCTCGAGCGCTGGGGCGTGCGCTTCATCGAGTTCGATCAGACGGGGCCGCCGCCGGAGGGCGTCGACCTCGTCTGGCTGGAAGCGCCCTCGAATCCGTTTCTGACCTTTCCGGACATGGAGGCGGCCGGTGCTCACCCGGCGCGGGTGCTGGTCGACGCGACCGCCTCGACACCGGTGCTCTTCCGGCCGCTCGAGCACGGCGCCGACTTCGTCCTGCACAGCGCGACCAAGTACCTGGCCGGCCACCACGACGCGCTTGCCGGTGTCCTAGTCTTCGCATCGGAAGAGGAGCGCGAGCGGGTCAAGGGCTTCCGCGGCCGAACCGGGCCAATTGCCGCCCCTGACACCGCGTGGCTCGTCCTGCGCGGGCTGAAGACTCTCGAGGTGCGAGTCCGCCGCCAGTCCGAGAGCGCGCTCGAGCTCGCGCGCCGCCTGGACGCCCATCCCGCCGTCGAGCGCATCCGCTATCCCGGCCTCGGGGACGAGCTGGCCGCGCGCTCCATGTCAGGCGGCTTCGGCGGGCTGCTCTCGTTCGACGTCGTCGGCGACGCACGCAGGGTCGAAAGCTCGACACGTCTCATCGTCAACGCCACCAGCCTCGGCGGCGTCGACTCGGTGCTCGAGACGCGCCACCGCTGGGAGGGCGACCGCGTCCCCGAGAACCTCATCCGCTTGAGCGTCGGCCTGGAGGACGTCGACGCGCTGTGGACGGACCTGGAGCAGGCACTCGGATGACGTTTCCCGTCTTCGACGGGCACAACGACGTCGTGCTCCGGCTGGATGAGGGCCGGAGCTTCTTCGAGGAGTCGGCGGACGGTCACCTCGACCTGCCACGGGCACGGCGCGGCGGCTTTGCCGGCGGGTTGTTCGCGATGTTCGTCTCCGGCCCCGAGCGAGGCGACATGGGAGGCAAGCCGGACGGCCCGTACTCGTTCCCACTCGCGCCCTCGATCGCTCCGGAAGTGGCGGTCGCGCGCACCGACCATCTGGAGGAGATCCTTCGCGGCCTGGATGCGGAGGGCGCGATCCGGATCGTCGCAACCGTTGGCGACATCGAGGAGTGTTTCACGGACGGGATCATCGCCGCCGTCCTGCACCTCGAGGGTGCCGAGCCGATCCGGAGGCAGGATGACCTGGAGCGTCGCTACGACCATGGCCTCCGGTCCATGGGGCTGGTATGGAGCAGGGCGAACAAGTACGCCGAGGGAGTGCCGTTTCGATTTCCCGCGTCGCCGGACACCGGGCCCGGCCTGACCGCCGAGGGCCGGAACCTCGTCCGGCTGTGCAACCGACTCGGGATCCTGGTCGACCTCTCTCACCTGAATCTACGCGGCTTCTTCGACGTTGCGGCGATCTCGGAAGCGCCCCTGGTGGCGTCGCATTCGAATGCGCACGCGCTGTGCGCGTCGACGCGGAACCTGACGGACGAGCAGCTGGACTCGATCTCGGCGAC